>Ga0299915_10003466_pt1 | contig 11402 bp, 9 predicted proteins | sample RVTome_13_FD_200263 | JGI IMG/M metagenome (GOLD analysis project Ga0299915, IMG submission 200263) | Soil microbial communities from uranium-contaminated site in the Upper Colorado River Basin, Wyoming, United States - RVT92D227 (version 2) ... | reverse complement strand
TCCTGGTTGTTGAAACACCGGAAGAGATCCTGACAGATAAACTGAGGGCCCTTTATGAGCGACCCTATTTGAAAGGACGTGACCTCTATGATTTATGGTTTCTCCATTCTATGCTTGGTGCGCGAACTCATCTTGAACAACTGGATCGGAAGCTCAAATCCTACGTTCGTCCCTTCCGGATGACTCAAAAGGCAACCTTCTTTCTGAAAAAAGGATTCAAAAAACAATTACTGGACACCCTTGAAACCGACCTTCGACGTTTTCTTCCACTCTCTGTTTATAAGGTTCTTGAAACATCAAACTTTGCCCCGATATTTCAATCCATTGAAGAAATCTTACATCCTCTCATCAGAGAAGGACTGGAGGATTTATTAAACTCCTATGCCTAAACAATCCACGATCGAGATTCTTAAACAACTGCCTATTCTCTTCCGTAAAGCTGAAGTGGAAAAATGGACAAAACATGCGCCAACCTTCCTCTCCCGTGCTGGCAAAAAAGGTTTGATCCATCGTCTATCGAGGGGTTATTATGTCAATACCTTCCTCAAAGGCTGGCCGGGTGTGGAGGAGGTGGGATGTTTTCTCCGAGCTCCGGCATATATTTCTGGAGAATGGGCCCTTCATAAACATGGCCTTCTCCTTCAGGTCCCTCAAACCTGCACAGTCATCACCCTTCAGAGTTCTGTGGGACAGAGTCGCTCTTTAGAATACCAAGGAATTACAGTTGAATTCTCAAGAATCGCTTCGACTCTCTTTTTTGGTTTCACAAGGGAGGGACGTTATGACCTTGCCACACCCGAGAAGGCTCTCCTCGATCTTTTCTATTTAAGAGGTCAAATTCCATTTGCCGATGAGCTGGAGCTTAGCGAGGTGAAATTCGAGAGGCTCCATCAATTTTCCAAAAAATTCCCCAAAACTGTCCAAAAAAAGATTTCCCTCCTTAAATAAAAAACTCGATATGATTCAGGCAAACGTCAGCCCCTTCTTCCCCTTCTCCAATTTTGTCAGTTTATCTGGCCTATCTCGTCTGTTTGGTCTATCTGGTCTGTCTGGTTGAGGGTTTATTAAACCTGACTTCAAAATGAAGTCAGGTTGCGGAAAAGAAATGCCTGAGGGGTTGTCACCTCCCTTTATATTTAGTCTGTGCCGAATTGGAAAAGGCGGGCGCGCTCTGCCTTGATTTTAACGTTATAGATACCCGAAACTGGTTCTATGTTTTCTCCAGTTTCGGCATCAATCAGGGTTTTATCGGAAAGTTCCTTTGAAGAAAATTGGACAACTGTCTCTTCCGGTTCGTAGGTCGAATAATCCGAGACCAGGACAAGTCCTTTGGAGCCAAACTTTTTTATTCTAATTCCAGACCAGTCATTAATCTCAATCGGTTTTATTGATTTGCCTTTGAGGATGATCTCCTCAAAGCGTGTCATCAGGGCATTAGCCTGGGCCATATATTTCATATCGCCCAGATCGATATCCTTCCCAGCATACATAAGGTACCCAGAGAAATTGGGTGCCATCATGGCTTCCAATATTTGATATTTCATCTGGGCATAAGGATCAAGGGCGCAGGCTGGATGCATATAGGCCAATCCCGGGGATAAGGTTGGTGCCAATGGCCGGGCATAGATTCCCAAAGCCTCCTGTGATTGGTAGAGATAATCTCCAACCTTTTTAGGCGAACCTCCGTAACTGGAGGATGCCCAGTTCATGTAAGTTTGTCTTATATCAAAATCAAAAGCGGTCAAGCTTTTGGCTGCGAAGGAATGAGTAAATGGCAGCCAAGAACTGATGCCAAAGTAGATGCGACTATTCAGCCCCCTGTATCTTGCAGACTGAACCAGTTCATCCTTCATAGCTTGTGCGGTTTTGCCGTAATGCCAGAGGGAAAAATCCTTCCACAGCGTTTTGTATTTCTGATCGCCTTTCCACCCCTCTTTCATGAATATGGATGGATCAATATAAGGGAGATCGGTATTAATTAGAAATTGAGTAAAAAGATGCTTGCATTGATTACAGTAGCAGGTACAGGGACTCGCGTCATCAAAGGCGAAGAAGTTAACCCCGCTTTCCAATTTCTTCTTATATTGACTCATATTCTTGACCCAGTCAGGTCCTCGATACGAGAGACACCATCCACCCTTGCCAGTCCTTTGGCCCGTAATATCCATAGCTTTGGCTTCCTTATCGCCAGCATTGTACACTGCTATATTAACCCAGTTACTAAAATATTTTAAACCTAATCGATGAAATCTTCCTATTTTATTTTTAAGCGCGATCTCTCCATCACGAAGATCCATATGACCTATGCCATTGAAGCCGATGCGCAAGAAATCTTCCCCCAATTGAGGATTCTTGTCACCAGCTTGCATCTGCACATCTGAGATCAGGCACAGATTTTGAGGTAAGTCCACTTTCTTAATTCCTGTGACCTCAAACATTAGCTTCTTCGGCGGCTGTTGCCCCTTATCCCATTTGGCATAATAGTAAAAAGGAAAAGAACCAGCTAAAACCTTTGAGCGAACATATAAGCACATAGAGAGCATTCCCGAGTATTGACCCAACGATCCTTTCCAATAGTCGCGAATCCCCACAGGAACTACATAGTCGGTAAACTGTTTTTGGTCACCCGGTACACAAGCTACATGGGCTGTCACACGATTATATGGCCGATTATTAATGATCACCTTTTCAACTTTAACTTCACTGATGTAATCCGGACGGGTCCAGGTTATCCACCAATCATTTGGAGGCCACTTACAAATTCGGCCAAGGGCGCAACTTATAAATTCTACCTCGTCCGGAAGCTCAACAATATATTGAATCTCTCGGGGGCGCTGGTCATTATCAAATGTCCATTCAAAAGCAAAGGGAAGGGGGGAAATTACATCCGGCGAAACATAAGCCATATTGTAATACTGGTATTCCAACCGTGCACAATTTTGCCCCATTGGAGATTCGCCTTCATAAAGCTCTATTTGATCTATCCAGAATTTAAAAGGCCCTATCCCTTGTTTGGCCAGAAAACTAATCATACACTTTCCATTGAATTCACCGGAATCTACAATCGCGGAATAACGACACCAATGCATAGGATTGTAACGAAACATCTGGGTAATATATAAACTCTTTCCAAAAATAAGCAGCTCCATCCTCCCTTTCTGGGGAAGGCGATACCAGAAAGAGATGACATATTTGGTATGAGGTTTAATTGAACTAAGTTGGGTCTCCCATTTTGCCGAGGTATCTTGACTGGGTACCTCCATAGTTAAGGCGTAGTCGCTCTGAAAACCTGGAAAACCAACAGCACACTTTCCCTGATAATTCCAACGTACCGGCTGCCCATTATCCAGAATTTCTATATCTCCATTAGGAACGAGATTCTGCCCCTCATAAATGGTATCAAAATCTTTTCTCTCAGGTACAAACTGTCTAACGGTACAGTTCGTTGTGAAAAGAGACAAAACAACGATTAAACAAATGGATAAGAACGATTTCATAAATGATAGGTTGACTCAAAAAGTGAGTCAGGTGGGCTGCTTATCAATGTTGTCGGCGGTTTTGAAATCCTTTGATTTTAAGTTTTGGTAAAGAGTAGTGGAATTTTTATCGATTCGGACTTCAGAACTACTGGAACTCTTACGAGTCAAACGGATTTATCTTACAGGCACCCAATGACCTGTTTTCTTTCCCATCATGAATCGTGAAACACCTACCAAGGCTGCCAGATTGACCAGGCAAAATGAGAACGGTATGCCGATAATACGGAGGGCTTGCCTTTCTTTTGCCAGAGATTGCCAACAATGGCCCTCCTTTCCTTCCTTAGTTAAATCAATCTGATCCCTTCTTTTTTAATCAGCCGGACCAATACACCGCCATTCTGTTGGAATTCTTCCTGGGGAAAACAGACAACTTCCAATAAAGAGTTGTATTTTTGCCCCTCATGAAAGATCTGAAAAGCTTCATCAAAGAGTGATTCTTCAGACCTATCTAACGATCCCAACACGATAGCAAGATCTACATCACTGTAATCCTTTGCTGTATCTTTCGCAAAAGACCCGAAGAGATAAGCCTGCCTTACGTCATGCTTCTGGCGAAGGATCTCAAGAAACCCGTTTGCCATTTTGATTACTTCATCTCTTGACAAAGCCATCTTATTAGCCCTTCAGTAAATTCGATGAAGTCTTTGACCACTGTTTCGGTGACGCCTTTTGAAAGTTGTTCCAAATCCTCCTTATACCGAGCGTTAATGTAATAACTCGAAAGAAAGTCTAACTTCATTAATGCGGAATCATCCAATTCATGGAGGACCTTTGCAAGCTCAGCCAAACGACGAAGGTTGTGTATCGGAACTACTTCTTTTCCCTGATGTGCAATGAGTGCTTTAAAACATTTTTCAAGAGATTGCTGACACATGAAAATGGCATAGATTAAACGCCCAGTTTGTAACATCGCTTTAGCGGTATCCATATCATAGGCTACCCGGTCCAACCATTTTCTGGAAATCTTCTCGTCTGTCATACTTTTAATCTACCACCCGATAAACAAAAATTCAACAGAATAAACAGCTTATCGAGTAAAATGGAAGCTCCATTTGCCGACTCGACTAATCTCAGCCTTCTAAATATAACTGAAAAATTCAGTCAGAGAGTTTAATTTTGGGTTAACTTTGATCACATCATTGGGGACATTAGAGAACCTACTACACATTCTCCTTGGTAATTCCAACGTACCGGCTGCCCATCATCCAGAATTTCTATATCTCCGTTGGGAACGAGATTCTGCCCCTCATAAATAGCATCAAAATCCTTCTTTTGCGGCACAAACTGCCTAAAAGAGCAGTTCGTGATAAGAAGAAATAGTATAACGATTGAGCAAATGAAATTGACGAGTTGTAATCTTTTGAAATTTAAGAACGATCTCATAAATAGTCCGTGAGGATATAGCTCAATGGGTAACTATTTTGATGAGTTTTAGCTTTCGGTCTGCATTGACAAGTTGAAAAGACAGAAGGAAATGAGGAAGGTGATGAAAGTTGACTGAAAAATTCAGTCAGCAACTTTGAAAAGTTTGTTCAGTTAAGACCTTTGGGTCAATCTCGACTTAAAAATGAAGTCAGGGAGTCTTAAAGGAGTTTAACTGCTTTGGAGAGTCATGTTGAGTCATTGGTTATTGGGTCACTGGGTGACAGGGTGTTAAGGGTTTTGATGTTGACTTAAAAATGAAGTTAGAAAGTTTAGGCTATCACTAAGATCCTTCAACAAAAAATAGCTTAGCCCTTTTTTTCACCTTTATCTCTAAAAATAAAACCGTTGTTCTAGCATTATATTTATATAGATAATCAGATTGGATAGATGGGGTATATTATTTAAATAATTTAACTATGTCCCCAAAGTTTCCATCCGGATCACTTTAACAGTATAAAGAATTTGTTGAAATCTCCCAGAATTACCTCACGTCCCCAAATGAACAACAAACAAAATATTGGTGTCAGCGAAAGCAGAAAGTATCTCTTCGAAGACTTGATGCTTTGCATAATAAATGATCGATTCACTACGCTCCATGAGGCAAAAACGGCAAGCACTGGGACCACTGTCAAATGATACTTTGGATGTCCCTGCCCGATGAAGCTGCTCAAGCTAAGCGACAGGATTGGGAGTAAAATCAGGTATTGGTATGGACTCTTTTGTGCAAAGATTATGCCTTCCAATCCTAGCAGTAAAACCAAACTGTATGAGACCATGATGGCCAACGCCAATATCACAAAAAATCCCCGAGGAAAGTTTTGGCTATAGTAGCCATCCTTATACCAAGCCACAAAAAGCCGTTCCGACCCCCAGAAATCAAGCACCTTCCCAAAGCCTCGTTGTACGAAAAGAACAGGTTGTGAGATGATAAAGTTTAGAGCATATTTGTTCGCCGCCTCATATCTCTTATACTCATCTTCACCCCAGCCATAGTTGCCATGAATCAATTTGGGATTAGCACCGCCCATCGATGCCCAAATCTTCAAGGGTGAACTTGGCCCTGTAATTTTCTCCGTGTCATAAGCGTGAGGTTGCGTCTGAGGGTTGTTCCCCATGAACAGGACATAGGCAGCGCTTGTAGAAGATATTAAGTGGCCATATATCAGGTAGTTTCTAATCAGCCATGGAGACACCGTCAGCAAAGTAACTCCAGTCACAATAGCAGTGAACATCATAGCTTGCTTTCTAAGATATACTATCAAAAGAAAGATTATTGCGAAGATCGGAAAAGCCCAAATTGACGGATGTGTGAGCATGGCAATTCCCAAACTCAGACCCGCCCAAATCAAATCAAATACAGAAGTCGTTCGCACGAAGCGCCCGAAAAAGTATAGCGTAAGGATGAAGAAGAAAACGAGGGGTGTTTCATTAAGATGGACTTGTAGATGTGTATCTACAATAATCAGTTCAGGGTAAAAGGCCACAATACTCGCTGCACCAAGGCCTACCTTTTCATTAAAAGCTTTCTTTCCAACCAAGTATGTAAGCACGATCGTGATAGTTCCAAGTAATGCCTTATAGAGCCAGACCGCTATGTAATTGTGTTCACCAAATAGATAATAAACAGCAGCGAGAAGGATGGCTGGCAGTGGGGGCATAGCCGCCGTTGGTTGATTTAGCCCATACCCATAGCCATACCCATGAAGTAAGTTCCTTGCCCATATTGCATAGCCAGATTGACCTTCATATCGTTCTGGGTCTTGAACTGTCGAGTACCCAAGATATACAGATGCTAGCCGAAGCGCCAGGCCAAGTATCACTATTAGGCACAAAAAAAATATCCAACTCCGCTTCAATCTTAGGCCATGATTTGGGATAAACATATCGCTTTCCTATATCTCATCGAGAGTTGTCGAACAGCCATACAGAGAGCCTCAGGCTGTCCCCTTGACATATTTGTCATACCATAACTCGAAAACCAACAATGCCCAAAGCTGCTTCCGGTTGTCTTGCTTGTGCTCAAAGTGCTCGCGCAAGAGTTTCTGAACATACTTATAATCGAATAAACCCTCAACTTTAAGCCTTGACTCGGAAAGCATATCACAGACTAATGGCTTTAATTCACCATCAATCCACTTAGCTACAGGCACAGCGAACCCCTGCTTCGGCCTTTTCAAGATGGGTTCAGGGATTAGGCCTGCTATGCTCCCCCTCAGAAGATGTTTAGTCCTCAGTCCTTTGAGCTTGAGGTCAAATGGCACGGAAGTGACAAACTCGACTACAGTTTGATTGAGAAGGGGCACACGCGCTTCTAAAGAGCAGGCCATGCTTGCACGGTCAACTACATACAGGCCATTGTTCTCCATGTAAAGTTTCATATCTAAGTAGAGGATCCTATTGAATAAATCACCGGTATCGCAGTCCTGTAATAATTGGTTTAGAATATCATATGTATTCTTCTCCCGAAGTGCCTCGTTGAGCCAGGGCAAGAACAAACTTTTCTTCTCACCAGGGGTAAAAGCTCCCATCCAGACATGATGACGCACTTCTGGAGGAAATGAGATCCCTGTAACAAACCGCTTCGCCTTGAAGTCGAAGCTTAGATATTCCTGGGATACTGGAATCCTACGCACGAGGTTTGCAATGAGATCACGGAAAAGGACAGGTAGTTTCTCATAGTATCGGGCCAAGCGATGGGCCTGCATGGTGGGATAGCCTGCGAAGAGTTCATCTCCTCCGATACCGCACAGGATTACCTTGACGTGTTGACTGGCGTATTGAGAAAGGAGATAATGGGGGATAAAGGCAGGATCTGCACAAGGCTCGTCAAGAAAATCTGCCATCACCACAGCTGTTTCACACATTACACGGGGCTCAAGAATGAGTTGGTAATGATCTGTAGATAGGTGACGGGCTACCAGCCTGGCGTAGCGAGACTCATCATAGGTTCTATCTGGAAAACCTACCGAGAAGCTTTTGACCTGACCCGGGGATATCTCACTCATCATTGCCGCGATTGCACTGGAATCAACGCCACCACTTAAGAAGACCCCCAGAGGGACATCGCTGATCATCTCTTTCCCGACCGCTTTCCGCAAGACCTGTCGCAACTGGGCTGTGTATTCGGCTTCGCTCCACAGCGACCGACTCTTGCTGTTTGAGAAAGTGATGTCCCAGTATCGCTCGACATGTACCCCGTTCTTAGTGAAGGTGAGGGTACACCCCGACGGCAGTTTGTGGACTCCTTCAAAAATAGTATGCGGCGATGGAACATATTCAAATGAGAGATATTCATTCAGGGCCATTAGGTTGATTTCTCTTTTGGACTCAGGATGAACAAGAATAGCCTTGAGCTCTGAGCCGAAGATTAAGCTACCATTCATGAACGTGTAGTGCAGGGGTTTGATACCGACTCTATCTCGAGCCACAAAGAGCTTGTTTTCTGGTTTGTCCCAAATCGCGAAGGCAAACATGCCATTCAACAGATTTACACACTCTTTGCCGAACTGTTCATAAGCATGAAGAATCACTTCGGTATCAGAGTCTGTGGAGAAATAGTGCCCCAAGTTCTCCAGCCGAGGGCGCAATTCGAGGAAGTTATATATCTCTCCATTGAAAACAATCCAAATGGTCTTATCTTCATTGGACATCGGTTGACGCCCACCCTCTATGTCGATGATGGACAATCGTGTTATCCCTAAACCCACACTACTATCAACAAACATACCCCAGTCGTCAGGCCCTCGATGGGTAAGAGACTGGCACATTGCAGTCAATATTTGCTTGTCCAGAGTTTTTGCAGGGTTGAAACTAACTATACCGCAAATACCACACACAGCCTCTTCCCTCGCAGTTTCACGCTCTGCTGACAGAACCAATGTTTTTCCGACATGTCTGCCTCATAAATCACGGGAGTTCCGAATGATTAGGAATGATTAGTACAAAGCGTAGTTGACTTCCCTTGATGCAACACACATTGAATGCTGTATGGCTTATCTTCCTTCTGATAAACACCTAAGCTAATGATTAGCTCAGCGATCAACCCAGTGAAGACAAAGTTAAGTCCAATTGTTATCATAAGCACAGCAAATGTCAAAACCGGTCGAGTTTGATACAGACTAAAGGATGAATCTCCACTCATTAGATACCAAAAATGTCCCATAACTAAATAAAGCGTGATCAGGGAACCCAACATCGCGGTCAGGAGTCCAAATGATCCAAAGAGATGAAGCGGTCTTCTACTATACGTGGTTAGTAGCTTTATTGTGAGAAGGTCCAGAAAGCCTCTGATATATCGCTCGAGGCCAAATTTTGATTTGCCGTATGTTCTCGGGTAGTGCTGGACCTTGATCTCTGATACTCGATAGCCTCTCGCATGTGCAAGTACTGAAAGATACCTATGCAATTCTCCATAGACTCGAATGCCTTGTAACATTTCCTTTCTATACGCTTTGAATCCACAATTGACGTCGTGTAGAGGCACTCCCGTCAGCTTGGCAGTAACTATATTGAAGACTCTTGAGGGAATTGTCTTGGACAGTGGATCTCGCCTTGGCGATTTCCAGCCATTTACCAAGTCATATCCCTCATGCACTTTTTTGATCAAGCGTGGAATCTCCTCGGGGGAATCTTGTAGATCACCATCCAGGGTCACAATTATCTCACCATTGGCTAAATCGAAGCCAGCAGCCAAAGCTGCAGATTTGCCGAAATTTCTTCTAAACCTGACCACCACTACTTTGCTGTCCTGCTCAGACAACTGCTGGAGAATGACGAACGATCGATCATAGCTCCCATCATCAACAAAAATTATCTCGTAGGTAACCTGCAACGAAGAAAGAACTTCTTTCAACTTAGAATAAAGCTCTGGCAGACTTTCTGCTTCGTTGAATACAGGGATTACAACCGAGATGTCTTTTGGCTCTTCTTTCATCACTACAAGTAATTTTGCCATGTATTGTCTCCTAGTCTTGCCCTCTACCGAACAAATACAGATGTCACGATTCTCATAAATGGGAACGCAACGGTTCCTTTGACCTTGCCTTCTCCCCCATCACAAACCCTTCAACTCTCCTCAGGCCATCGCTCCGCCACGCCTATCACCGCTGCTTGGTTGACAAGCATAAGAAGTGCACAATGTTCAAATTGAGCGATAATGGCCAAAAGTTCTTTCTTCTTGTCCCACTTTTACCGTAGTCCCATTCACGCTCCATCCCTCTAATTAAGCTTATTTCTGCCATACAAGTCCTATGGTCTCGTATCCATGGCCTGGATGTCGTAGTCTCTTATCTCCATCCGGAATCGGTACAGTGTAGTCTACATTACCGATCAAGTCAAGAGGGCTTGCAGCTATTAGACGTTTATACACACATGCATTTGCATCTGGGGCGGACATGTCAAGGGTTATTACTAATCGCCCGCCAGGTCTCACAACCCTTGCAAGCTGTTCCATGCAAAGAGACCACTCTGACTGTGGAATGTGTTCAATAACACTCAGACAGAAAACCCGATCAAAGAAACCGTCAGAGAAACCTAATTCCTGGATAGTATCAGGGTAGTACCTAACCGGCAGCGAATGTTTCTTCCTCGGGAGACACCAATCAGTAGTTATACCTAAGAAAAAAAGGATACTGCGGCGCCAGTCCATCATAGACTTGCCCTGGTTTAAACTTGGATCGCAGGCATAGCATTCAAATCCGTTCATTCCCAGATAGAGTGGAAATGAACTGCCACCAGAACCGACATCGAGCACACACATGCCTGCTTGCAGATTTGCGTTGAGCACAGCCCAAGGATACTCCCACTTCCTGGACCACCAATCGTACCCCAGTCTGCACCTTACTGCCGAGATCTCGAAGAATGGCCTAAACCAAACTGGTTGAAGCCTATTCGCAGCTCTGCTTATTTCACCGGAAATTTGGGAGAATTCTTGAGATTCACAGTCTCTCATATCAAGTAATTGGCTTGGCACGAAAGCTTCCTTTTAATTTATATAATTCAATGACCTGCCCTCGTATAATCCCAGGGTCCACCTTCAACTCGGAACGTAGAACTACCGTACTGGCACCCACCGCCGCGCTTTTTTCCCTATAATGAATCTTGCCACTCCTACCAGAGCTGCCAGATTGACCAAACAGAAAGAGAACGGAAGGTTCAGGATACGCAGGGGCTTGCTTGTTTTCTGCCGCAAGTAGCCAGCGACGGCTGAAACATAGAAAGCGATTTGAGGCCCCAGGGTCAGACTGTAGAAGGACTGGCTAACAAGTAGGAAGTTGAAAGTAAAGAGGACGATGAGAAAGTAAGGTACCAACCAGCGGAGCAATTTGTGGGAGATGAGCCCCCAGGCAAAGAGCGGGTAGCGGAAAGGATTCAAGATGACCCAGCACGTAAAGAGACCCCGCAGATCTTTGGTGATGATGCGCACTTTGGTCTTTAGCA
>Ga0299915_10003465_pt1 | contig 11405 bp, 8 predicted proteins | sample RVTome_13_FD_200263 | JGI IMG/M metagenome (GOLD analysis project Ga0299915, IMG submission 200263) | Soil microbial communities from uranium-contaminated site in the Upper Colorado River Basin, Wyoming, United States - RVT92D227 (version 2) ... | reverse complement strand
CAGTGCGCAGATTATTGCCCACGACAGCGATGAGGTGTATGCCATCGTTACAGAGGTGATCGGAAAAGTTCAAGGCGTCAGGAAGACGACGACTTCGATTGTACCTCTGGTATTGAAGGATGTTTACGAGTGGCGTATCCCACAATCGCTATTATGTAAATAAGCGACAGCAGTCATTCTATAATTCTTTTTGCCATGGAGGAAAAGATACATGACCCAATCATTGGATGAGGCGCTTGCCTATACCGATAGATGGATCGATATCATTCATAAGTCAACCTTGCCTGAGGATGAAGCCAAGATCATTATCGAGGAATCGAAGAAGAATTTTGCTGATCACTTTAATGCTGGGTGGTTAGATTATCGCAAATCAATCACTGAAGCAGGTGACTGGGCAGCGACCGAATGGACCGGCCGGGGTGCCACGTTCAGTGATATCCTGGGTCGTGAATTCATCGACTGTCTGGGTGGTTATGGCCTTCTCGGTCTGGGATGGGCGCATCCGGAAGTGGTGGATACTGTCCGGGCGCAACTCCAACGGACACCAATGCCGAGCCAGGAATTAATCGATCCATTAAGAGGTGTGCTGGCCCGGCTGGTGGCTTTAATCACTCCCGGGGATATTAAGTACAGTTTCTTCTGCGCTAGCGGCACCGAGGCTATCGAGGGGGCGATCAAGCTAGCGAAGATGTACACTAAACGGAACGGCTTCATCGTCGCGGTAAAGGCTTTCCACGGCAAAACGATGGGGTCATTGAGCATGATGGGAAAGTCAGATTATCGCTCTCCCCCTGGGACACTTTATGGCGGCCCGATTTACCACGTGCCATTTGGGGACGCAGATGCAGTCGAAAGACAACTAGATGTCTGTCAAAAGGTTGGCATCGACATCGCCGCGGTCTTAATGGAACCTATCCAAGGGGAAGCTGGGGCTATTGTCCCACCAGATGACTTTTGGCCGCGACTCAGAGAGATCACTAAGCGGTATGGCGTCTTACTGATCGCCGACGAGGTTCAAACCGGTATGGGGCGCACTGGAAAACTATGGGGCGTCGATCATTGGGATGTTGTGCCTGACATTATGGCGATTGCCAAATCATTCGGGGGTGGAGTCCTGCCGATCAGCGCCTTCTGTTCGACTGAAGAAATATGGCAGGTGATGATGTATCCTAACCCCTTCATCCATACGACGACCACCGGGGGCGGCGCCCTGGCATGCAGCGCGGCGATCGCGGCAATTAATGTTACCCTGCGGGAAAGACTCTGGGAACAAGCTGCTGCAAAAGGGGATTATCTCATTCCTAAATTGAAAACCATCGCGGCTCAATATCCCCAGATTTTTGAGGCTATTACTGGACGAGGGCTTCTAATCGGTATGCACTTTAAGGATTCAGAAGTGGGGTATAAAGTAGCTGCCGGGTTATTCAGACGAGGGGTACTGGTAGCAGGGACACTTACCAGCGCTCACACCATACGCATTGAACCACCATTAGTCATCACCTTTGATCAGATTGATACGGTGCTCGATAGGTTAAAAGCTACCCTGGCTGATGTAAGCCGGGCACTTTAATCGGCTGGCGTGCTTAGGATTCTAAGAGGGTTTCCATGACTCAGATTGAAGCTGAAACGCGATTGACGCACGAAGAGATACAAGAACTCAATCGGCGTTATGTGTTTTTCTCCTGGTCGATCCAGAACGAAGTTGAGGCCATCACGATCGAAAGAGGTAGAGGGGTTTACTTCTGGGATGCGAATGGTAAGCGTTATCTGGATTTTTCGTCTCAATTAATGAATTTGAACATTGGGTATCAGCACCCCAAAGTAGTCGCTGCAATCCAAACCCAGGCTGGCAAGCTGTGTGCCGCCCACCCGAGCATGGCTCACTTGCCGAAGGGGATGCTTGGACGCAGAATCGCCGAGCTTGCGCCTGGCAATCTCAACAAAGTGTTTTTCACTCTTGGAGGCGCCGAAGCGAATGAAAATGCGATTAAGTTCGCCCGCCAGTATACTCGCAGACAAAAAATAATTTCCCGTTATATCTCCTATCATGGGGCGACCTATGGGGCAATCTCTTTGAGCGGCGACTATCGGCGACCGCCCGTTGAACCAGGAATTCCTGGTGTCGTCCACGTGTTTGATCCATATTGTTACCGGTGTGTTTTTGGTTACACTCGTGAAACCTGTCATCGTGAGTGCATCACCCATATTGAAAAGGTCATCCAATATGAAGGACCGGAAACAATCGCAGCCCTTTTCATGGAAGGTGTTACCGGATCGAATGGAATTTTGGTGCCTCCAGAAGATTATTGGCCCCGCCTGCGCGAGATCACCAGGAAATATGACATTTTGCTGGTTTCCGATGAAGTTATGAGCGGGTTTGGTCGCACTGGAGAATGGTTCGCAGTCGATCATTGGGGGGTGATACCCGATATCATGACAATGGCGAAAGGGCTGACCTCAGGTTATCTACCGTTGGGGGCGGTCGTCGTTGCGGAGCCGATTGCACAATATTTTGAGGATAAGATGCTCTACCTGGGATTGACATATTTTGGTCATCCCATGCCTTGTGCTGCCGCGCTTGCAACTCTCAGTGTCTATGAAGACGAAAGCCTGATCGAGAACAGTAAACAGATGGGGATTGTATTGGGCGAGTCTTTGGAGTCACTCAAACAAGAGTTCTTGATCGTCGGCGATGTACGCTATATCGGATTGTTCGCAGTGATCGAGCTGGTCAAGGACCGCACAACCAAAGAACCGATGGATACTAAGACGATGGCAGCCATTAAGGCACGCCTGCTTTCGGGTGGCCTAACTACCTTTGTCAATAAGAACATGGTTTTCGTTTGTCCTCCGTTATGTATCACACAAGACGAATTAATTTCCGGCCTGGATATCATCAAGAAAGCGCTCTCGATAGTATCTAAGAGCTGAGAAAATAATTTTCAAAAGAAAAGGGGCGAAGTGATGGCCAAGAGATTTTCAGAAACTAAATCGATGTATGATCGTGCCTGCCAGGTGATGCCCTGGGGAGTGTCTTCAAATTTTCGTTATTGGGGGCAGCAAACACCTGTAGTGACGCGTGGCCAGGGGGCTTATATCTGGGATGTGGACGGGAACCGGTTTATCGACTACCGATTGGCATTTGGTCCGATCATCTTAGGCCACGCCGACCCGCGGGTAAACCAACGCGTGCACGAGGAAATGGATAAAGGGACGCTGTTCGCACACACGCATGTCTTGGAAGTGGAATTAGCTGAACGCATGGTGCGGATGTGCCCAGGAGTCGAGAAAGTGCGCTTTGTGAATTCAGGCACCGAAGCCACTATGCATGCCTTGCGTATCGCTCGCGCCTATACGAACCGTGAGAAAGTAGTTAAGTTCGAAGGCAATTATCACGGCTTTCACGATTATCTCCTGTTCTCAACTGCCTATACCGCGGGTGGCTCGATTGGCTCCCGGAGAAGCCCAATCCCAGTAAAAAACTCCTCAGGTATCCCGGGCGCCTTGCAGGACTTAGTTTTCGTATTGCCCTTCAACGATTACGAGATGCTGGAGAAAACGGTGAGAGCACACTGGGCAGAGATCGCAGCGATTATCGTCGAACCCATCGCCGCTAACATGACCAGCATCCCGGCTGAAAAAGGCTGGCTTGAGTTGATGCGACGATTGTGTGATGAATTTGGCGTCGTTATGATTGTGGACGAAGTCAAGACAGGTTTCCGGATCGCTAGAGGCGGGGCGACGGAATATTTCGGGGTAAAAGGTGACCTGATGACTTATGCCAAGTCGATAGCCAACGGCTTCCCCCTGGCCGCCCTGGGAGGGAAAAAGGAAGTGATGGATGTGATCGAGCCGGGCAGGATGGCACATGGTGGCACGTATTGTGGCAATGTCTTAGGGACGGCAGCCGCTGTAGCTACACTTGAAATTCTAGAGACCACTGAAGCGTTAAAAACAATCGAGGGCCGGGGAAAACAGCTGATGGAAGGCATCCACGCTGTGTTATCGAAGGTTGGTGAAGAGCATACGCTGGTAGGTGTCCCGGCCATGTTTAGTTTTATCTTGGGAATGTCTCAACCGCCGCGGGAATTCCGAGACTTGTTCTCTATCAACGTTGAACGCTATGAATTAATCCATGCAAGGATGCGTGAGCGGGGTATTGAGTACGAACTTGATGCCAAAGAACCGTGGTTTTTGTGCGAAGCACACTCGGATTCTGACGTGAATGCGACTCTCAATGCCTTAGAGGACGTCCTAAAAGAGATCAGGTGATGAACAAATCGAGCGACATAGTGTTGAATTACTTCGATGGTCAATGGCGTACTTCTCTGGCGAGTGAGTACCTGGATATCCTGAATCCTGCCACAGATGAGGTTTTGGGGAAAGTTCCCCTTTCAGTTGCAACCGAAGTCGATCAGGCTGTACAGGCTGCATCCAAGGCATTGTATGAATGGCGCCGAATAGCCCCTGTCGATCGAGTGCAATACCTGTTCAACCTTAAGGGGTTGCTCGAGGGTCATTTTGAGGAGCTCTCTCGCACCGTGACTTTGGAATGCGGCAAAACCTTGGAGGAGTCGAAGGCTGAAATCCGCCGAGCAATAGAGAATGTGGAAATTGCTTGTGGGATCCCGTTATTAATGCAGGGTTATAACTCTGAGGACATCGCCAGGGGCATCGACGAGATCATGATCCGGCAGCCAGTCGGCGTGGCAGCCGCAATTGCGCCATTCAACTTTCCGGGCATGATCCCTTTTTGGTTTATGCCTTATGCTGTTGCCTGTGGCAATACCTACATCGTCAAGCCTTCCGAAAAGGTGCCCTTGACGATGCAAAAGATCTTTGCTTTGATTGATCAATCAGGCTTTCCGAAAGGTGTTATCAACCTGGTTAATGGGGCAAAGGAAACGGTCGATGCGATTCTCGATCATCCTGACATACGGGCGATAAGTTTCGTTGGCTCAACCCCAGTGGCAAAATACGTTTATAGCCGGGCAACCGCAAACGGGAAGCGTGCCCAATGCCAGGGGGGAGCGAAGAACCCGATCGTCGTTCTACCAGACGCTGATATGGAGATGACCACACGCATCGCCGCGGATAGCGCCTTCGGTTGTGCTGGGCAGCGCTGCCTGGCAGCCTCGCTGGCGATCACGGTGGACGAGGCGCGTTACACCTTCGGTGAGTCGATTTGTGAGGCCGCAGCGAACCGAGTGGTCGGTTATGGTCTGGAGGAAGGCGTGCAAATGGGGCCAGTGATCACCTCGCAAAGTAAAGCCCGGATCGAGAGATTGATTAGCTTGGGAGTTGAGGAGGGAGCCGGTTTACCCGTAGACGGGCGCAACGCCAGGATTCCTCGTTTTGAAAGGGGATATTTCGTCAGGCCAACCATCATGATGGATATGTCTCCAGAAAGCGAGGTGGCGCAGACGGAGATCTTTGGACCTGTGCTGGGATTAATCCATGTTACTCGTTTGGATGAGGCAATCGCGCTGGTTAATAAAGGCAGATATGGCAATATGGCGTGCCTTTTCACCAATGATGGTGCAGCTGCGCGTAAATTTCGTTACGAGGTCGAGGTCGGAAATGTTGGAATCAATGTCGGGATCGCTGCCCCGATGGCTTTCTTTCCATTCAGCGGCTGGAAGGAAAGCTTTTTCGGTGACTTGCATGGTCAAGGGTTAGACGCGGTTGAATTTTTCACCCAAAAGAAAGTCGTCGTCGAAAGATGGCCCAAAGAATGGTCACGAAAGTTCTAAAATTCATACAACAGTGTTAAGGAGGAAACGATGAGAGTCTTACTTGTCGGAGTGGGGGGAGTTGGCGAGGCGATTGCAGTGATCGCTAAAAGTCAACCTTGGGTGGAATGTATCGTTTTATCCGATTACAACCTAGGACGGTCTAAGGAGGTACAAGAGAAACTAGGCGATAACACCCGTTTTCCAGTGGAGAGGGTCGATGCCACCTATCAAGATCAGATCGAAGCGCTGGCCAAGAAATACCAGGTGGACTTGATCATGAATGCCTGCGACCCTTCATTCAACATTCCCATCTTCGAAGCCGCCTACCAATATGGCTGTAAATATATGGATATGGCGATGTCACTCTCTGAGCCTCACCCGGAAAACCCTTACCGCTTGCCAGGAGTGAAACTGGGCGATTTCCAGTTTGAGCGCGCTCCCCTTTGGGAGAAAAAGGGTCTATTAGCGCTGCTGGGCATGGGAGTCGAGCCGGGCATGGCGGATGTCTTCGCTCGTTATGCTCAGGACCATCTTTTCGACGAGATCGAAGATATTGGGGTCCGGGACGGGGCCAACCTCGAAGTGCGGGGTTACGAATTCGCGCCTAACTTCTCGATTTGGACGACGATCGAAGAGTGCTTGAATCCCCCTGTGATTTGGGAGCATGATATAGGTTGGTTTACGACCGAACCTTTCTCAGAACCGGAGATCTTCGAGTTCCCAGAAGGGATTGGTAAAGTCGAATGCGTCAACGTAGAACACGAGGAAGTCTTGCTGGTCCCGCGTTGGATTAAGTGCAAACGCGTAACTTTCAAGTATGGTTTGGGCGATCAATTCATCGGGGTGTTAAAAACATTAAAAATGTTAGGACTCGATAATAAGGAGTCGATCAAAGTCAAGGAAGTCATGGTGGCGCCACGCGATGTGGTGGCGGCCTGCCTGCCTGATCCTGCACACCTGGGGGATCGCATGTTTGGTAAGACGTGTGCCGGAACTTGGGTCAGGGGCGTAAAAGATGGTAAGCCGCGCCAGGTGTATATTTACCAGGTTGCCGACAATGAAGTCTGCATGCGACAGCTTGGCTGCCAGGCTGTCGTCGCGCAAACTGCCTTCAATGCTGTCATTGGGTGGGATTTACTCGAGCACGGTGTATGGAAGGGCGTTGGCGTCTTAGGTCCGGAGGCTTTCGATGCCCTGCCTTTTATGAAAAAAATGGCTGACTTTGGATTCCCTTATGCAATAAAAGAGATGTAAGCCTAAGGAGGGCTAAAATGTCTCAGATAACTGCTCAACCTGCTGCAGAAATCAAGTTCGAAGCAAAGAAACTAAAGCGCGAATTGACGTTGCTTCCACTCTTCGGGTTAATTTATTTCACAGTCTGTGGGGGCTCTTTCGGGATTGAGCCACTCGTCGGGTGGTCTGGTCCTGGTCTGGCGATCCTGCTTGTCTTCTTAACCCCGATTATTTTCAGCCTTCCGAATATGCTCATGGTTCGTGAGCTGGGCAGTATGATGCCAGTCGAGGGTGGCTACTACCATTGGATTAAGAAAGCTTTTGGACCTTTCTTTGGTTTCATGGCTGGATGGAACAACTGGGTGGTGTCCTGGTTGGATGTGACTATCTATCCCGTCCTGGCGGTTTATTACCTGGGTTACTTCTTCCGGCCATTTAGAGAAGGGATCACAATTAATGGGGTTGACCTGTCAGCCGAGTTCCTATCCTGGATTATGGCGGTTGTCATCATCTGGGGCATCAGTGCGCTGCAAATCCGCGGGGCGCGCTTGTCAGGCTTGACTACCAACTGGTTAGGGATTGTGATGATCATCCCCTTGATCCTGATGACGATCCTAGGCTTTTATAATTGGATCAGCAGTGGCGCAACCATCTCGCTTCCTTTCCTACCAGAAGGAGAAAGTCTGGTTGGCGCGTTTAGTGTCGGCCTGTTCGTCGTGATGTGGAACTATATGGGATGGGAATTGCCCACCGTGGCGGGGGATGAGATCGTCAATCCAAAAAAACCTATCCGCGCGCTATGCTGCTTACATTGATTGCGGCAGTCCTGACTTATACACTGCCATTGCTGGCTGGCCTGTATGGGGGTGGAGGCGCAGATGGCAAATATCAATTGTGGGGGATCGAGGAGTATGAAAGCGGCGAAGGTATTGGCATTGTTGTCGAAGAGTATGGTGTCTCGCAGGATCAGTTAACGGCGTGGGGAGTCGATCCATCAAGTTCTGTCGGCTGGGAGTTTCCTGACATCGCGCATACCCTCGGGGAAATCGCTGGAGGTCCTTCGCTGGCAGTTTTCATTGGCAGCATGGTGACCATTGCAGCTGTTTTGAGCATGCTTGGTCTGTTTATTGGAAATAGCTTAGGAGGGAGCCGGGTCCCGTTCGCCCTGGCCGAAGATGGCATGATGCCCAGGTGGATGGTTAAAGTCCACGATCGATACGGCACGCCTTGGGTGGCTATAGTCTTTGTCGGCGTGATCTATTCGATCTTTTCTCTCTCGGCTTTTGCTTTCCTGGTCGTGGCGGATGTCTTCCTGCAGACAATAGTGATCCTTTTTGAATTCTTTGCCTTATGGAAATTGCGTTTCACCTTGCCGGATATGCCAAGAAATAAAGTGCCTGGAGGTTATCTGGGTCTCGTGCTCGTAACACTCGGTCCGACCGCTATTATCTTATTGGCGATCTATAGCCAATTCCTCGAGGAAGGGTTTAATTCGCTAGGTTGGGCGCTGGCCTTCATGGCGGTCGGTGTCTTGCTTTACTACCCTTTCCGCCGAATCTTGAAACCAGGAGTGCCGGACGTCGATCCCTTTACCGAGCCACCGCTTGGAGATTAGTCCCTGGTCGCAACTTGCCAAATGGGAAATTTCGTGTTAATCTTTGCCTTCCAAGGGTGTAAGGCACCTGGAAAGACTCTCAGGGTTAATGAAATTTCTTAAAGCAAGGAGAATCTCATGCCACACGGATACACTGGAAAGATCCTGCACGTTGACCTGACACGGGGCACGTTGGAGGTCGAGCAACCGCCAGAAGACTTCTACCGCAAGTATATGGGTGGAAGCGCCATGGGGCTGTACTATATCTTGCGGGAGGTGCCGGCTGGAGTCGATCCCCTGGCCCCTGAAAATGTTCTAACGCTAATGGATAGCGTTACAACCGGCGCGCCCATCTCTGGACAGAGCCGCATCAACGCTAACGCGAAATCGCCGATCAGTGGCGCGATCGGTGACTCCCAGGCAGGCGGCTTCTTCCCGGCGGAACTAAAGTTCGCTGGTTTTGATGGTATCGTCGTCAAAGGGCGATCCCCCAAGCCTGTCTATCTCTCATTATTGAATGGGGAAGCCAACCTACATGAAGCTGCCCACTTGATTGGAAAACTTACTGGTGAAGTCGACGAGATATTAAAAAGGGAGGTTGGGGATGCCAAAGCGCAAGTGATGCAGTATGGGCCAGCGGCAGAAAACGGGGTTCTTTTTTCGAGCCTAGTCAATATGGCCAATCGCCATAATGGGCGCACGGGTATGGGATTGGTGATGGCGAGTAAGAATCTCAAAGCCATCGTCGTGCGCGGGAAGCAGCGCGTCCAACTTGCTGACTCTACCGGGGTAGCTGCAATTAACAAGACCGGTCCCAAGTTGATACCCGATAACCCCGATGTTGACGGCCTGGCAAAATACGGCACTGCCAGTGTAGTGATGTTTCAGAACGCGATTGGAAGCCTGCCTACCCGCAACTACGAGGAAGGCCAGTTTGAGGGCGCCGAGCCAATTAGTGGTGAGGTCATGACCGAGACCATCTTAAAAGACAACGATACTTGTTATGCCTGTGTGGTGCGCTGCAAGCGGGTAGTTGAAATCACCGAGGGAGCTTATAAAGCCCAACCACTCTATGGTGGTCCGGAGTATGAAACACTCAGCACTTTCGGCTCATACTGCGGTATCGATAATATGGCGGCCATTGCCTATGCAAATGAAATATGTAATATGTACGGTGTAGATACAATCACTTGCGGGGCGACGATCGCATTTGCCATGGAGTGCTTTGAGAAGGGCATTATAGGATTGGAGCAAACTGGTGGATTGAAATTACGCTTTGGCGATGCTGATGCAATGTTAGATACTTTGCAGCAAATCGTTACCAACAGCGGTCCTCTTGGCCAAGTGCTCTCGCTGGGTTCGGCTCGGGCAGCTAAGGTTTGGGGGTCGAAGGCTGAAGAATGTTTGATCACGGTTAAGAACCAGGAAGCTCCAGCGCATATGCCACATGCGAAGAAATCTCTGGCCGTGATCTATGCAGTTAATCCTTTTGGTGCCGATCACCAATCCAGCGAACACGACCCGATGTATGAGGAGGGGGCTGCGGACCTCTATCTCAACCGGCTGGCGGAATTGGGGTTGAAAGATCCTCCGCCTGCCGGGAGCCTGGGGCTAGAGAAGGTACGCTTCGCAGTTTATTCCCAGATTTTTTACAGTCTTCTCGATTCGCTCGAATTGTGCCAGTTTGTCTGGGGGCCGGCCTGGACGCTCTATGGGCCCACAGAAACGGTGGACTTTGTACGGGCAGTCACAGGATGGAAAGTCAGTCTGGACGAATTGATGAAAGTTGGCGAGCGACGTTTGAATTTAATGCGCGTCTTCAACGCGCGGGAGGGATTCACTCGAAAGGACGATACACTTCCGAAAAAGTTCTTTAAACCCCTTAAAGGTGAAGGACCGACAGCGAATACTGCTATTGACCCCGAGGAATTTGAGTCTGCATTGGATCTATACTATCAGCTTAACGGCTGGACACAAGACGGGATGCCTACCCAGGCGAAGCTGGCGGACCTGGGGCTTGAATGGGCGGTTGAGTATTTACCAACGGAAGGTCGATGAGGTGAAGATGACCAATCTAGAAGATGCACTCCAATTCATTTCTCCAGTCTGGACCCGCTACACTCCCATCATTGCTTCACATGGTGAAGGTGCATACATTTATGACCTGGAGGGTATGCCATATCTCGATTTCACTTGTGGGATTGGTGTGACAAATACCGGTCACTGTCATCCCCATGTAGTTGCAGCTATACAAAAACAAGCTGGTTTGCTTTTACACGGGCAGGCGAATATCGTCTTTCATAGACCTCTATTAGAGTTGGCCAACGAATTACGCACCATCTTACCTGCTGATTTGGATGGTTATTTCTTTAGTAATTCAGGAGCCGAAGCGATTGAAGGCGCGCTGAAGCTGGCGCGGGCGGCAACTGGCCGGCCCAATGTGATTGTTTTTCAGGGAAGTTTCCATGGGCGAACCGTTGGGACGATGTCGCTGACCACATCAAAGACGATATATCGCGCAGGTTACCAGCCCTTAATGCCAGGTGTGTTCGTTGCACCGTTCCCCTATGCATACCGCTATGGTTGGGATGAGGAACAAACCAGCCAATGGTGTCTGGAGGAATTGGAATATCTCTTTACCACTCAGACTGCCCCCCAAGAAACCGCGGCTATCTTGCTCGAATCTGTGATCGGAGAAGGTGGTTATATTGTCCCGCCAGCAAGTTTCATGCGCGGTTTACGTGAAGTATGTGACCGGCACGGGATTCTCCTCATCCTGGATGAAATTCAATCCGGGTTTGGCCGGACTGGCCGTTGGTTTGCTTTTGAGCATTATGGCGTCG
>Ga0299915_10003464_pt1 | contig 11408 bp, 8 predicted proteins | sample RVTome_13_FD_200263 | JGI IMG/M metagenome (GOLD analysis project Ga0299915, IMG submission 200263) | Soil microbial communities from uranium-contaminated site in the Upper Colorado River Basin, Wyoming, United States - RVT92D227 (version 2) ... | reverse complement strand
ATCTGGCCTTGTTTTTAAAATGAGAGAGACAGCAGTAGTGGTGATGATGGCCTCACCTATGCCAATGATTGCGTGAATGCCTGCCATCGCAGGTAAAGCTACCTTTAATGGAGAGGTGCCTGAGATCGCTAATTCGATGGCCGCTGCAGAAGCCCCCATCACAATGGAGAGCCATGATGAAATGGCCAAGGCAATGAAGAAGCCCTTTCGACTTTTTTGAAAAAGGTTGTAAAGGATGAAGAAAATGCTATATCCCCCCAAGGATCCGACAATTCCCATATTGAAGATATTCGATCCAATAGCGGTCAGTCCTCCATCGGCAAATCCCAGGCATTGAACAACGAGGACAATGGTCATGATGATGAGGCTTGCCCAAGGGCCCAGAAGGACCGAGGAAAAGACCGCTCCCAAGAAGTGGCCGCTCGTTCCTCCGGCCACAGGAAAATTGATCATCTGGGCAGCGAAGATGAAAGCAGCAGTCACACCCATCAGGGGAACTTCTCTCTCTCCAAAGTTACGGTTCACCCGTTTCACTCCATAGGCACAAGCTCCTGCTGAAATGACAAAGGTGGCGGCATTAATGCCGTGACTTAGAAATCCATCCGGGATATGCATAAGATCTCCTTTCAAATCCCCCCATCCCCCCTTTTCTAAAGGGGGGTGAGGGGGGATTAAAAAAAAGGCCACGTGATCCCTTTTCACTTCTGTGAAAATGAAGACCTTCGTGGCCCCTTTATAAATAGTAATTGAGTCACTAAGTTATTGAGTAATTTAATAACTTAATTACCCAATAACTCTATGACCAAACAACGCTGGATTAGACTTCTTCCAAAATAATTCGGTGGTCGATCAGGTTCATCTCTTTGATTCGAGCCTTAATCTTTTTTTGTTCTCCGAAGATATTTTGAAGATAGAGTTCGTCCCTTTCCGGCCGAAGAATAGAGATATCCTCCAAAACCAACTCTTCCTTCCCTTCCTTAATTAGATATGCATTTGCCTCACACATATTTCCTCCTGTATTAAGCAATGATCTCCTGGATCCGTTTGATGAGTTGATCGACCAGATGGGGGAGGGGTTCTTTAGGAGCCCCGATGATTTCCACCTCCGGTATTTTTAATGGCAGGAGGCATTTCTTTGCAGGCGATGAAGCGATCGCCTCTGCCATTTTGGGAGTCAACTCCCCCATCATTGAATTTGCCAAAATGATACTTGTTGTTCCGACGACGATATCCACTGTTTTTACTGTTTGAACAATCGCATTCTCCCCTGAAGCACCCCTATTTGCTCCAGCCTTCAACATAGCTCCGGTAGCCATTGCATTCGTTCCCAAACCGATGACTTCTACTTCTTCTGCGAGAACTTCCCGGAGGCGCTTAATGATGAGGCTTCCGATGCCACCACCCTGGCCATCGATCACAGCCACAAATTTTTTTTGTTTCTCCATCCTATGCCTATTTAATAAAAAAGCCACTTTTAGCTCCCTCTTCATGAGGAACCTAACCTTCGTGGCTAATTTTTATATAATCGGGGCGAGGGAATTTGTCAATAGTTAATTATGAGATTTCTGAAAACGTCCAGAAATCTCTGATTACTCCGATTACGAACCGATTACACAGATACGAAACACATTGAAAAATCATTGAAATCTGCTTAATCATCTTTTGAAATCTGTGTAATCGAGAGAGCTTGTAGTATTCTTTCAGAGCTCTCTTTATTTGAAGTATCTTTTGATGGAAGTGGAAAGGGCTTTTGCAATCTTTTCTTGAAAGTCATTTTGATTGAGCAAACGTTCATCCTCCTTATTGGTGATGTAGGCTACCTCCACCAGCAGAGAGGGGATATCCGGTGCCCTTAATGCAATAAAATTGGCCTGACGGTAGGAAGGGAATTTTAAATGATTTACGGCCTTGATGTCTTCAAGAAGGTATTCGGCAAATCGAAAGCTCTCCTTCATTGAATTATTTTGCATAAGATCTAATAGAATCTGGTTCCGGTTGGGGTCTTTGGTGATGGAGGCAGGCCTTAAAGAGGCGCCGCCTAAGATATTTGACAAATTTTCCTTATCGGCTAAAACCTTTGCTGCTTCATCCGTTGCACCAGAAAGGGAAAGGCAATAAACAGAAGATCCCCTTGCCTGAGGATTAAAACTTCCATCGGTGTGAAGGCTGATGAAAAGTTCCGCACCGTACTCTCTTGCAATTTTAATCCTTTGTTCTAAAGAGATAAAGTAGTCTCCCTTTCGAGTGAGAAAGGCTTGGATCTCCTTATTTTGACTGAAATGACGGATCAGTTTCTCTCCAAACTTTAATACAATATCCTTCTCCATTGTTTTGCGAGGACCTATGGCTCCGGGATCTTCACCCCCATGACCTGGGTCGATGACAACGGTCTTCGCGCCCTTGGGCCAAACTTCTTTTTGTCTCTGTCTCTCTTCTTCTTCCTTTTTTTCTTGTGCCAGATCGATCAGGTCGATCACGAGGCGATGAGGTTTATCCAGATAGGGTTTCAGTGGGAAAATACTGACATTCAAAGATTTTTTTTGATGGAAGGTCAATTTTACTTTGTCCTTCCCCAGATCGAAAAGAATAATTTTTAGGAGATAAGGATCATTGATCTCCACTGCCCTCTTTGGAGTAAAAAGATTGGCTCCCCTTAATTCGAGATGATATTGGGGAGGTTTTTCCGAGGACGAGCCCTCGTATTGAACCGGATCTGTGAGATCCAAAACCACTCTCGTGTGATCAGGGGCAGACCAGAACCTGATATCGGTAATCAATGCTGCCCGAACAGGGGTGGAGTAAGAGAAAATGACGGAAATTCCGATGAGGAAAAGAAAAAATATTTTTAGACAGGCAGTTCCCATCTTTCTTGTATCGATACCACATCAAATCGAATCTGTCAAACCCAATCAAAGTGAGAGGTTGGAGGATCGCTACGCTTGAGGATTGAGGCAAAAACCTTTCCTCTTAACCTCAAGTCTCCTTTGGAGACGGTCCTCTTCCCTCGGGCATCAAAATCCTTGGGATTTTGATATACGGCAGGGGACGGCTCTCAGGGAAGTGGAGCCAATTGCAGGGTCATAAGGAGGATCATTGTTCGTCAGGATGTTGAGGTTTGATTCCTTCCATCCGGAGAGTTCGAGGTCGTTTCGCTCTGGAAACCACCATCCAAAACTGATGACAACCACCCGGGGATCAATCTCCGTATTTAGTTTTGCTTTTTGGCGAATCGTTCCCTGTTTCGTTTCAACAGATACCCAATCCCCTTCATCGATCCCCAAATGAGCCGCAGTATCAGGATGAATGAGAACGATAGGTTCAGGAGAGAGCTTTCTTAAGGAAGATATATTCCGATAAGCAGAATGAAAGTAAAAAGGATCTTTGGCAGAAGTGAAGATCAGAGGATACTCTTTGAAAAGTGGTGATTCAGGCAGGTCTTGATAACTGGGGAGAGGATCATATTCCCATTCCTTCAATTGTTGGGAATAGATCTCAACCTTTCCAGAAGGTGTATTGAAACCCTTCTTCTCATACCCTCTATACTCCCATTTTCCTTTCAATATACCTATGCTTTTGAAATCATCATAAGTCATCCCTACGGGGTTGAGAATTTCGTCCAGACATTCTCTCATGTCCTTCCAAAAGTATTGGCCATAGCCCAAGCGTTTGCCTAATTCGTTTAAGATTTTTGAATCGGGCCAGCTCTCCTCCATTGGTTCGACGATCTTGGGTCGGGCCAGGATGAACCCGTGAGGAAGCCCAAAATGTCCGATATCATCAAACTCAAAGTTGGTGGCCGCGGGAAGAACGATATCTGCTAATTGGGCCGTGGGTGTTAAGAATATCTCAGAGACGGCCAAAAAATGGAGTTTCTTCATCGCTTCAAAAGTCTCCATCGAATTGGCATAACTGAGCAAAGGATTTCCACCTTGGATATACATCATTCGAATGGGATAAGGTTTTTCTGTGAGGATGGCCTTCACAATCAATTGGGAGGGCACGAAGCCCATCATCGTCGATAGACGAAATTCTGGGCTCAGGATTTTTTCTTTTTTGTCAGGGAATTTTTTGATCTGGACTAACTCACCAGGTCTCATGATGGGTGGACCTGGTCGGTTCACATTTCCGCCCGGAGCATCTAAATTTCCGGTAATGGCCATAAGAATCAATAATGCCCTTGCGCACTGGAAACTGCTGGGGTTATGCTCTAAGGCATTTCCCCATTGAATGGAGGCTGGCTTGGTTTGAGAAAAGAGGTGGGCCATCTCAATGATCTTCTCTTTTGAAATCCAGGTGATATCGGAAACTTTCTCTAAGGGATATTGTTGAAGATGTTCTTTCAATTCGGGGAAACCCTTTGTCCAACCCTCAACGAAAGCCCTTTCATAAAGATCCTTGTCTACAATGGCTCTCAAAATTCCCAATGCGAGGGCAAGGTCTGTCCCGGGTCTTGGTTGAAGCCAGAGGTCTGCTCTGGAGGCGACTGCCGTCTTTCTCGGGTCGATTACAATCAATTTGGCCCCGTGATCGAGAGCCCGTTTCAACTGTGAGCCGAGGATTCCTTCTTCATTGGTTTGAAAGAGATTACTTCCCCAGACCACGACGCAGGCAGGAGGATGATCATAATCCGGGATAGGAAAGAACCCACAGGTGAGAGTGGATGCGGTCTCCCTCGGCATGTGGCAGACATTTCCGGGAGTAGAAATATTTGGAATATTAAGGAGGTTGGCCAGTCGGATCAACAGAAAGAGTTCTAAGCCCTTTGGTGTCCCCTGTGCAAAGGAGATGGCTCTCGGGCCATCTCCTTTTATGATTTCTGAGATTTTTTCTGCTATCGTCTCTAAAGCCTCATCCCAGGAGATCCGTTGCCACTTCCCTTCTCCTCTTTCCCCCTTCCTTTTCATGGGATATTTGATACGGTCAGGGTGGTTAAGTTTCTCTATCTGGGCAAGGCCCTTGGCGCAGATGGTCCCTCTGTTTAGAGGAGAATCTGGATTCCCTTCGATTTTGGTAATTCTTCCGTTCTCCACATGGGCCAGAATTCCACACCCACCGTGGTCCATCCTGGCGCAATAGGTCTTAACGATCATCTAAGACTCCTTTCTCTACCCTGATGTTGCATAAATCCTATCAGACAGAAATGCTTCCAAACCTTTCCAATACGGCTTTGTTAGGAATTTTATGGGTAACACGCCTTTTTACCCCGTTAGAAAGCCCCGCCATTTATGGCGGGGATGATATAAATAAAGTTTCGATCCCTTACAGAAGGGGCGGGGTCAAAGCCCCGTCATTTCTAACGGGGTTTACTAAAAATGACCTTTGTAATATGCTGGGAATTCCCATTTTTAACATAGGAAGGTGGCCGATGGAAAGCTTTTCCAGCATTCCTGTCTGCTGGATTATATGGTTTTTTGCAACATTAGGGTCAATCCATCACTTTTCTAACATTCTTAAAGTTTGTTTACAAGTTCAAAATTTAGATTTGACTGGACTATTTGCTACAAATTTAGTAGACTGCCATTAAAACAGAGGCCATCCATTAACATCCGTCAACCCTTTAACCATATATTTAGGGTGGGCTTATGGTCTGGAGATTGAAAATAAACCCCATTTCTTAAATCGGAATGGGGTTTATTTTTATGCTTAATCAACTTCCAGGTAGTTTTTTTCATTTAACCCGTATCCAGATACCTGTCGAGCAGACTAAAAAGCATGAAAAGGGTATGAGACTTGATCATGGGTGAAAAAAGTGTGCAGGGCAAAAAATATTATGCCCATTCCGTAGAAGGCAAAACAGTCGAGGGTTGGCACCGCCTCGAAGAACATTTGAAAAAAGTCTTTGCAATGGCCCGGGCCTTTGCTTAAAAATTCAAAGCTGGCGACTGGGCGTATCTATCAGTATTGACACATGGAAGTGAATTGACACTGAGAGGCCTTAAATATGTTTCGTAACGCTGATTATATTGCTCATCGCAGAGAAAAGGATGGAGAAATACAAAGTCTGGTCAATCACCTTCAAGGAGTTTCAAAGAAAGCGGGTGAGTTTACTTCAAAGATCGGGCTGAAAGAACAAGGTGAGTTGCTTGGGCTTTTGCACGATATCGGAAAAGCAAGTCAGGAATTTGAGCAATACATTAAATCATCCGTTGGTCTTATTAACTCTGACGAAGATGATTATGTTGATGCGGCGGGATTGAAAGGAAAAGTCGACCATTCCACTGCTGGCGCACAACTTGTCTATAGAACACTTGCCCAGAATGGAAATGAGGCGAGATTTGTTGCTCAAATCTTGTCATTGTGTCTATCCTCGCATCATTCCGGATTGATAGATTGTATTTCTCCTGAAGGCAAAGATACCTATTCAAAAAGAATGCGCAAAGAGGAAGAAAAAACGCATGTCGATGAAGTTTTCGGTAAGCTCTGTGATGAGGCCAAAGAGCACTTAATAGGTCGATTGGAATCGAAAGAATTATTACAAAATCTTATAGAGAGGTTTAAGGTATTGAAAACTGCCCATGATTCGCAGGAAACCCTTGGATTCAAATCTGGCCTGCTGGTACGGTTTCTATATAGTTGCCTTATTGATGCCGACAGATTAAATACCGCTGATTTTGAAGTGCCGCGCGCAGCGAAGCTGCGAAACCGAGGAACCTATGTAGATTGGTCTGTTTTGATAAACAGGTTGAATGAGAAGTTAGCTGGATTTAAGCCAAATAATCTTACCCCAGTACGGCAGAAGATTTCACAGGCCTGTTACGATTTTGCAGATAAGGTGAAAAAGAATGGATTGTATCAACTGACTGTCCCGACCGGTGGTGGAAAAACACTTGCTAGCCTAAGATTTGGTTTGCACCATGCAGATAAGCATAAGATGGACAGAATAATCTATGTGCTGCCATATACAACTATTATTGACCAGAATGCCGAGGAGATACGCAATATTTTGGAAGAAAAAGACAAGGCGGGGAAATATCTGGATCGCGTTGTATTGGAGCACCACTCTAATCTGCTGCCCGATAAAGAGACGGCCAGGCAAAAAGTGCTTTCTGAAAATTGGGATGCACCTATTGTGCTGACTACCAATGTGCAGGTTCTGGAGGCTTTATTTGGTTCAGGAACGCGAGGTGCTCGCAGAATGCATCAGCTCGCGAACGCAATTATTATTTTTGATGAAGTTCAAACTTTGCCGGTAAAGTGTGTGCAGTTGTTCAACATAGCTGTAGATTTCTTGGTAAATAATTGCGGTTCAACGGTTCTGCTTTGTACGGCAACTCAACCGCTTTTGGATAAGATTGAACCTAAGTCGAGGGCATTGCATATTACCGCACAACAACAAATGGTCCCTAATGCGAGACAGCTATTCGGTGATCTAAAGCGCGTTGAAGTTTATAACAAAACAAAAGTTGGCGGTTGGAGTAACGAAGAAATAAAAGAGCTTGCAGGTCAAAAAGTTGCCAAATCAGGTAGCGTTCTGGTAGTCGTGAATACGAAAACATCGGCGCGTAAGATTTATCTACAATGCAAACAAATCAACAACGTTGACACGTATCATTTAAGTACAAATATGTGTCCAGCTCACCGCATGGTGGTGTTGGCTCAGGTAAAAGCTTGTTTGCCCGATAAGAAGTCGGTTATTTGCGTGAGTACCCAGCTTATCGAGGCCGGGGTTGATATTTCCTTTGCGTCAGTTATTCGATTTTTGGCCGGGCTTGATTCAATCGTACAGGCAGCGGGCAGATGTAATCGCCATAACGAAAAATGTCCAGCGTTTGGCGAGGCTTACATAATAAATCCAGTGGATGAGAATACAGACACCCTTGAGGATATTAGAATAGGCAAAGAGAAGGCAGAGCGGCTGCTTGATGAATTTAGAAACAACCCAGAGAGATTTGGGAATAACATTTTAAGCCCGGAGGCAATGGAGCAGTATTATCAGTATTATTTCTATCAACGCGCAAAGGAGATGAATTATCCTGTCAGTTCTAAATCGGGTGTGGGGCAGGAGGATAATTTATTTAATTTGCTTTCGGTGAACAGCATTTCCGTACAAGAGTATGTTCGAATCAACAGAAAGCCACCTGCGATTCCATTCAGGCAAGCGTTTATGTCTGCTGCTAAATCATTTGAGGTAATAGAAACAGTCACCAGAGGAATTGTTGTACCATATGGGGAAGGAAAAGAGGTTATCAGTAAACTTTGTTCTGTTCGAGAATTGGAAAAACAGTATAAAATAATCCGGCGGGCCCAGCGCTATTCGGTAAATGTATTTCCGGACGTATTGAGAAGATTACAGGATAGAGCCGTTCACGAGGTACAAAAAGGATCAGGGATTTTGTATCTTGATGAACAGTACTATAGCGATGAATTCGGGTTGAGCGAAGTACCGGTGAAAGATATGGGGTTCTTGAATGCTTAAACAGGAGGTGTTTATGGAAAAAGAGAACAAAGTAGAATTTAAAGTCAAAGGCAAATATGCCCTTTTTACTGATCCGCTGACAAAAATCGGTGGAGAGAAGTGTTCTTATCACATTCCGACCTATGAAGCGTTAAAGGGCATTTTGAGTTCGGTTTATTGGAAGCCGACCATAGTCTGGATCATTGATGAGGTGAGGGTCATGAAAGGAATACGCACCCAGACAAGAAGTGCAAAACCGATCGAATACAGCGGCGGTAATTCGCTTGCGATTTATACCTACCTTACTGGTGACAAAGAAGGTGTTGAATATCAGGTTCGGGCACACTTTGAATGGAATGAACACCGACCTGATCTTGAAAAGGATCGAAACGAAAACAAGCACTTCTTCGTTGCAAAGCGGATGATTGAAAAAGGCGGCCGGCGCGATATATTTTTAGGTTCACGGGAGTGCCAGGGATATATTGAGCCCTGTAAGTTTGGTGAGGGTCAAGGATTTTATGACAACTACGGTGAACTTTCTTTCGGCGTGATGTTTCATGGATTTGATTATCCTGACGAGTTTGGAAAGAACGAATTCCGTTCCCGATTTTGGCAGGCAAAGATGGTTGACGGTGTAATAAAATTCCTTCGACCGGAAGCGTGTCCCTATCGTAGGTTAGTTCGGCCGATGACGGTACAAGTGATACAAACAAATGGACTAGATGAAGAAGGATTGCTCGAAGGATATGAGGAGGTTACACAATGAGTTGGATGCAGAAATTATCTGATACTTATGACAATTGTGAGTCAATGGTCGGTTATTCCGCAGATGAGACTAAGAGACCACTTCTTCCCATTTGCCATATGACGGCTCAGGCACACATAGAAATCGTCATTGATCAGGAAGGCAATTTCCTAAGAGCTCGCGTAGTAACCGACAAGAATAAAGCAGTGACGATTATACCATGCACAGAAGGTTCAGGAAGCAGGGCGGGGAAAAAACCTGAATGTCATCCTCTTTGCGATCAACTTCAATATGTTGCGGGTGATTTTGAGGAATATGGAGGTACAGTGACTTCAGGATTTGTTAAAGATCCTGAAGAACCTTATAGGAACTACCTCAAGGTGTTGGCTCATTGGTGCGCATCGAAATTTGCTCATCCCAAGCCACAAGCAGTACTAAAATACGTCAAGAAGAAAGAACTAATCAAAGACCTGATAGCACACCAAATCCTACTCATTGGGCCGGACCGGAAATTTTTGCCAAAACGTGCAAGGAAGAGACAACAAAACGCTTCAGATGTTTTTGCAGTAGTTGGTTTGCAAGAGGATTCATTCATTCGTTGGGAAGTTGAAGTTCCAGGAATCCTTGAAACCAAAGTTTGGAAAGACAAAACTCTTTGGAAAAGTTGGATTCAATATTATTTCAGCACAAAAAAGAAAGAACCTTTTTGTTATGTAAAAGGAGAAGACGACTTCCTATCGCTTCAACATCCGAAATATATCCGCGCAAAAGGCGATGGAGCAAAGCTAATCTCCTCTAACGACACGTCCGGTTTTACGTTTAGGGGGCGGTTCCTTACTGCAGACCAAGCTTGTGGAGTTGGTATTGAAGTGTCTCAGAAAGCTCACAACGCTCTAATATGGCTTATTAGCCGACAAGGAAAAGTTTTCTGGGTGAAAGGCGACAGCGGGAGAAAGGAACCAGGGCTGACTGTTGTTGCATGGGCAACCTCAGGGAAACCAATTCCAAGGCTCACAGATGATTCTCTGGCTATTTTGGGATTTGATGAGCTGCCAAATGATGAGCCCGTCATTGTGTCAACAGCACAGGGTGTAGCAGATAGATTCAAAAACAGGATGCTTGGCTATGCTTCTGGATTAGGCAACACGGATAACATTGTTGTTATGGGATTAGATTCTGCCTCTAAAGGACGTTTGGCAATCACCTATTACCGGGAAGACTTAACGGGAACAGATTTTCTGCGAAGAATTGAGAATTGGCATAAGACTTGTGAGTGGATTCATCAATATCGCTACAAGGATATCCAAGATAAGGAAACAGGAAAGAAAAAAAGATTCTTCCAGCCATTCATAGGTGCACCAGCGCCAATCAATATTGCTGAAGCAGCTTATGGCAGTGAGGCAGATGACAAGCTGAAAAAAGCTACAGTTGCGAGAATTCTTCCTTGCATCATTGACGGGCAGCAGATTCCTCGAGATATTGTTGATTCAGCAGTCCGTCGTGCTTGTAATAGAGCAGGCTTGAAAGAATGGGAATGGAATAAAGCGCTTAGTATTGCGTGTGCACTTTTTAGAAAATTAAAAGAAAAGGAGGGCCATAGTATGGCATTAGATGAGAGCCGTAAAACACGAGATTACTTGTATGGCAGGTTATTAGCATTGGCGGACAGTTTGGAACAATGGGCATTAAACAAAGCCGGGGAAGATAGGCAAACAAATGCTGCGAGGTTAATGCAGCGGTTTGCGGATCACCCATACAGCACTTGGAAGACTATAGAGCTTTCGCTTGTGCCTTACAAAGCCAGATTGGGGGGACAATCTCATAAGAGGCAAGCATTGATTGATAAAGTGCACAGCATGTTTGGCTCACCGGAGGATTACACCAGCGATAAAACATTGAGCGGTGAGTTTTTGCTTGGCTATCATTGTCAGCGTGAAGCTTTCAGGCAAAAGGGTAGTACTATAAATGAAAACGAACCGGAAACAGCAACAGACACCAATCAATAAAAGGAGGCTTTCTTATGGAAACGTTAAAAAACAAAATTGATTTCGCGGTTATTTTTAGCGTGAACGGTGCTAATCCTAATGGTGATCCATTAAATGGTAATCGTCCGAGGACGAACTACGATGGGTTAGGTGAGTTGTCCGATGTTTGCCTTAAACGCAAAATCAGGAATCGCTTGATGGAGGCTGGTCATAATATTTTTGTGCAGTCCGATGACAATAGGAGGGATGGAGATGAATATAAAAGCTTACGGTCAAGGGCTGA
>Ga0299915_10003463_pt1 | contig 11409 bp, 13 predicted proteins | sample RVTome_13_FD_200263 | JGI IMG/M metagenome (GOLD analysis project Ga0299915, IMG submission 200263) | Soil microbial communities from uranium-contaminated site in the Upper Colorado River Basin, Wyoming, United States - RVT92D227 (version 2) ... | reverse complement strand
GTTCTGAACCGAATTTGGCAAAGGTGACCAGCTCTCGATATTGGGCAAGGTCGAGCCTGAGCATTCCTGCAACTTTCTTCATTGCCTTGATCTGTGCATTTCCACCGACACGGGAAACGGAGAGACCGACGGAGACAGCGGGTCGAACTCCGGCATAGAAAAGATCACCCTCTAAATAGATCTGTCCATCGGTAATCGAAATAACATTCGTAGGGATGTAAGCCGAAAAATCGCCTGCCTGGGTCTCCACGATGGGCAGGGCGGTGAGAGACCCTCCTCCCAGCTCATCATTCAATTTGGCCGCCCTTTCCAGTAGCCTCGAATGAAGGTTGAAAATGTCGCCTGGAAATGCCTCCCGACCCGGTGGTCTTCTTAGTAAGAGCGAGACCTGCCGATAGGCCACAGCATGCTTCCAGAGGTCGTCATAAATGACCAGGGCATGGCGGCCGGTATCCCTGAATTCTTCACCCATGGCGCATCCTGCGTAAGGGGCTACGAATTGCATGGGTGCAGGGTCACTCGCTGTGGCGGCCACCACGGTCGTATATTCCATGGCTCCATACTCCTGGAAGGTGTTGACCACGGCTGCCACGGTCGACTGCTTCTGGCCGATGGCCACGTAGATACAGATGACGTCCCTTCCTTTTTGATTCAGGATCGTATCAACAGCAATGGCTGTTTTTCCGGTCTGCCGGTCACCGATGATCAATTCTCGTTGACCTCTTCCAATGGGGATCATGGAGTCAATGCATTTCAATCCTGTCTGGAGGGGTTCCTTCACCGGCTGTCTTTCCACGACATTGGGTGCCACACCTTCAATCAGCCGCAATTTATCGGTATGGATGGGACCTTTTCCATCAATGGGCTGGCCCAAGGCATTGACGATTCTTCCGACTAAAGCATCCCCCACCGGGACGGAAAGCACCTTGCCGGTTCGCCTGACGGCATCTCCCTGTTCAATGTGGGCAATATCGCCCAGAATCATGGCTCCAATCTGGTCCTCTTCAAGGTTGAGGGCCATCCCATAGATTCCTCCCGGAAATTCGAGCATCTCAGCGGACATGCAACTGGGAAGGCCTTTGATCCGGGCAATCCCATCCCCGGCCTCGATGACCTCGCCGACCTCCTCCATTTCCATTTTGACCTGATATTGTTGAATGTGTCGTTTCAGAATCGCTGATATTTCTTCTGGATTGATCTTCAGTTCCACAGTCTTCACCCCTTCTCTTGGTTAAGCAGTTTTGATCATTTCATTCTTAATCTCTTCGAGTCGGTGTCTTACACTTCCGTCGATCACCTTGTTCTCGATCTTGACGATCACTCCACCCAGGATCGAATCATCGACCATGGGTTTGAGGAAGACTCGCTTCTTGGTGATTTTAGAGAGCTCCTGCTCGAGACGCTTTGCAAGATCCTTTGAAAGGGGAATCGAAGTAATCACCTCTGCGGTCACCTTTTCACGGGCATCTTGAGCCAGCGTGAGGAAGGCTTCGATGATCGCCGGTAACCTTCTCTGTCTTCCCTGATCGACCACCATGTCGATCCAGTGAAGGGTGATCGGCGAGATCTTCTGGCCAAAAATCTGAGAAAGAGCACTTTTCTTCCCGTCGGGAGAAATCTGCAGAGTGCTCAGAAATTCCCTCAATTCTGCATTCGATTCCAGGGATTTGTTCAGTCGGGTCAGTTCCTCTTCCACCCGGTCAAGGATCTCCTCCGCCCGTGCTACCTGAAAGAGAGCTTCCGCATAGGACTTGACTAAGGGATCACTTGCCATAGAGGTCACCTACCTTAGAGACATATTCCTCCACCAGACGACGATTGTCTTCCGTATTCAGGGATTTGTTGATAATCTTCGTTGCCGCCATGATGGAAAGATCGGCGATTTTTTCCTGAAGTTCGAGGATGGCCTTCTGTTTTTGGAGTTCGATTTCTTCCTGGGCCCTTTTGACAATCTGGTTGGATTCCGCCTGGGCCTTCTGGACAATCTCCTTTCGCATGTTTTCGCCCAATGATTTTCCCTCATTAATGATCTTCTGGGCCTCGGAGCGGGCCTCGGCGAGCTGGCGCTTGTAACCCTCTAAGAGATTCTCAGCATCCTTTTTCGTTTTTTGGGCCTCTTCCAATTGTTGTTTAATGGTTTCCTCTCTCTTCTTCATCCCCTTGAGGATCGGTGGAAAGGCAACCTTCTTCAATAGAATGAGGAGAATGAAGAAGGAGACGAGGGTCCAAATGATCAATCCAGGTTCAAATTTAAACATGTTTATGCTCCTCCCATTTTTTCATTCAAGATGGTCGGGACGTCGTTTCCAGACCCGATTGCACTGAAGAGACCCTAATGAGGGTCCCTCATTCAAGATAAAAAATCATTAGAAGATGAGCAAAAAGGTGACGACCAGGGCATAAAGCGCCAGGGCTTCGACGAAGGCCACCCCGATGAACATGGTGGTTCGTAAAAGTCCTGCGGATTCAGGCTGACGGGCCATTCCCTCGATGGCTTTTCCCACGAGGATCCCCATGCCAATGCCGGTTCCGAGGGCTCCCAACCCAATGCTCAGTCCTCCACCCAACTTCGCTAGACCAGGGACTAATTGAGCCAAACCAGTTGCATCCATTCTTAACCTCCTCCTTTAAATTAGAAAGTAGATTGTAGAACATGGATAGTGGTTCACCGCTATCCATGTTCTACTTTCCACGTTCGTATTAGTGTTCTGCATGTACCGCAAGGCTAATGTAAATCGAAGCTAAGATCGCGAAGATGAACGCCTGCAACACACAAACGAAAATTTCAAAAGCCATCATCACCACCGCCATGACCACGGAGACGGGAGTGATGAAGGCGCTGATCATAAAGATCATCGAAATGAAAACCATGATCACGAGGTGCCCTGCCGTCATATTGGCAAAGAGCCGGACCGCCAGAGAGAAAGGCCGCGCGACGTGACTGATGATTTCGACAAGAAGCATAAAGCCGGTGAGGACGAGGCCAGCAATACCCTTTGGCATTCCGCTGGGAACAAAGTTCTTAAAGTATCTTCCGATTCCATGTTTGGCGATTCCAGCAGCATGGGTGCAGATGAAAACCACGACCGCAAGGGAGGCCGTGACCCAGATGTTGGAGGTCGGCGTGAAGCCCGGAAAAACCGGAACGAGTCCGAGAAGGTTACAGTAGAGGATAAAGAAGAAAAGGGTGGCAATGAATGGGAACCAGGCGACCCCTTCCTCTCCGAGGATTTCGACGACAAGGGTTTGTCTCGCAAATTGGACCAGGGTTTCCATAAAGTTTTGAATTCCCTTTGGGACCAATCTCCCTGCCCGTCCTGCCAGGGTCAGGGTCAAAAAGACGAGAAAGCTTGCGATCCAGATTGCGACGACAGCATTGGTAATGGAAATATCAATGTCACCGATCTTCAGCGGGATGTATACATGGGGTTGGAGATGTTCCATCAAATTCATAAACGTTTCCTCACATCTCTGTTTGTTGTTTCATTAAGGGTTTTGCTTCTCGGTAAACCCGGGTAGCCTTCCATATTGTCATGAGGGTGAAAAAGGCAGCAAAAGTGATTAGAGCTGTTTGAAAATGAATCCATTTGACTCTTGTGAGAATGTAGAAAACGATGCCGACCATTGTCAATCTGACAATAAATCCTACAAGGATAAGAACAACAGAGGTCATCCCGGAATGAGAGGTAACCCTGGAAGAATAGAACCCTGAAGCCAAGAAATTGAGCAGAGCCAAGGCCACCCCGATGATTACTCCCAGAAGAAAAGGATTCATTTTATTCCTTTTTCTTATTCTCCTGTTCGAGGAGTCGGAAAAGGCTTCGAAAGCCGGCCGCAGAACCGAGGATGAAGCCGACGATCATCAGCCACGGTTTGGTATGGAATAAATGATCCAGACCATATCCGCCAAATGCCCCGATCAAAACCGAAACCATCATTTCTATGCCGATATTGGCATAGCGCATCCATTCGCCAATGGTTCCCTTTGGTTTTTGATCTGGAGACATCAGAGCCAAATAAATTGTGAATTAGTTAATATATAACAAAAGAGTTGTCAAATAATTTTTTATCTTTTGTGATTTCAAGCAGATAAGGGACGGCCTGTTTTTTGTGAGAGTAGGTCAAGATTGTCCTCTTTCTTATCGAGTCCACCCTTCATTTTACAATTGCCTTCGAAGGTTCCACCCTCATTAATGATAAGGATTGGGGTGGATAGGGTTCCCAAGACTCTCCCTGTGGAGTGGATTTCCACCCGTGCCTTGGCAATGACATCCCCTTCCACCAAGCCGTTGATGATGATCGTGTTGAGCACAATTTTCCCTTTGACGATCGCTGTTTCACCCACGATTAATGTTCCGCTTTCGAGGATCTCCCCTTCAAACTTCCCATCCAGACGAAATACGCCTTCAAAGGTCATCTTCCCATCAAAGACGGTCTCCTTTCCCAGATAAGCGCTAATCTCTTCCGAGGGGGGTGGAGGGGTGCTGTTGCCACTGCTTTTAGAGAACATCGATTTTCCTCCTGACATGGGTCGCTCCTTTCATTAACCTATTAAGTGAAATTTCAAATGACAAAGTTCAAATGAAATCTAAAACTCAAATGTGATGCGAAATCTTTAGATCCTGAATTAAATTCAGGACCTGGTTCGGCATGACAAGGGTGTCATCCTGAACTCGTTTCAGAATCCAATTTTGGAATTTGACATTGATTTGGCATTTGGGCTTTGACCTTTGAACGTTTCCCTTCGTTGAAGATTTGTTTCGGATTGATCCCTGCGGGATGCTTCGCCCGATATTCGGATTTCGGATTTTTCATTTTCCAAGGATCGCTTCTACAATCCTTTCCAAATCTTCATGGGAGTAGTATTCAATCTCTATCTTTCCTTTCTTGTCTTTTGAGGTGATCAGGACTTTTGTCCCCAGATATTTCCTCAAAGAATCCTGTAAACTGCTAAGTTGGCTCTCCAGGTCACCTCTTTTTTTGACCGGAGTGATTGACTTCTTAGGCTTCTCTGACCATCGTTTCACGATGGCTTCGGTCTCTCTCACCGAAAGGCCCTTCTTGATAATCAGGGCACAGAGTTCTTTTTGCTTCTCCTTGTTCTCGAGGCTGAGGATGGCTCTGGCATGCCCGGAAGTGATGCGATTTTGCAGGAGTTGATTTCTTACTTCCAACGGGAGCTTTAAAAGGCGGAGGGTATTGGTGATGGTCGTTCGATCCTTGCCCATCCGTTTACTCAGATCCTCTTGGCTGATGTCGAACTCTTCTATGAGATGCTTGAAAGCCTCAGCCGCCTCAATCGGGTTGAGGTCCTCCCTCTGAAGGTTTTCAATGAGAGAGATTTCCAAAGCCTCTCTCCCTTCGACCTCTTTTACTAAAACGGGAACTTCTTTCAGCCCTGCCTTTTGAGCAGCTCGCCAGCGACGTTCTCCAACGATGAGTTCATAACCCTGATCCGCCCTTCGGACGATGAGAGGTTCCAGAATGCCTTTCTCTTTGATAGACCACGCCAATTCCTGAATTCTTGATTCGTCAAAATGCTTTCGGGGCTGAGATCGATTGGGGATGATCTCCTCAATGCCGCAATAGAGGAGTGTTTTCGGTTCCGCCTGCCCAAATTCCGGGAGAAGCGCTCCCAGACCCTTTCCTAAAGCCATTCTTTTAGTTGCCATCGATTTTTCCATTCATCATGATTTCTTTGGCTAGGTTCAAATAACTTTCCGCACCCTTCGAATGAATATCGTACAAGAGGATAGGTTTTCCATAGCTGGGAGCTTCGCTCAGTCGGATATTTCGCGGGATGATGGTCCTGAATACCTTGTCTCTGAAGTGGTTTCTCACTTCTTCGGCGACCTGGTGAGAGAGGTTATTCCGGGCGTCGAACATGGTGAGCAGAATTCCTTCGATCTCCAATTTTGGATTGAGGGACTGTTTAATCAAGCGTATCGTCTTCAGGAGTTGGCCCAACCCTTCCAGGGCGTAGTATTCACACTGGAGAGGAATGATGACGGATTGGGCGGCTGTCAGGGAGTTGATGGTCAGCAGGCCCAATGAAGGAGGGCAGTCGATAAAAATATAATCGTAGTCGGCCTCGACTTCTTTAATCAAGTTCTCCAATTTTTTCTCGCGATCTTTTTCCTGGATCAATTCCACTTCTGCACCGATCAAATCAGTATTGGAAATAACCACATCCAAGTAGGCAAGGGAGGTCTTTTGGATCATTCCCTTCAGACCCGAACCTCGAAGCAGGGCGTGATAGATGGTTCCGTTGGCCCCTGCTTTGTTTAAACCCACACCACTCGTTGAATTTCCCTGGGGATCAATGTCGATGAGGAGAACTTTTTTCTCTGCGGCAGCGATGGAGGCGGAGAGATTGACTGCCGTTGTTGTTTTCCCCACCCCTCCTTTTTGATTGGCAATACAGATGATTCTTGCCACCATCGTAAATCCTATGGAATGTCGGAGTATTGGAATAATGGAATAATGTCTAAAACCTCAAGAATGCCTATGTCGATTTCCGGCATCACACTAAATTAGACCAATCATCCCTAAAACCGAATCAGAAGCAATATTCCATTATTCCATAGTTCTGCTTGTTGTTTATAGCACAAAAAAGGGATGAATGAAAAGGTAAAAATCATATCTTTTCAAACAGGAGAATGGTCCTTTTGAAAGAACTGAAAGGAAGGATCAAGGGAACGGTTGTTTTCAACCGGTATTGGGTTCTCTCTGTGTCAGGAAGAAGTCTCATTTCCTTATCATCCACCTCACCTTTCATAGCTATGACGGTTCCTTCTTCTTTCAAGAAAGGGAAACCCAGGGCGAGAAAGGTTTGAAGATCGGAGAAGGCTCTTGAGAGGACGATATCAAATCTTCTTGCCAAACGTTGGAGGATTCCCTTGTCTTGAACTCGGCCATGGATCGCTTCCGTTCCTTTTAAACCGAGCATTCGGAGGATATGTCTTTGAAAATCGACTTTTTTACGAACCGAGTCAATCAAGGTCACCTCAAGGGTGGGCTGGACGATTTTTAAGGCAATGCCGGGGAAGCCTGCCCCTGACCCAATGTCCAAGATAGAGGAATGTTTAGGGAGATAAGGGGCGACAGAGAGGGAATCGAGAAAATGTTTTAGAACCATTCCTTTCTCTGATCGGATGGCAGTCAGATTAATCTTTTGATTCCATTTGAGAAGTTCTTTAAGATAAAGATCGAAGGCTCTAATCGCTTTTTCATCTAAATAAATTCCAAAAGCCTTTGCTCCTTCAACGAGGAGGTCCTTATTTTCAGTTTCCATTGGAAGACTCATATCATAAAACTATATCTATTAAAAGGGTTCGAGGCAGAGGGATACCCCTTTTTCATTAGGGGGGGATTAGAATTACATAGAAAATAGGACTTCGTCTTACGGCAAAGGTAACGATGCCCGCCCTGTACCATATCAAGGGCAATGTCGGTTTGTACCACCTTAGATTAACAGGCCAAGGGGTATCAAGTTTGGTTCAGAGCTTATCAATATCAGGTACAGGGCCCGTATCGTCATTCGGTTACGTTGTTCGTCTTTGGAATCTATTGACCGTAACCCTTTGACGGTATGCGAAACTGGCTTCGTAACCGTAACCCAAATACTCGGCCTATTTTCATTGTTCGAGGGTGACGCTCCGTCATGAAAGATTACTATGAAAAAGGGAAAAACAGAATTTGTTTTCCCCTGTAAAATCTTCAGATGGTAAAAATGCCTGTTTATCTCTCGGGTTTTCCTTTATCCCTCTCGATCTCCTTAGGTTCTCTTTGTCTCTGATCCCCTCTTTCCAATTGCCTGCGTTCACCCTGTTCTTCGACTTCAGGCGGTTTCCAGTCTCTCGGTTTTTCAATTCCTTTTTCAGTTGCTTTGGATTCCTTAGGTTTTTCAACTCCTCTTTCGACAGGCTTTAATTCTTTGGGTTTCTCAACTCCCTTTTCAACAGGAGCCGGTTTCTCTGGAAGTCTTGTTTCTCGGGGTCTACCCACTTCTTTCTGCGTTGGCTGAACCTCTTTTGGCCTTTCAATACCTTTTTCAATCGGGGCGGGTTTCTCTACTCCCCTCTCGGGTGGTCTCATTTCACGTGGTTTTTCGACTCCTTTTTCCGCTGGTTTTACTTCCTTAGGTTTGTCAACTCCTCTTTCGGCAGGCTTAAATTCTTTGGGTTTCTCAACCCCCTTTTCAACAGGGCCAGGTTTCTCTATTCGCTTTTCTGTTGGTCTAAATTCTTTAGGTCTCTCCGCCCCTGTCTTCTCTATCGATTTTACAGGCATCTTCTTGGGTGGTGACCCAGGCTTGAGAACAGAGGCTTCTTTTTCTCTCACCAGCGGACGTTCTTTTTTTAACTCTTTCACCTTGATTTCCCTGATCGGCTCGGGAGGCCGTCTTTTCTGTGGAATCTCTTTGATAATGGGCATCACCGTAGCTTTCTCTGGTTTAATATCCGGCCTGCCGAGACTGATTTTCTCTTTGAGAAATGGGTTCTCTTTAATCTTGACGTCCACATGCTTTCCTTTGACAAAAGTGTCATGGTGAATAATGGTTACAGCATTGTGGACATGAACATTCTTATAAATAACTTTTCGGGTGTCGATCTGTTTGATATTGACCCGAGTCATGTTGACACTGTGGGGGCCATAGTAACCATGACCATAGTATATTTCTCTGGGAGCCAGTGGAACCCATGATACATGGGTAGGCGTGCGAACCCAACCCACAAATCCGGGCCCCCAATAAACAGCCCCTCTTGTAGGCGGAACCCAGCACCATCCGATCCTGGAAATAAAAGCCCATCTCCCATAGTGATAGGGTGCCCAACCCCATGGTTCGTAAGAGACCCAGACATAATCGCCGCCGATCCACACCCATCTGCCAATCCTGTAGGGAGCCCATCCGGCTGAAACGACAACAGTAGGCGTCCAGATGTATCCGTATTCTCTTACTTGGACCCATCGTCCGTTTTCCTCAAAGTCGCTGGAATAGGCCTGCAATTCATCGGGCAAATAACGTGAGGGAGGCCTCCGTTCGGCAAATCTCCGATCCCTTTCTCTGTTCCATCTTTCCCATTCATCAGGGGGGCCCAATGGAGAAAGTTCTGCATAGGTTCCTTCCTTGAGGGAAAGGGTATTCCCTCCATCCACTCTCGTTATTCCATCCCTATTTTCTGCATAGACAACCCCCCGGTATACAGAGATGTCTGTGTAACCATCCTGCGTTGTCTCTATCCTGAAATTCGACCTGTCATAAGCCCGTATTGATGAAACCGGTGTATCAATCTGGAGAAGGCTTCCCTTCAATCCTCCAAAATTTGCATAGCCACGGCCTTCGGTTAGATAGAACTGAAAAGAATCCTTTTCGACGGTGAGTATTTCAAGAGCGGAGTTTTCATCAAGCCTCAAAAAACTGCCGTCCCTTAGCTGGAGTTCAGTTCTTCCCTCTTCAGGAACCCATATTCTGTCGCCATCCACCAGAGGCATATTGATCGAAGCGGGAACCCATTCCCCTGTGTCCTCTGTTCTCACTTGGACATCCCCTTCGATGACACTGATCCGCATGGATCCCAGCGTTGAACCTGAAACGTAGGCTGGGAAATAGAAAAGCATGAATGCCAATACTACAGATTTTAGAATTTTCATTATTTCATCCTCCTTCAATGAATTATGGCGTTTTATTTTATTAGACGAAAGTTAATGCATTTTATTCTTCTCCAAGCCTACTAAATTTATAGTCACTACGCAAGGATTATGCCTTACGAGGAGAGTTCCAACTCGAAAACAATTTACATTTCAAAAAGATTTGATAAAATAGATCAGAGAATCCTGTTTTGTAGAAATAATCTGGTGAAAAGGTTGTTCAAGTTGGTGTCATTCTTTTGAAGATGAATGCCCGAGAGTCAAGAGGAGAAAGGAGTTGGGTTATGATCCTACGAATGATCACAGTATGTATGGTCGTCTTCTTAACCGCATTGCCTGCTTCGGCTCAATTCGACAGACTTCTTAAAAGTCTTGGAGGAGGTGAAAAGGGCAGTGGACTGAGCGATGTAAAGATCGGTTCTGGTTTGAAAGAGGCGTTGCAGATAGGGACTGAAAACGCCGTCCATTTCACCGGAAAGAAAGATGGATACTTTCTGAACCAGGCGATCAAGATCCTGATGCCTGAAAAACTGAGGACGTTTGAAAAAGGGTTGAGGGCAGTAGGCTATGGCCCGCAGGTGGATGAGTTTGTTCTGAGCATGAACCGCGCTGCTGAGAAAGCAGCTCCCTTCGCCAAACAGATCTTCTGGGATGCCATTGGAGAGATGACTTTTGATGACGCAAGGAAAATTCTCTCAGGGAATGATACGGCCGCCACAGAATATTTTAAGGGCAGAACCACCAACAAGCTTACAGACGTATTCAAACCCATTGTCGGCAAGACGATGAATGAGGTGGGCGTGACCCGACAATACAAGGAACTGGTTGGACGCTACGAGAACATCCCGTTCGTCAAGAAAGAGACGTTTGATCTTGACCACTACGTCGTGAACAAGGCGCTCGAAGGGTTGTTCCATATGGTGGGCGAGGAGGAGAAGAAGATCCGAAAAAACCCGACAGCATGGACTACGGATCTTCTCAAGGAGGTATTTGGTAGTAGATAGAGAAATCAGATAGAGTTGCAGAAGCGTATCGGATTGTTGGCGGCTCCATAAAGTGTTTGGAGCCGCCAACAATCCAATCTAAAGCCATTTGCTATTTTTTCTTAGGCGCCACTGGCTTGGCGGGCTCTTCCTTGGCCTCGATACTGGTCGCCTTCATGAGATACTTGACGGTAACCTTGGCACCCACTTTTAGGGTCCCTGTTACCTTGGTATCTTTGTCATACGCAAACTCCCATTTTTCTTTTCCCTTTTCGACAACGAGGTGGTCCCCATCTGCTTCCAAGACAGTGCCGGTCCACTGATAGTCGGCCTTAGGGGGACGGGCAAAGGCAAAAGCCGCTACAACTAAGATTACAGCGATCACGATCAAAGCACGTTTCATAATGAACCTCCTTCATTGGGAATTTAATTTCCAATATTACTGCGATAAGAAAAAAGTTGTCAAGAACAAAAATTGTAACCTAACGCCTCCGACCTCCTCCAAATATTGAACCGAGCACCCCCCGAATGATCTGGCGTCCGAGTTGGCTGCCAATGGCATGGGCGGCGCTCTTTACGGCTGCCCCCAGCAGTTGTTCTGTCTGAGACTTGGGCTCAGCGGTTCGGCGTTTCTGAGCCGCTTCCTCTTGGGGATCCATCTTCATCTGCTCGGCTTTCGCTTTCAGTTTTTCATAAGCGGACTCACGGTCCACCGTCTTCTCATAATGTCCGTACAAGACCGATTCTCGAACAAATCGAGTTCGCTCTTCCGGAT
>Ga0299915_10003462_pt1 | contig 11412 bp, 6 predicted proteins | sample RVTome_13_FD_200263 | JGI IMG/M metagenome (GOLD analysis project Ga0299915, IMG submission 200263) | Soil microbial communities from uranium-contaminated site in the Upper Colorado River Basin, Wyoming, United States - RVT92D227 (version 2) ... | reverse complement strand
CGAAGCGGGTGTTCTATCCGGCGATGGTGGCGTTCGCCAGCGGCTTCGTCGTCCTGGCCGGCGCCCACTCGACCGTACCCGTCGTCGTGGCCGGGGCGATGTGCGGTGCCGGCCACGGCTACTGCTTCCCGATCCTCTACGCCACGAGCTTCGCCCGGGCGCACCGGCAAGATCGCGGCTCGGCGTCGACGATCTACACCGGGATCTTCGACGCGGGAGCGCTCGTGGGCGGGCCGGCCCTCGGCCTGCTGATCGGCGCCGTGGGCTACTCGACGATGTTCGTCATGGCGGCGGTGTGGGTGGCGGCCGGATCGGTGACCTTCGCCGTGTGGGACGGCGACCTGCGTCCCCGCCGGGCGCGAACTACACCCGTGTCACTCGGCTGACGTATAGTCCCGCGCATGGGACTGGAGACGTTGTCACCGAGCCGGGCGAGCGACTTCAAGCACTGCCCGCAGCTGTTCAAGTTCCGGGCGATCGATCGACTGCCCGAACCGGCGACGGTTTACCAAGCGCGCGGCACCACCGCGCACCTCGCCCTGCAGCGCCTGTTCGACCTCCCCGCCGAGCAGCGGACACCCGAACGCCTCTACGACCTGTTCCGCCGGGCGTGGGCGGAGATCCGCGGCACCGAGTTCGAGGGCCTCTTCGCATCCGTCGAAGAGGAGCGCGCCTGGGGCCTGGAGAGCCTCGACCTCCTCGCCAACTACTTCTCGATCGAAGACCCGACCTCGTTCGACCCGATCGACCGTGAACTGGACATGCTCGAGGACCTCGACGGCATCGTCATCCGGGGGATCCTCGACCGAATGGAGGAGGGGCCGGACGGGTCGTTGGTGATCACCGACTACAAGACCGGCAAGGCGCCGCCGGAGCAGTACGCCCTGCCGGCGTTCTTCGCGCTCAAGATCTACGCCCTGTTGATCCGGCGCCGCACCGGCCGCACGCCCGATGAGATCAAGCTCATGTACCTCAACGGCCCGACGGTCTACCGGATCCCGGTCAACGACGCCCAGCTCGACGCCATGGATCGGCAGTTGCGTGCCCTCTGGAACGCCATCGACCGGGCCATCGACGAAGACCGGTTCCCGCCGCGGGTCAGCCGCCTGTGCGATTGGTGTTCGTTCCAGTCGATCTGCCCGGCGTTCGCCGACGCCGCCGGCACCCTGGCAGCGCTCACCGCCGCGGCCGGGTGAGCCGGATCACTCCCGGGCGGGCACCGGATCGCCGCGGGCTGCCCGGATGTCGGGCAGCCGTCTGCTCAGGGCGACCCCGGCCAGCAGGAACACCAATGCCGTCGTGACGGCCCGCCTCGCGGCGTCGGTGATCGCCGCCCCCACCGCGGCGGCCACCGGTCCGAAGTCCGGTGTCCAGTACCGCAGGGCCGAGACGTAGAAGCCGGCGGAACTCGTGCTGGCGTCGACGATCCGCTCCCGCTGCTCGGCGGTGAGTCGGGGGATCTCCGCCAGACGAGCCTCGGCCCCCGCGCCGAGCGTGCTCACGTAGACGCTTCCGAGGAGGGCGATCCCCAGGGCGGCGCCCACCTGGCGGAACGTGCTCTGCATGCCCGACGCCTGCCCCGATTGAGAGACGGGCACCTGGGCGAGGACGACCGATGTGAGCTGCGCACTCGCCAGGCCCACCCCGACGCCGTAGACGAACAGCACGGGTGCCAGCACCGCCCCCGACATCTCGGGGGCCAAGAGCAGCACCGCACCGAGGACCCCGGCTGCCTCCAGCGCCATCCCGAGCGTCACCACCTGACGGGGCCCGTGGCGGATGGCGAGACCCGCCGCCAGAGGACCGCCGAGGAATCCACCGCCAGCCATCGCCACGAACAACAGCCCGGTCTCGAACGCGCTGTACCCGAGCACGGTCTGCAGGAACAACGGGAGCACGAACACGAGCCCGAATTCCCCCAACCCGACGATCGTCACGATTCCGTTGCCCGATCGGAAGCTCTCGATACGAAACAGGGAGAGGTCGAACAGGACGGGCCGCCGCGCCTTGCTCCGTCGCATCTCCACCATGACGAAGACGGCGATGCCGAGCACCCCGAGCATGAGAGCGATCGGAACCGGTGACAGTGACCCCACCGGCCGCGACAGCCAGCTCCCCAGCCGCAACTCCCGGGTGAGCGTGATCCACCCGTACCTGACCCCCTCAATGAGGCCCAGCACCAAACCGAACAGGCCGATGGTGATGGCGGCAAACCCCGGAGGATCGAAACGGGAGCCGCCCGCGGCCCGGTCTTCGCGAGACTCATCGACCAGGAGGAAGCCCCCGACCAACGTGAGCAGCCCGACCGGCAGGTTTGCGTAGAACGCCCAGCGCCAGGTGAACGTCGTGGTCAGCCACCCGCCGGCGAGGGGGCCGATCGCCGCCATTCCTCCGATGATCGAGCCCCAAATGCCGAAGGCGACGGCCCGGTCACGGCCGCGGAAGCCGGCATTCACCGTCGACAGCGTGGCCGGGAGGATCATCGCCGCCCCGACTCCCTGCAGGCCGCGAGCCGCCACGAGCGCCGCCAGCGAATCGGCGCGACCCGCGAACAGGCTGGCGACGATGAACCAGCCGATGCCCGCTAGAAACAGCCGCCGCCGTCCCCAGATGTCACCCACCCGGCCCAGGGTGATCAGCAGACTGGCAAACGACAGCGCATAGATCGTGTTGACCCATTGCGCATCCGCCACCTCGAGGTCCAGACGAGAAATCACCGTCGGCAGGGCCACGTTGACGATCGTGATGTCGATCACGATCATCGCCACGCCCAACCCGAGCACGGCGAGACCCAGCCATCGACGGGCACCGGGTGCGATCATCGAGATCGCCTCGCTTCCGCCCTGCGATCCGCTCGCAGACCGGTTGCTCAGGGGAACACTCCGCGGGCCAACTTGGCGTCGGCGACGCGGCGAATGCCCTTGATGAGCGCGGCGGTCCGCATGTCCGTCTTGTGACTCACCGCGACCGAGAGGACCTCGTCGAACGCCCGGCTCATAATCTCCCTCAGCCGTCCCACGATCTCCGCCTCGGACCAGAAGTAGTTCTGCAGGTCCTGGACCCATTCGAAGTACGAGACCGTCACGCCGCCGGCGTTGGCGAGGATGTCGGGGATCAACAACACGCCCCGGTCGTTGAGGATCCGGTCGGCGGCCAGCGTCGTGGGCCCGTTGGCGCCTTCCATGATCAGCTTCGCCCTGATCTCGCCGGCATTCCGCTCGGTGATCACGCCGCCGGTGGCCGACGGCATGAGGACCTCGGTGTCGAGGAGGAGCACCTCCTCGTTGGTGACCCGGTCACCGCCCGCGTATCCCTCGAGGGACCGATGGAGGTCGACCCACCCCATCGCCTCCGTGACGTCGATCCCTTTCCCGTTGTAGACCCCCCCGGAGATGTCCGAGATGGCGACCACCCTGGCGCCCGCCTGGTGGGCGGCGAGTGCGGCGTACCTGCCGACGTTGCCGAATCCCTGGATGACCACGGTGATGCCGTCCGTCTCAAGTCCGGCCTGGCGCGCCGCCGCCGGGAGCAGGCTCACCATCCCCCGGCCGGTGGCTTCGCGCCTCGCCACCGAGCCTCCAAGGGCGGGCGGCTTGCCGGTCACGACGGCCGGCTCGGTGTGGCCGACCTGCTGACTGTAGGTGTCCATGATCCAGGCCATCACCTGCTCGTCGGTGCCCATGTCCGGTGCGGGGATGTCCTTGTTCGGCCCGATGAAGTTGATGATCTCGGCCGTGTAGCGCCGGGTCACTCGCTGCTTCTCGGCCCGCGTCAGAGTCAACGGGTCAACCCTGACGCCCCCTTTCGCCCCGCCGAAAGGAAGCCCGACGATGGCGCACTTCCAGGTCATCAGCATGGCGAGGGCGGCGACCTCGCCCAGGTTGACGTCGGGGGCGAACCTGATCCCTCCCTTGGTCGGGCCCATGGACAGGAGGTGCTGCACCCGGTAGCCGAAGAGGCTCTCCACCTCCGAGTAGTCGTCGTGCCGATAGGGGAAGGTCACGACGATGGCCCGCTGCGGCACCCGGAGCCGTTCCGCGATGTTGGCGTCCAGGCCCATGAGATCCGCCACCCGGTCGAACTGGCTGACGGTTTCGCGGTAGAGCGGGGACTCCCACTCGCGCAGGTCATCCTCCAACATGTGCTGACCCATCGACGCCCTCTCGGCTGGACACGGCGGAGCACCTCAATCTACCAACGAGTCCCGAGGCGCCGATTGCGTCACTGTCCCCGGTTACCTTGACGCCGTGAGCGACCTCCTCGTCGACCCCGCAGGATGGGACCCGGTCGTCACCGATGCCTCGGGCCCCCAGTTGGTCGTGGCCGGCCCCGGGGCCGGCAAGACGGAGTTCCTCGTCCGGAGGGCGCGATCGCTGATTTCCCAGGGAATCCCCCCCGAGCAAATCCTCCTCCTCGCCTTCTCGCGGCGCGGGGCGGCCGACCTCCGGTCGCGCGTCGCCGAAGGGCTCCATCGGTCATTCACCGTGATCCCGGCCCTGACGTTCCATTCCCTGGCGTTTCGCATCGTCGAGGCACACGGAGCCGCCGGAGATTGGCCGGAGATGCCCACCCTGCTCACCGGGCCGGAGCACGTGGCGCTCGTCGCCGAGGTGCTGGCGGCCGAGAACCCCGACGACTGGCCCGTCCCCTTTCGCCCGCTACTCACCAACGGATCGTTCGCCGACGAGGTGACCGACTTCGGCCAGCGGGCGGCCGAGCGGCTGATCGGTCCTGCGGGGCTGCGGCGCTTCGATCGCGCCGACTGGCGCGCCCTTCCCGGGTTCTTCGAGCGGTACCGGGCGGCGCTCGTCGAGCGGGGACGCATCGACTACGGATCGCTCCAGGTGGAGGCGCTCGCCCTGCTCGACCATCCCCGGATCGGCGCCGACGTGGCCGCGGGATTCCGCTACGTCCTGGTCGACGAGTATCAGGACACCACCGTCGCCCAGGCGCGGATGGCCGAGCGTCTCGCCGCCGAACATCGCAACCTCACCGTCGCCGGGGACCCCTACCAATCCGTGTACTCGTTTCGCGGGGCCGAGGTCTCCAACGTCGCCGACTTCCCGGTTCGCTTCCTCGATGCGGCCGGCCGCCCCGCCCGCCGCATCGTGCTGTCCACCTCCTTCCGGGTACCGGCGGCCATCCTCGGCGCCGCGGTGCGGCTGACGGCCGGAGCGGGACTCCCCGGGTCGGCCGGCCCGGTGATCCCGGCCCCAGGTGAGGGCTCGGTCGAGACCTACGGGTTCGACCAGCAGTCTGCCGAGGCCGAGTGGATCGCCGAGGAGCTACAGCGGGTCCACCTTCGCGACCGCATCCCGTACTCCCGGATGGGTGTCCTCGTCCGGTCGAAGCGGAAATTCCTGCGCGAGTTGTCGCGTGCGCTCGACCGCCGGGGGATCCCGCATCAGCGGCCCGACTCCCGCCTCGCCGACGATCCGGCGATCCGGCCGGCCCTCGACCTGGCCGAAGCCGCTGCCGGGCAGGGGTATCGCAGCGACGCCCTCCGGCGGGTGCTCATGGGCCCGCTCGTCGGCCTGACGCTTGCCGCCACGCGCGAGATCGAACGCCGTGCCAGCGTCGAGGGCTGGGACGCCGCCCTCGCCGCCGCCGGCGACGGCTGCCGGCCGCTGCGCCGCCTCCTCGCCGACTCGTCGTGGGCGGAGGGCACCGCAGCGGCGGAAGGATTCTGGCGGCTGTGGACGACGCTGCCGCGGCTCCCGGCGATGGCGCTTGCCGACCCCGATGCCCGCAGCGCCCTGTCGTCGTTCTCCCAGGCGCTCGAGCGGCTCCGGGAGCGCGATCCCCGCGCCGGACTCGCCGCGTACGCGGCGATGGTGCGTGCCGAGGACTTCGAGGCCCAGCCGTTGATCTCGTTCCGACGAGAGGACGTGGACCGGCTCACGCTCACGACGCTGCACCAGGCCAAGGGCATGGAGTTCGACGTCGTGTTCATCGCCGACGCCCGCGAGGGCGTGCTCCCCGACCTGCGCGCCCGCGACTCGCTGCTGGGCACCCGCCACCTCTCGCCGTCGCACGGCGGGGACGACCGCTCCTACCTGCGGTTCCGCCTTCAGGAGGAGCGCCGCCTGGCCTACACCGCCATGTGCCGGGCACGCACCCGGGTCGTGTGGACCACCACGGTCACCTCACCCGATGAGGGCGGCGGTGCCCCGAGCCGTTTCCTGTCGCTCGTATCCGGCTCGTCGATCGACGAGGCCACCCACACCCCGAGGCGGGACGGGCCTCCGACGACGCCGCTCGAGGCCGAGGCGTGGCTGCGCCGCCGCGTCGGAGACGCTGCCCGGCCTGCCGTCGAGCGACTCGCCGCGCTGGGGGCGCTGGCCAGCGGCGACCCGTGGCGCCCCCGGCCGATCACCGACTACACCGGGATCCTCCCCCCGGGGCCGGACCACGGCCTGGTCGGTGCCGACCCGAGACTCTCCCCCAGCCAGGCCGAGGCCTTCACCGAGTGCCCCCGGAAGTATGCCTTCGAGCGCCGGTTGCGGATCGCCGAAGGGGGATCGATGTACGCCGATCTCGGCGGCCTCATCCATCGAGTGCTCGAGACGGCCGAACGGGGCGCGGTCACAGCCGGCCGCGACCACGCCGACGTCGACGAGGTGCTCGAGATCCTCACCGCGTCGTTCGACCCGGCCGAGTTCGGGGGGAGCCCATGGGCCGATTCCTGGCTCGCCCGGGCACGCCGGACAATCACCCATCTGTACCAGTACTGGCCGGGCAAGGGTCCGGCGGTCGCCTTCGAGAGTGGGGTCGAGTACGTGCTCGACGGCGTCCCCTGGACCGGACGGGTCGACCGCGCCGAGCAACGGGGCAACCGCGTGCACATCGTCGACTACAAGACCGGCACGAGCCTCCCGACCATCGACGAGGCGGAGACATCGGTGCAGCTCGGGTTCTACGTCCTGGCGAGCGGCGGCCACGTCGACGGCGCCGAACTGTGGTTCCCGGGGTACGAAGCGGGCAAGCGCAAGAGCGTGGCGGTCCGCGCCTTCTCGATGGATCGGCTCTCCGAGGTGCTCGCCACCATGCGCCTCGCCCAGGAGGGGATCCTCGCCGAGCGATGGGATCCACGGCCCGGCGAGCAGTGCGAGCGGTGCTCGGTGCGCATCCTCTGCCCGGCCTGGCCCGAGGGCCGGGAGGCGTTCTCCTCGTGACCGACGTCTTCTCCCCCTCGCCGGAGCAGCGGGCGGTGATCGAGTATCCGCTGCAGCCGCTGCGGGTCGCCGCCGGCGCCGGGTCGGGCAAGACCGGGACCATGGCGATGCGGCTCGCCCACTTCGTCAAGACGGGTGAGATCGATCCCGAACAGGCTCTGGGGATCACGTTCACCAACAAGGCCGCCGGGGAGCTGGCCGACCGGGTTCGCCGCACCATCCCGGAGGCGGCGGCCGAGGGCCGCGAGGTCGAGATCACCACGTACCACGGGTTTGCGCACTCGCTGCTCGTCGAGTTCGGCCCCCTGGTCGGCGTGCCCGCCGGGGTCCGCGTCGTCACCCCGGGCTACACCCGCCAGCTGATGCGGGACGCGATCGCCGCCGGGCCGCGACCTTTGCTCGACCTCACCCGGCCCGGCGTCGTCGTCGATCGAGTGGCGCGGCTCGCCTCGTCTCTGGGTGATCACCTCCGTCGTGCCGCCGACCTCGTCGAGATGGACGAGGAGCCGGTGGCCTTGGAGCGCAACGCACTCGTCGAGGTCCTCGACGCCTACGAGCGACGCAAGGCGGCCGCCGGTGTGGTCGACTTCGCCGACCTCGTCACCCTCGCCTACCGCCTGGTCACCGAGCAGGACGGGATCGCCGAAAGGATCCGGTCCCGGTACCGCATCGTGCTGCTCGACGAGTACCAGGACACCAATCCCGGACAGCGGGAGTTGCTCCGGGCGATCTTCGGCCGGGGGTTCCCGGTGACCGCCGTCGGTGACACCGACCAGACGATCTACGAATGGCGGGGGGCGTCTCCCGACAACTTCGAACGCTTTGGCATCCACTTCCCGAGGAGCGACGGCGCCTCGGCCGAATCGAAGGATCTCTCGGTCACCTGGCGGAACGACCGGGCCGTCGTCGCCGTGGCCAACGAGGTGAGAGCCGAGCTGCATGCGCCGGGCCCGCTTGCTGCGCTGGTGGCTCGCGATGACGCCGCGGATGGATCGGTCATCGCCCATTGGGCTCACTCCGCCCGGGCCGAGGCCAGATGGATCGCCGCCCACGCCGAGCGGCTGCACGCCTCCGGCACTCCCTGGAGCGAGATGGCGGTGCTGTTCCGCAAGCACCGCCAGATGGCGGAGGTGAGAGACGCCCTGGTCGAACGGGACATCCCCGTCGAGGTCGCATCGCTCGGGGGGCTGCTCGAGGTGCCCGAGGTCGTCGACCTCCACGCCTGGCTGCGGGTGCTCGGCCGTCCCGACGACGCCGTCGCCCTCGCCAGGATCCTCACCGGCGCCCGTTACCGGCTCGGCCTCGGCGACCTGGCGCCTCTCGCCCGCTGGGTGGGAGCACGTACCCGCCCCGTGACCGACGACGACACCGCCATCGGCTGGGCGATGCTCGAAGCGGTCGACGAGTTGTCGTCCGTCACCGGCCTCTCCGACGAGGCCATGGCTCGCCTCTTGTCGTTCCGCGATTCGTACCACCGGCTGCTGTCGACGGCACAGGGCGTCAGCCTGGTGGAGCTGTGCCGGATCGTGCTCGACGCGACCGGCACGTGGCCCGAGGTCGAGGCCCTCGAGGATGCCGCCCGGCTCTCGACGCGGCTCAACCTCTACCGGTTCCTCGATCTTGCGGAGGAGTGGAGCCCACTCGACGGGTCGCCCTCGCTTCCTGCGTTCCTGGATCATCTCGACCTGCTCGCAGACGAGGCGTCGTCGGGCGAGCTCGACACGGCCCGGGTGAGCGGTGAGGACGCCATGCCCCTGCTTACCGTCCACCGGGCGAAGGGGCTGGAGTGGGACGTCGTGTTCCTCCCCGCCCTCTGCCACGAGGTGTTCCCGTCGAGAGTGATCCAGTACGAGGACCCGTTGGCGGTGGCATCGGTGATGCCTCACCGCCTTCGTCTCGACGTCGACGCCTTGCCCGTCCTCCCCGACGATCCGCAGGTACGGAGGGTCGTGCTCAAGACGGCCCACGACGACCAGGAGTGGCGCACCGGCTACGTCGCCATCACCCGGGCCCGTCACGCCATCGTCGCCTCCGGATCGTTCTGGACCGGCGGGGTCAAGCCGCGCCCCCCGAGCCGGCTGTTCGAGATCATCGATGCCGCCGCCGCGCCCGACCCCGACCGATGCACCGAGCCGGGCGATCCCCCGGAGGAGATCCGGGTCGACCACAGGGCGGACGCTCCCGATCCGACCTTCACCGGCGGGTGGCGAGCGGCACTCGCCGCTTCCATCACCGATCCCGCCCTCGCCGCCCGGATGGCCGCGGGCGCCGGGATCGGCTCCGCATACGATGACGAGGTGGAACAGCTCCGCATGATGCTCGCCGGCCTTCCCGAGCCGACCGAGCCCGAGACCGCGGGGGCGCCGATCCGCACCTCGGTGACCGGACTCGTCACCCTGGCAGGGTGCCCCCGGCGATTCCAGTGGTCCGAGATCGACCGGCTCCCCCGCCGTCCCACGGAGGCGGCGCGGCGCGGGGTCGAGATCCACCGCAGGATCGAGCTGCACAACCGGGGCTCGGTGGCTCTCGACGAAGCCGACGACTCCTTCTACGACGCGGTGGGCGAGGAGCCCGGCCCGATCGCCGGGGCGTTTTCCCGCTTCAAGGCCTCCCGGTTCGCAGCCAGCCGCCCGCTGCTGATCGAGGCCCCGTTCGATCTCGAGGTCGGCGGGGCCAGGGTCGCCGGGCGTATCGACGCGATATACGAAGGCGAGCGTGGTGCATGGGAGATCGTCGACTTCAAGAGCGGCCGGCCCAGCGACGACCCGGCACGACGGGTCCAGCTCGAGGCCTACGCAGTCGCCGCCACCGAAGCCGGCTTCGCCGGAGCTCGGCCGCCGCAGAGCATCCGGGTGACCTTCGCCTATCTCGGCACCGACGATCTGGTGGAAGTCGGAGAAGACGTGGATGCCGCCTGGCTCGACGAGGCGCGCCGCCACCTCGCCGACCTCATCACCGCAGCCACTGCCGGCACCTACCCGGCGACGCCGTCACCGTCGTGCCGCCACTGCGACTTCTCCCAGTTCTGCGACGCCGGCAGTTCGTGGCTGGAGCGGAGCCGATGATCTGGTCGCTCGCCATCGGCTATCTCGTCGGCAGCATCCCCAGCGCCGATGCGGTCGGACGAGCCCGCGGCATCGACCTGCGAGCGGAGGGGACCGGAAACCCCGGCGCCGCCAATGCTCTGCGGGTCGGCGGCCCGCGGGTAGCGCTCCTGGTGCTGCTGCTCGACGTCGCCAAGGGGGCGGCGGCAGCCATCGCCGGCCGGTTCCTCGCCGGCGACGCCGGAGGGGTTGCCGGGGCCGTGGCCGCCATCTACGGCCAGGTGGCCAACCCGTGGCATCGCTTCAAGGGCGGCAAGGGGCTCGGGGTGACGGGCGGTGCGGCGATCGTGCTGTGGCCCCCGGGCGTGGCGCTCGTGCTCCCGATCATCGCTGCCGCCGCCAAGGCGTTCGGCTCCGCCCTGGGAGCCCTCGTGGGGATCACTTCGCTGCTGGGCATCTCCGTGCTGTGGGCGGCGAACGGCTGGCCGACGGCCTGGGGGGTGCATCCCGACGACACGCTCGTCTGGTTCACCATCTGGGTGCTGGTATTGACCGCGCCGAAGTTCGTGACGACCCTGCTCGAGCGCTTCAGAACGAAACGATCATCCCCCAGGCGGTGACGCCTGGAACGTGACATTCAAGCCGGCGATGAGGTGGGCCTTCTCGGCGTCCGACAGGCCCGACCCGGGATGGAGCACCCGGTAGTACAGCGGCGGCATCGACCCTTCCAGGATCGACTCGGCGATCTCACCGGCCTCCTGGGGCCGGTTCCACTCGGAGAAGTTCAGCGTCTGGCGACCTTCCACGACGTGGTTGTAGGCGAGCCAGGATATGGGCGCGATGTCGGTGTACCACGGCCACGATGTCTCGTTGCTGTGGCAGTCGAAACAGGACACCACGGCCAGCGCCCGGGTGGCCGCGGAGTCCCACGCCGGTTCCCCGACCACGGCGGGGTTGGTGTGCGATCTCCCGTACGGGACCGCCTGGGCGACGATGAAGAACACGACGAACCCGAGGGCGGTGCCGAGGACGATCCGGCGGCCGGTCGACGACGTACCGGCCCACCAGCGCCGGGCGAGCACCCAGGCCACCGACCACGTGACGGCGATGGAAACCCCCAGCGCTGGTGAGTAGAACGCGGCACCTGCGGCGGGCAGCGCCCCCGCCGCCAGGGTCCAGGGTGACTCGATGAC
>Ga0299915_10003461_pt1 | contig 11413 bp, 7 predicted proteins | sample RVTome_13_FD_200263 | JGI IMG/M metagenome (GOLD analysis project Ga0299915, IMG submission 200263) | Soil microbial communities from uranium-contaminated site in the Upper Colorado River Basin, Wyoming, United States - RVT92D227 (version 2) ... | reverse complement strand
AAATATTTAGGGGAGACAATTCAGAAAAGTTCCAAATGTAACCTTGGACAAACGGGTCCAAAGCCAGTGTTGGATGCGATCGATCATTTTGAAGACCAATTATCCGGTGCCATCCAATTGCAGAAAATAATTTCTCGCCAGGAATATAAAGTCAAAGTGACCGCACCCTGTGAAAGCGCTTGTCCTTCCCATCTTCCCATCACACGCTATGTTGAGTTGATCAAGGAAGGGAGATTCGAAGAATCCCTTGCTGCCATCCGAGGGGCAACCTGCCTGGCCGGAGTTCTGGGAAGGATCTGCGTTCGGCCCTGCGAAGACAACTGTCGCCGGGGAAATGTGGATGAATGTATTTCCATTAAATGGCTGAAGCGGTTCGTCGCCGATTATGAACTGGAGAAGAGGAAAGGTCCCTCGATTACGAAAGAGGAAATGCGGTCAGAAAAAGTGGCCATCATTGGAGCGGGTCCAGCTGGCCTCTCCTGCGCCTACTACCTTGCCCTGAAAGGTTATCCCGCAACCATCTTCGAGAGACTGGGTGAACCAGGTGGAATGGCAGCCATGGGGATCCCTGACTATCGTCTCCCAAGAAATATTGTTGGATATGAAACAGAAGTTGTAAAAAGGTTAGGGGTTGAGATTCGGTATAACACTCAAGTCGGAAAAGATATCACCATCTCTCAGATGTTTGAGCAAGGTTATAAAGCCATCTTTATCGGTGTAGGGGCCCAGACCAATACACCCATGGGCGTCGAAGGAGAAGATAAGGGATATAAGGGATTCATCCCTGGCGTTTACTACCTCTTAGAAATCAATCTTGGAAGAGATCCTTATCCCGAAGGAAAGAGGGTGGTGGTGGTGGGTGGTGGAAACGTGGCCATTGACTGTGTCCGATCCTCTTTCCGTATTGGCAAAGCGGATGTGAACCTGGTTTATCGAAGGACGAAAAAGGAGATGCCTGCTGATCACGTGGAGATCCACGATGCAGAGGAAGAGGGTGTAAAATTCCATTACCTCTGCAACCCCGTCCGGATCATTGAGAAAGAGGGAAAGGTTGTTGGAATGGAGTGTATCCGGATGGAGTTGGGCGAACCAGATGAAAGCGGAAGGCGAAGACCTGTTCCAATCAAAGGCTCAGAATTTTTCATCGAGGCTGATATTGCCATCCCTGCCATTGGACAGGCGATCGATCTCTCTTTCCTTGAAGAGAAGGATGGGGTGAAGACGACGAAACGGTCCACCATCGCCATCCAAGAAGGGACTTTCATGACCAGCCGCCCAGGGATCTTCTCGGCCGGGGATTGCGTGACCGGACCAGATGTCCTGGTCCGCGCCGCAGGTCATGGGAAGAGAGCGGCTGAGAAGATTGATCTCTTCCTTCGCGGAGTGGAGGTAAAAGAATCTGAGGAAGAACGTCTGGAGGCCTTGGTTGAGAAGATCAAGGTTTATAACAAGAATGAGAAGATTGGGATCTCCGGCGGACAGAAGAGAGCGATGTTGAAGTTGTTACCTCCTGATTCAAGAAAATGGATCTTCGATGAGGTGGAGGAAGGATTTTCCATCCCGGTGGCTCAGAAAGAAGCGGAGCGCTGTCTCCGATGTGTGCGCATTGGGCTTTTTGCGGTATAACGTTGTCCCCCTCACCCTGACCCTCTCCCCTGCCTTCGCCGAAGCGGCTTCGCGCAGGCAGGCACCAGGGGAGAGGGGATTTACTGGGTGAAGTTCATAATATGAATACCCTCCCCCTTGATGGGGGAGGGGAAGCCTGCCTACCGCAGGCAGGGGTGGGGGTGAACGGAGGATATGATACAGAATGCTGAAGCTGACGATTGATGGGAGAGAAGTTACTGGAAGGCCGGATCAAACAATCTATGAGGTGGCCAAAGAAAATGGGATCACTATTCCCACCCTGTGCTATCACCCCAGACTAAGCCTGCTCAAATCCTGCCGTATCTGTTTGGTCGATGTCGAGGGTGCGGAGATGCCCATGGCCTCTTGTGCGACGCCTGTGGTCGAGGGGATGGTGGTTCAAACCCGAACGGAGCGCGTTGAAAAGATGAGGCTTGAGGCTTTGAAATTATTACTGGTCAACCATCCTCTGGACTGTCCCGTGTGCGATGCTGGAGGAGAATGCCAACTCCAGAACCGCACCTATGAATTTGGGATCAACCATCAAGAGTTTGTCACTGAAAAAGTAGAACGTCCACCCTTTGAATATGGAACTCCTTTGATTCATCAGTGGCCAGATCGATGTGTCATGTGTCTCCGTTGTATCCAGGCATGCATTGATATTCCAGGATCCAATGTTCTGGAGGTGGCAGAGCATGGATATCCCTCCCATATGAAGGCCGCTCGAAAAGAAAATTGTATTTCCTGCGGAGAATGCCTCCACGTGTGTCCGGTGGGTGCTTTAACAGAGAATCACAGCCCCATCAAAGGAAGGATATGGCAACTGGAGAGAACCCAGACCACCTGTACTTTTTGTGGATGCGGTTGTCAGCTTGAGCTCAACACCCTTGCAGATAGGAAAGTGGTCAAGGTGACCACAAAAGGGGAGGCCGGGGTCAATCAAGGGAGCCTCTGCGTCAAGGGGAGATTCGGTTACGATTTTATCCATCATCCGGACAGGCTTCAAAAACCCCTTGTAAAAAAATCCGGAGTTTTTGTGGAGGTCTCCTGGGAAGAAGCCCTGGATCTGATCGCCACAAAACTTCAAGAGATAAAGGAGAAGTATGGTGCCCAGAGCATCGGAGGAATAGCTTCCTCCAGGGCAACCAATGAAGAGAATTTCCTCTTCCAGAAATGGATGAGAGCCTGCATCGGGACAAACCATATCGACAGTGGTGCCCGATTGTCCAGTGGATCTTCTCTCTATGGGATGATGGCATCTACCGGATGTGGGGCGATGACTCATTCCATGGAGGACGTCGCCAAGTCCGACCTTATCCTTATCGTCGGTGCGGATGCCTATGATGATAATCTTATCTTCAGCAATAAGATGAGAGAGGCCATCCGTGAGAACAACGCTAAAATCATCCTGGTCGATCCTCGTAAGACCCAATGGGAAAAATGGGCTGACCTATGGTTGAGACCTGCGCCAGGGACGGATATCGCCTGGATCAATGGCCTGGTCCGTCTCCTCATCGAAAAGGGCGCTCCTTCAAAAGAGTTTATTGGATCAAAGACAGAGGGGTTTGAAATCCTGAGGGCCTCTGTTGAGAAATTTTCTGCTGAGTTTGTCAAGAATACGGCAGGCATTTCTCCAGCAGCTTTAGAGGGAGTTGCCCATCTCTATCTCTCTGCAAAAAAGAGGGCGATCGTCTTTGGTTCTGGTGTGACCCAGCATGCCAATGGGACAGAGATTGTAAAAGCCCTCTGCAACTTGGCCTTGTTGACCGGAGAGACAGAAGAGGGAGGAGGGGGCGTCTACCCGCTGCTCACTCAGAATAATGTGCAAGGCGCTTTCGATATGGGTTCTCTTTCTGAATTCCTTCCCGGTTATCAAAAAGTGGATGACGAAAAGGCGCGAAGGAAGTTCGAGGAGATTTGGGAGAGAGAGATTCCAGAGAAACCGGGCTTCACCTATGTGGAGATGTTCGATAAGATTCTGGAAGGAAAGATCAAGGCCCTCTATATCTTTGGTGAAGACCCCTTCATCAACCTCCCTAACTTAGAGAGACTCAAGAATGGGCTCCATCAGTTGGAATTTTTAGTGGTTCAGGATCTTTTCATGACTCACATTGGGAGTTATGCCCAGGTGATTTTGCCCGGAGTGAGTTTTGCTGAGAAGGATGGGACCTTCACCAACATGGAGAGAAGAGTTCAAAGGGTGCGGAAGGCCATCTCACCGGTCGGTGATTCCAGACCTGACTGGAGGATCCTCTGCGATCTTTCGACAAAGATGGGTTATCCCATGGGAGTCCAAACCCCTGCTGAGGTCATGGAGGAGATCGCCTCTCTGGTGCCCATCTACGCCGGAGTCAATTACTCCAAACTGGAGAAGAGTGGAATTCAGTGGCCTTCAAGGAACGGATGGAAACGAAGATTCTTCCCTGTCGAATACAAAGGGCCAGCAGAGCAGCCCGATGACAATTATCCTTTATGGATCATTCCCAGAGGTTTCCATTACCATTATGGAATCGGGACGACGACCAAGAGAGCCATGGGGTTAGCTAAGGTTTTTTCTGATTCCTGCATCGAAGTTCATTTAGAAGATGCCACCAAAGCAGGCCTGGGAGATGGAGATAGGGTAAAAGTCATTTCACCTAGAGGTGAGGTGGAGACGATTTGCCGGATTTCAGGAGCCGTTCCCAAAGGGGTGGCTTATTTTGCCACCACGTTTCTCCCTGTTTTTGTGAACAACCTTTTGATCTCCGGAGTCGATGCTATGAATCAACACCCTGAATACAAGCTCTTCATCGGAAGGGTGGAGAAACGACAGTAGATTACTGGAAAATATGAATATTGAAGGCTGATCAAAAATGCCCAGATGCAAGGCGCCCCTGCCTGCGCGGACGCTTCGGTAGGCAGGCGAAATTCCGAGGAATGAGGCGTACAAAGAAGTACGCCGCAATGACGAGGGATAAGGGCAATCCCGCGAAACGCGGGACAGATGGATATTTTTCATCAGCCTGAGGAGAAGCAGGATGCAACTGTTGTATCTTCTCATCGAGATCATTGTCAAATGCGTGGTGGTTTTTGCCGGTCTGATGATCGTCGTGGCCTATTTGACCTGGCTGGAGCGAAAGGTTTTGGGGCATATCCAGATTCGTTATGGCCCCAATCGTTGCGGCCCCTTTGGATTACTACAGCCCTTTTCAGATGCTGTTAAAGCCTTCTTCAAAGAGGACCTGGTTCCTGGAAGGTCGGATAAGGCCATCTTCGTCATGGCCCCGATGATCTCAATTATCGCAGCCATCAGCATTTTTGCCGTCATTCCCTTTGGAAATCAGTTCACCATTCCCGGAACGAATTGGGTGGTCCAACTGCGGCTGGCCGATGTGGATATCGGGCTTCTCTATATCTTCGGTGTGGCTTCTCTTGGAGAATTCGGGATCATCCTGGGAGGCTGGTCTTCCGGGAATAAGTACGGTTTGACCGGATCCCTTCGGGCTGCAGCTCAGATGATCAGTTATGAAGTTGCTCTTGGCATCGCGATCGTCGGAGTGCTCATCCTCTCAGAAAGCCTGAGGCTGACTGAGATCGTTCGTCTTCAGGGAGGAGGGTTCTGGAACTGGAATATTTGGTATCAGCCGGTGGCTTTTGTCCTTTATCTGATTTGCGGTCTGGCTGAGATCAACCGCACCCCTTTTGATATGCCCGAGGCAGAAGCAGAGCTGGCCTGTGGGTTCAATATTGAATACAGCAGTATGAAATTTGCTCTTTTCTTCATGGCCGAATATGCCCATATGGTCACCATAGGCGCTGTCGCCGTGACGCTCTTTCTGGGAGGATGGCAGCCGATCATTCCTCAACTCAGTTTCATCCCCGGCATCGTCTGGTTCTGTGCGAAACTTTTTATCTTCCTTTTCTTCTTCATCTGGCAGAGGGGGACATTCCCAAGGCTTCGATACGATCAGATCATGAAGTTTGGCTGGAAGATTCTGATCCCCTTAGCCCTGATCAATCTTTTAGTGACGGGATTGATTGTTTCATTGAAAGGTTAAACCCCGTTAGAAAGGGTGGGGTTTTAAATCCCACCCTTAATAAGGACCTAATAATCTTTTTTATCATCACCGCTCCAAGGAGCGGGGCTTTCTAACGGGGTAAAAAAAGAGGTCAAAGATGATACTCCCAATATTAAAAGGTTTAGCCCTTACCTTAAATCGATTCTTCTCGAAACCCATCACGATTCAATATCCAGAGGAGAAGGTGCCCCCGGCGAAACGTTGGAGGGGGATTCAATATTTTGAGAAGAATGAGCGTGGAAAAACCAAGTGTGTGGCCTGTGGCCTTTGTATGGCTGTCTGCCCCTCTCAGTGCATCTATATTGAGACCGCTGAAGATGAAGAGGGGAAACGATATCCTCTTACCTATGAACTTGATGCCAGCCGATGTATCTTTTGTGGTTATTGCGAAGAGGTGTGTCCGGTGAACGCGATCTTCATGGGTAAGAACTATGAATGGGTCGAGAGTGACCGGAAAACCTTTCTCATGACGACAGAGAAACTCCTGGAGGAGAAGAAGTTTAACCCTTAATTTAATGAAACGCATAGCGCATAGAGCAGAGCGCAAAGCGTAAAAACTGTTAAATTCATTTGGAGTAAGACAATGGCTGAAAATATCGGGACAATATTTCAATGGTTGATCTTTTTGGGGGTGGCTTTTACCTCCATCATCGCCTCCTTATTGGTCATCACTCGAAAGAACCCTATTCACAGCGCTCTTTTTTTGGTGTTGACCTTTCTCTGCGTGGCGGTGCTTTATCTCTTGCTCTATAGTCAATTCATCGCCATCATCCAGGTGGTGGTTTACGCCGGTGCCATCGTGATGCTGATCGTCTTTGTCATCATGCTTCTGGATCTGGAGCAAGAGCTTCGGTCCGGTTTAAAACTTTTTTATTCGAAGGTGATCGGTGGCCTGCTGGCCGTCCTTTTTCTTTTCGGGATCATCTTTTCGGTGGTAGCGAAATCTCCAACTGGCAAGATGGGTTCTTATACACCAGATAAGGTGAGTGCCAATGTGAAGGCCGTCGGCGAGATGCTTTTCACTCAATATCTTTTTCCCTTTGAGATTATATCTGTCCTTCTCGTTGCGGCCATCATCGGGGCAGTTATTTTAAGTAAGAGAAGGACATGAAGATCAATGGTCAATGACCAGTGATCGGTGGACAAATGATTTTTTAGTGAGGTTACTTATGACAATACCTACTGTTCCTCCTGAATTATATTTGGTTTTGAGCGGAATACTCTTCACGATCGGAGTAATCGGAGCCCTGACCCGGCGCAATGCCATTGTGGTATTCATGTCCATCGAGTTGATGCTCAATGCCGTCAATCTTACCTTCGTCACCCTATCCCGCTTTCTCCAGTCGTTGGATGGAGTCCTCTTCGCCTTCTTTGTGATGGCCGTGGCGGCCGCGGAGGCAGCGGTTGGGTTGGCGATCTTTGTGATGATCTATCGCTCAAGAGAAACGATCAATTTGGATGAAATCAATATACTAAAGTGGTAACCTCCTCCCACTTCCTCCCCCCTTGAGGGGGAGGGGAAGGGTGGGGGGTAAAAGGAGTCTTTCATGTTCGATTATGTCTGGTTGATCCCCATGTTTCCGGCGATCGGGTTTTTGATCAACGGATTTTTTGGAAGACGATATTCAAAAAAAGTGGTCGGTTGGGTGGCCTGTTCAGCCCTCGGACTCTCCTTTCTCACTTCCATCCTCATCTTCTTTGAATTGATTGGGAGGCCACCCACTGAGCGCGTCTTTGAAAAAGTGATTTTTGATTGGGTGGTCTCGGGTTCTTTCCAAACAGTGATCGGCTACCAGATCGACCCTCTCTCCATCCTGATGGCACTGGTGGTCAGCGGGGTTAGTTTCTTCATCCACATCTACTCTTTAGGATACATGCATGACGATCCGGGTTATTCACGGTATTTCACCTACCTCAACCTCTTCGTCTTCATGATGCTCAACCTCATCCTGGCCAACAACTTCTTGCTGATGTTTGTGGGATGGGAGGGTGTCGGCCTCTGTTCCTATCTCTTGATCGGTTTCTGGTTTGAGAAGGATTCCGCTGCTAACGCAGGGAAGAAGGCTTTTGTGGTCAACCGAGTGGGCGACTTCGGTTTCATTCTCGGAATGTTCCTCCTCTTCACCAGTTTGGGAAAGCACGGGATCTGGACGTTGGATTTTACAGAAGTCTTTGCTAATGTAAATAAGCTCGATACCGCCACTGTGACAGCCATCACCATTCTGTTCTTTATCGGTGCATGTGGAAAATCGGCACAGATTCCCCTATATGTGTGGCTCCCTGATGCCATGGAAGGTCCCACGCCGGTCAGTTCCCTTATCCACGCGGCCACCATGGTGACCGCAGGGGTATACATGATCGCCCGGTGTAATGTACTCTACACCATGGCACCCCTCTCCATGGCGATCGTTGCCATTGTCGGCGTGGCGACTGCCATCTATACTGCTTCCATTGGATTCTGTCAGAACGATATCAAGAAAGTTTTAGCCTATTCTACGATCAGCCAGTTGGGTTATATGTTCTTGGGCGTGGGAGTGGGTGCGTTCAGCGCTGGAATCTTCCATCTGATGACCCATGCCTTTTTCAAAGGACTCCTCTTCCTTGGCGCCGGGAGTGTCATGCATGCCCTGAGCGGCGAATTGGATATGAGAAAGATGGGAGCTCTCAGAAAAAAGATCCCCATCACCTTCTGGACGTTCTTCATTGCTACATTGGCGATCGCCGGTGTCCCTGGCCTCTCAGGATTTTTCAGTAAGGATGAAATCCTCTGGCAGGCCTTTTCCAGTTCCCATGGCCATTTCGTATTGTGGCTGGTGGCTGCTATCGCTGCCGGGATGACGGCCTTCTATATGTTCAGAGCTCTATTTATGACCTTCTTTGGTCAGTCCAGGGTCGATGAGCATGTGGCACATCATATCCATGAATCGCCCAAGATCATGACGGTTCCTCTAATGGTCCTCGCTGTGCTCTCCATCATTGGAGGTTATGTGGGCATTCCCCATGTTTTGGGAGGAGCCAATCATATCCATGAATTTCTGGCACCCGTATTGGGAGGAGGGGCTGAGCCGGCCAAGGCCCATGCTGGAATTTCAATCCTCTCGCAGGCCTGGGCATCAGGGGGAGAGGGAGCAGGACATCCGGCTGCCTTGGAACTCCTCATGATGGTGGTCTCTGTGGTCATTGCCCTCATCGGGATTGGGATTGCCTATCTTTTCTATGTGAAGAACCCCGCCCTTCCCAAACTGCTGGCCGAGAGGTGGAAGGGACTCTACAAACTGGTCTTTAACAAATATTATGTCGATGAACTCTATGAGATCCTCTTCATCAAATCCCTCAAGGGATTGGGCACGGGACTCTGGAAAGGGTTTGATGACTTTGTCATCGATGGGACGATTAATGGAATTGCTTATCTCATCGGTTGGCTCTCTGGAGTGATGAGAAGGATGCAGACAGGCTTAGTTCAAAACTACGCCTTTTCAATGGTCATTGGTGGAATCGTCCTTGTCGCTTATTATGTCGTGCGCGCTATTTTTTATTAATGAAGCGAATAGACCGAATGAGAGCGAATGAATCGAATTGAATCCTTCATTCGCCTAATTCGTTATCATTCGTAACATTCGTTACAAAAAAAGGAGCTGGTTTCATGTGCATTTTGGGACTTCCCATCCTATCGCTGTTGATCTTCTTTCCAATCGTGGGTGCCATTGTTCTTCTATTCATCAACAAAGAGAATGGAAGAACTCTCAGGTGGGTCGCCTTAATCTTTTCTCTCATCGAATTCATTTTCTCGCTGCCCCTCTTCTTTGCCTTCGATTCCAAGACAGCAGCGATGCAATTCGTGGAGGATTGGTGGTGGATTCAGAGCTATGGGATCAGCTACAAATTGGGCATTGATGGAATCAGCCTGCTCCTCGTTCTGTTGGCCACTTTTTTGACCATCCTCTGTATTATGTGTTCCTGGACGGCGATCACCTTCCGGGTAAAAGAATTCATGATTTCGTTCCTCTTCCTCGAGACAGGAATGATCGGTGCCTTGGTGGCCCTCGATCTTGTCCTTTTCTATGTCTTCTGGGAAGTGATGCTCATCCCGATGTACCTCCTCATTGGTGTCTGGGGTGATCCCAAGAGAAGGATTTATGCAGCGGTCAAGTTCTTCCTCTTTACCATGGCTGGAAGCGTGCTGATGCTTGTGGCTATCTTAGTCCTCTATTTTTTCAATCAGAAGGCCACCGGTGTCTCCACCTTTGACGTGCTCGAACTCTATAAGTTGGGATTACCCGTTGGAACGCAGTACTGGCTCTTCGGAGCTTTTGCCCTGGCCTTTGCCATCAAGGTTCCGATGTTTCCATTTCATACCTGGTTACCTGATGCCCATACCGAGGCGCCGACCGCTGGAAGTGTGATCCTGGCAGGTGTCTTGCTGAAGATGGGAACCTATGGGTTCATCCGATTTGCCATACCCCTGTTTCCGAAGGCAGCCTTCGATCTTATGCCCCTGGTCTCTGTCTTGGCGCTCATCGGAATTATTTATGGGGCATTGGTTTCGATGATGCAACCCGATCTGAAGCGACTGGTGGCTTTCTCAAGCGTGAGCCATCTGGGATATGTCATGCTCGGGATGTTTGCTTTCAATATGCAAGGGATCGAGGGATCGATCTATCAGATGCTCAACCACGGCATCAGCACAGGGTCCCTCTTTTTGATCGTTGGGATGCTCTATGAGCGCCGCCACACGCGGTTGATTGCTGACTTTGGAGGGCTCTCAAAGGTGATGCCGGTCTACGCTGTCTTCTTCATGATCGTGACTCTTTCATCAATCGGCCTGCCCGGGACGAATGGGTTTGTGGGAGAGTTTTTAATCCTGCTCGGTGCTTTTCAAGCCAATGTCGTCTATGGGGTGTTGGCTGCTTCGGGTGTCATCCTGGGAGCCGCTTACATGCTGTGGATGTTTCAAAGGGTGATGTTTGGGAAAATCACCCGCCCTGAAAATGAAAAACTGAAAGACCTCAATGCGAGAGAGATTACCATCCTCGTCCCGATGGTGATCGTGATCTTTCTTATGGGGATTTATCCCAAGCTTTTCTTTAGTAAGATGGACGCCAGTGTCGAAAAGTTTATAAAGGATTTCAAGGGAAAGGTTGAGATGAAGGCTGACCTTCCCTCGCCGAAAGTGGCAGAAGTTAAAAAATAGATAGGGAGATGAGGAGATGGGGAGACATGGAGAAATAGAAATTATAAAATTTCACCCTATCACCCAATCACCCTTTCACCCCATCTAATTTATGGATGTGACCTGGAGGATTCTTTAGATGAAAATACCAGAGATTGACCTCTATCTCATTGCGCCGGAAATGATTATCACCGCCTTCGGGTTTTTGGTGCTTCTGCTGGATGTCTTTTTACCCAAAGAAGAGAGAAAGGGTTACCTCGGAATTATTAGCCTCATCGGGATCGTGGTCGCCTTTCTTTTTACCCTCCCTCAGATGGGATCTGTCAAATCCGGTTTTGAAGGGATGTTCATTTCGGATGGATATGCTCTCTTCTTCAAGATCACTTTTCTGATCATTGCCTTTTTGACCGTCTTGATCTCCATTGGATACACCCAGAGGGAAGGGATCGCGTTCGGGGAATATTATGCCCTGATCCTTTTTGCGACCCTCGGGATGATGCTGATGGCAGCAGGGACTCACATGATCATCATCTTCCTCGGGTTGGAGACGATGTCCATT
>Ga0299915_10003460_pt1 | contig 11414 bp, 5 predicted proteins | sample RVTome_13_FD_200263 | JGI IMG/M metagenome (GOLD analysis project Ga0299915, IMG submission 200263) | Soil microbial communities from uranium-contaminated site in the Upper Colorado River Basin, Wyoming, United States - RVT92D227 (version 2) ... | reverse complement strand
CCCCCTGTCATTGCGAGCCCCGCCGCAGGCGGGGCGAAGCAATCTCGTCGATTTTGCCGAGATCGCCACGTCGTCCTGCGTTGGGCAGGACTCCTCGCGATGACAGTGGTTCGCCACGGCCCCCTCGCTGGGCTCGGGGGCCTCGCGATGACAGCGAAAGCGCTACGTTTGTACGAAAGGCGGCGTAAGTGCTTGAATTGACAGCGCTGTCGCGCAGATCCGAGCCCGGTGCTCAGGCACTTGTCTCATCTAAGGCTTGCAAGACGAGGTCGGTCGTGCGATATACTCCACGCAGAGCGGGTTGTCACAGTGCGAAAGCGCCGTGCCACCATCGAGGACGTGGCCGCGCGCGCGGGTCTTTCGATCAAGACCGTGTCGCGCGTCCTCAACCTCGAGCCCAACGTGCGGCCGCAGACCCGGGAACGGGTGCTCGCGGCAACGAAGGAGCTCGAGTACCACCCCAACCTCTCCGCCCGCAGGCTCGCCAGCAAGCGTTCCTTCATCATCGGGCTCCTCTACGACAACCCCGATTCCGACTACGTGATGGGGATCCAAGAGGGAGTCCTCGCCGTGTGCCGGCCCAGTGACTATCACCTGCTCATCCACCCGTGCAGAAACCCTGCGCCCAGCCTCGTTGAGGAGGCATTGAGCCTGCACCGCCGCTCGACGGTGGATGGCCTGATCCTCACGCAGCCGGTCGCGGACTTCGAGCCTCTTGTCACAGCTCTGATCGAAGCCGACATCCCCTTCGTGCGCCTCTCACAACGGCCATGCGCCGGGGACTACCCATGTATCTCGGTGGACGACGAGCAGGCGGCGTGCCGCATGACCGATCACCTGATCTCGTTGGGCCATTCGAACATCGGCTTCATCATGGGGCATCCCGACCACGGCTCGGCCCACGACCGGTTGAAGGGGTTCCGGGCGAGCCTGCACGCGCACGGAATCCCGTACGACCGAGCGCCGATCGAGCAGGGCCTTTACACCTTTGACTCGGGATACGCCTGCGCGAAACGGTTGCTCGCCCTGAAACCCCGACCGACAGCCGTTTTCGCGAGCGACGACCACATGGCGATGGGGGTGCTGACGGCGGCGTACGAGCGAGGCCTCGCGGTGCCCACCGACGTGTCGGTGTGCGGTTTCGACGACACCCCTATGGCGCGGTACGTGTGGCCTCCGCTCACCACCGTCCGCCAGCCCATCGTGGAGGTCGCTCGTCTTGCCACCGAGTGCCTGCTGAACCTTCTGCAGGGCAAGGAGATGAACACGAAGCGGTACACCCTTGAATGCAAACTCGTGCTGCGCGGATCCACTGGGAAGGTGTGCGGGGGGCGGGTCGAGGCGGCGCCCGTCAACTCCGTCGCCGTAAACGATCTTGAGATCGGTTAAACAACTTCAGCGTTTGGAGGTATTGACAACGTTGTCAGCGGACCCTAGATTGAAGGGCAGTGAAGACGCCACAGGATGCGAGAAGCCCCTGGGTTCCGCGGCTGGGCCACGCCGTTCGGCTGACGGTCTGACCGCGAGCGTAGACGGCTCCGGGCCGCCTCCGGCGCCCCGGTCCGAGGGGTATCGCGGGGAGGCGAGGAATGGCTAGGGGGACGACGAGCCGAGCTCGTTTCGGTCCGAGCACTCCTGCGCGCCCGCCTCGCACGATCGGATGGGCGCGCTCCCTCGCACGACAGCCCCCTCTTTGGGACGAAGAACCTTCTTTGGGGCCCGCTTTGTCTTCTGGTCGCGAGATTCTTGGGTCCCATCGAATCGACGTGTCGTCGGTAGGTCCGTCCGGTGGCCGGTCGCGCCTGCCACGACGTCAACCTGCTTCACACGGGGAAAGGAGGACACGGATGCGACGAGGTACGTGGCTTAGGACGGGCCTGCTCCTGGCCTGCGGGGCGGCGTTGCTGGTCGCCGCGACGCCGGGATGGGCCCAGACGGTCCTCGAAGGAACCGTCACGGGGACCGTCATGGAGGTGACCGGGGCGGTGATCCCCGGTGCGGCCCTGAAGCTCACCGGCCCCGCACTTGTCACGGGCGAGCGAACGGCGACGAGCGGTCCCGAGGGGAAGTTCATCTTCATGAGCGTCCCACCGGGGACGTACGCCCTGACCGCCGCCATGCAAGGGTTCAAGACCGCGAAGGTGGAGGGCCTCGTCGTCGAGCGGGGCAAGACGCTCGACGTCCCGATCCAGCTGGACATCGGCAGTTACGAGGAACAGCTCGTCGTCACGGCGGAAACAGCGATGATGGACACGCGGTCGTCCACGGTCTCCACGACGTTCGACAACAAGCTCCTCGCCAAGGTGCCGACGAGCCGGAACCCGTTCTACGACCTCGCCCTCACCGCACCGGGGATGGCATCGGTCGGGGCGGAACAGTCGTGGCTGCCGAGCCCGTCCGCCTACGGCAGCGCCAACAGCCAGAACATCATGCTGGTCAACGGCGTCAACGCGACCAACCCGCGCGGCTCCGCCTGGGGTTCGGAGGTGGCCGTCAACTACAACACGGTGGAGGAGGTGAAGCTCCTCTCGCTCGGGACGAAGGCCGAGTACGGCAACTACTCGGGCGCCGCGATCGACGTGATCACCAAGTCGGGCGGCAACGAGTACCACGGCGACGTCTCCTACTACACGCAAATAGGCGACGCCGCGGACAACAGCACCACGAGCTTCGGCAAAGACTGGCTGTTTGCCGACCCGAACCTCGAGATAACCTGGGACCCGAAGAGCACCACGGAGCCCAGCATCACGCTGGGCGGCCCGATCATGAGGGATCACCTCTGGTTCTACGCCGGCTATGGCAACCCGAAGGACGAGTTCAAACAACCACTGAGGACCCTCCCGCTCGAGCATGATTCCAGCATCTACGACCTCAAGCTGACCGGCGAGTTCGGGGTCAACCACCGTCTCTGGCTGGGTCTCCACTACGAAGAATCGAAAGTTCTCAACGACACCTGGGGCAACGGGTGGGACGCCAGCATGGTGTACAACACCACCACCACGAACTTCTCGCCCCAGTTCCAGTACCAGTGGGTGGTGGGCCCCACCGACATCCTCAGCTTCAAGTACCTCGCGTTCGACAGCGAGGGGACCCCGAACACCTCCGGAGTGACCGGGTACCCCGGCTACATCAACTGGTGGAAGTGGCTTCCGATAAGGGACATGGGCACCGGCGGCGACTTCCCGTACATCGAGGGATTCAGGGCCAAGCGGCAGACGTACCAGGCCGACATCTCCCACTACGCGGAAGACTTCCTCGGCTCGCACGACCTCAAGTTCGGCGTTCAGTACACCAAGGCCGAGGGCAACTACCTGGGCGGCTACTTCCAGAATTACGGCAACTTCGCCTACCCGTACCAGTGGTGGCCCTACTTTGGCCCCCCCGCCGACTGGTGGTGGAACGGCCCCGAGACCTGGCAGTGGGGCACGGACGAGAACCCGGTATACGCGATCTACAACCGGCAGGTGAAAACGAATCCGTACCTGACGGTCCGCAACTCCGACTCGAAGAGCGCCTTCGTGGACGACACCTGGGTGTTCGACGACCGGTTCACCGTCAACCTCGGGCTGCGCTACGACGAGATGAAGGCCGGGTACGGCACGGGGTACATGTACGAGCCGTTGACGTCGCCCTCCGACATCGATAACCTCAAGGTGCAGCGAGAGCGGAGCGGTAAGGGCACCGTCTACGACTTCAAGACGTGGTCGCCTCGCATCGGCATCGCATGGACCGCGACCGAGGACCGCAAGACCGTGCTGCGCGCACACTACGGGCGCTACTACGCGGCAATGGGAGTCGAGAGCCTGCGGAAGAACGGGCCGGACCTGGACCCGTTCGTCCAGGACACCTGGCTCTACACCTTCCCGGGGTCGGTGGTGGACGTCAACGGCAACGGACAGTGGGACGCCGAGGAGACCCCCGGCGCAATGCGGGCGATCTACGGAGCAACGCCTCACCACCTCTTGAGCAGTAGCGTAAGCACACCCTCGTTCGCTCTCGAGGTCGCGCCCGGCACCACGAGCCCCTACACCGACCAGTTCAACATCTCGCTCCAGCGCCAGCTCGCTGGCGACCTTGCCATCGAGCTCACATACATCTACAAGAAAGAAAGCGACTTCCTTGTGCTGCAGCCGTACGACAAGGCGACCGGCGAGTTCTTCGAGTGGGAAGCTTTGCCGTTCACGACCTGGACCGGCTACCAGACCCAGGTCTGGCAGATCGTCCCCAAGGACTACAACGGCGACGGGGCGATCGACGGCGCCGACTGGAGCTACCCGAGCGACAACAATTACCGTGGTTGGAAAACGGTAAACGCCAGCTCGGTTGCCGGCAAGAGCGTCAACCGCACCTACAACGGGCTCCAGCTCGTTCTCAACAAGCGGTACTCGAACCGGTGGCAGGGGATGGCGGCGATCAACTGGAACAAGACCGACGGCTTCTACCCGCGCACGGTTGACCAGAACTGGTACATCGACGGGCCGATCACCATGGACACCCCGTTCGGCAGCACGAAGAACCACTACCAGAACAACACGAGCGGTCCGGCGTTGATGACCCCCGAGTGGGCGGTGAAGATCGCCGGGAGTTACACGATCCCGACGATCGAGACCGACGTCGGGCTCCGGCTCCGGTACGATTCCGGCCGGCCGATCTGGCCCACCCAGGGCGTTCCCATCTGGGCGAGCTGGATGAGCTACCCGCCGGCGGAAGGTACCTACCTGGGCGTCGGGTGGGGCGATCAGATGGTTGCGAGCGACCCAGAGAAGCCCGACTGGCTGCCGGCGTCGACGATCCTCGACCTCTCACTTCAGAAGACTTTCCAGATCGGAAACGTTGTTCGGTTCAACATTTCCTTCGATGCCCTCAACGCGCTCAACTCGTCCGCTCCGGACCGTGTCGTCTACACATCGGCAAACTACGGTCTGGTAAGCTCCCTGGTCTGGCCGCGGGTGTACCGGCTCGGGCTCAAGTTCATGTTCTAGACGCGACTGAACTCAATCATCCCAAACCCTGGAGGGCCCGAAAGGGCCCTCCAAGTCTGTTATCGTGATCCGGGGGTGCGTACGACGTGAAGCCATTACGGACGATTCTCGTGGTGGGGCTCGCCATTGGTGCAGGTGCGGGCGCCGTCGCGGGGTTCTGGTTCCTGAGATCCGCCGCGCACCTCAGGGCCCTGCGCCAGCTCAGAGGGGCCAGCGTCCTGCTGGTGACGCTGGACACCACCCGTGGCGACCGTCTGGGCTGCTACGGGTATGCCACCGCCGAGACGCCGGCACTCGACGGGCTCGCGAGGGACGGCGTGCTTTTCGAGAAGTGCATCACCCCGACGGCGTTCACCCTCCCGTCCCACGCCTCGATCATGACCGGGAAGTACCCGGCGTCCCACGGTGTCCCTCTCAACGGGGGACTTGCGCTGGCGGACGCGCAGACAACCCTCGCGGAGCGCCTCTCAAAGGAGGGGTACCGAACGGGTGCGTTCATCGGGGCGTTCGTGCTCGACGGGCGGTGGGGGCTTAAGCAGGGGTTCGAGCACTACGACGACGACCTCAAGCTGAAGCCCGGCGAGCAGCTCGACCTGGCCCGCAGCCAGCGCCCGGCCGACAAGGTGGTGGACGCCGCGCTCACGTGGCTCAAGGAAACCGACGCGCGCCCGTTCTTCGCCTGGGTGCACCTGTACGACCCGCACACGCCATACGAACCCCCCGAGCCGTGGCGTTGGCGCCTCAACGACAGCCTGAGCCACCTGTACGACGGTGAGATCGCATTTGCCGACTCCCAGGTCGGCCGCCTGCTGGACTGGCTCGTGTCGCAGGGCATCGACAAGAAGACGATCGTGATCGTGGTGGGCGACCACGGCGAGGGTCTGGGGAGCCACGGCGAGGCCGAGCACGGGTATTTCGTGTACGACTACGCGATCCACGTGCCCTTCATCGTGAGGCTCCCCCTCGACGGGTTCCACGGGATCCGCGTTCCCGCCCAGGTGCGAACGATCGACATCGAGCCCACGATCCTCGACCTGGTCGGCGCCCACAGCCAATCGGACTCCGACGGCGAGTCCCTCGTGCCGTTGCTCGCTCACCCGGGTCGAGAGGGGCCGCAGTACGCCTTCAGCGAGTCGGTGTCAACCAGCATCCAGTACGGGTGGAGCGCACTCTACAGCCTGCGGACAGAGCGCTACAAGTTCATCGAAGCGCCGAAGCTGGAGCTGTACGACCTGCGCGAGGACCCCGACGAGGACACCAACGTGGTGGGGAGGTTGCCGGGGGCCGCGAAGGAGCTGCGCGAAGAACTCGAGAAGATCAGGAAGAGCATGGACAGCAAGAAACCGGAGACGCAGGAGGCCAACCTCGACGAGGAGACGATGCGACGCCTGGCCTCCCTCGGCTACATCGGCGGCACGATGGCAACCAGGAAGAACGAGGCCAAGGTCCTTGCCGACCCGAAGGACATGCTGCGGCTCTACAACGCAATTTCGGCCGCGGCGGGCCGGACCGTAGAGAACGACTACGCCGGTGCGGCGCGCACGCTCGAAGGAGTGCTCAAGGACGACCCGACAAACCCGCAGGCGCGGTTCCTCCTCGCGATGTGCTTCGAGAAGTTGGACCGAACCGGCGACGCAAAGATGATCCTCGACGGGGTCCTCAAGGACGACCCCGAGAACGTGAGGGCACTCATCGCCATGGCCAACATCCTCTCGAAGGAGCGGAACTACGAAGAGGTGGTGGCCATCTGCCAGCGGGCGCTGGCCAAGGATGAGCACAACACGCAAGCGTACGTCCTCATTGCCGGCGCCCACATCGCGGTGAACGACCACGCTGGCGCGCTTCCGTACCTGCAGAAGGCGGTGGAGATTCAGCCCAAGCTTACGCGCAACCGCAACAACCTCGCCGCGTGCCTGATCGGGCTGCGCCGCTTCGACGAGGCGGAGACCGGGCTGAAGGGGATCCTCTCGGACCACCCGAAGTTCCCGCTCACGCACTTCAACCTGGGCCTGCTCTACGAGGAGAAGGGACGCGTCGCCGACGCGCGGAGCGCCTATGCGAAGGAGGTCGAGCTGCACCCCAACATCGTCGCCGCCCGCTTCAACCTCGCGAACCTGCTGCTGCGCAGCGGTGACGTTGCCGGGGCCGAGGACCAGCTCAGGCAACTGCTGAAGGAGAGCCCAGACGAACCGCGTGCGAACCTCTTCCTGGCCCGGGCGTTGCTCGCACGGTCGGCCAGCCCGGACGAGGCGCTGCCGTTCGTGAAGACGGGACTCGAAAAGTCCACAGCACCCGACCAGAAGGCGCTCGGCTACTTCCTGCTCGCGGACATCTACTCGCGCCAGGGGCGCCGCGCCGACGTCGAGGAGGCGTTGAGGAACGCACGCTACTATCAGGCCCGCATCGCTCCGGTCCATGCGTCTTCGCGAGGCCGCTGACACCCCGGTGGCCGAGACCCGCGGCGGCCACTCGTAACGCTGAGGGGAGGCACGATGCGCGCCACCAACGTTGCACGGACGCTCACGGCAGCGGTCGTGGTCGTAGCGATGGCCGGGTGCAGCCGGACGGCCGCGCCGCCTGCCGGCAGGGCGGGGACCCCAGCCCTCGGCGCGGGTTTCAGGTACTCCGACTACGGCCCCAAGCGCGATCCCGGCCCCCAGTACTGGGTGCGTGTCGGCCAAGAGATGGCCGCCCGTTTCCCCGGCGCAGCGCCGGAGACGATCTGGATCGTGGGCCACCTGGACGGCAACGGGGTCTGTCTCTCCTTCCCCGTCGAGGGCGTGCATCCGCTCGTCCGCGGCGAGGCCACCGACCGCAACGAAACAGTCCTCGACTCGTTCGACCGGAACGGCTTTAGGGTGTGGCTCCAGGTCGAGCCCGGACACGCGCCGGTGGAGCAACTCATCGACCTGGTCCTCGCCCGCTACGGCCACCACCCCAGCGTCGTGGGGTTCGGCGTCGACGTCGAGTGGTACCGATCCACGACCGAGCCCGAGGGGGAGGCCGTCACCGACGAGGACGCGAAAGCGTGGGTGGCCGCGATCCGAGCGCACAACCCGGGGTACGGGCTGTTCCTGAAGCACTGGGAGCAGGAAAAGCTGCCGCCCACGGTGCGGGACGGCATCCTGTTCGTGGACGACAGCCAGATCCTGCCCTCGCTCGACGCAATGGTGGCCGAGTTCGCCGAGTGGGGCCGGTCGTTCGCGCCCGGGCCGGTGGCGTTCCAGGTCGGCTACCCGTCGGACAGGCCGTGGTGGTCCCGTCTTGGGGATCCGCCGCGCGAGATCGGCGAGGCCATCCTGGCCGCGGTACCCAACGCCCGCGCGCTCTTCTGGGTGGACTTCACCGTGAACGAGGTGTTCCCGCCGGAGCCGTTGGCCGCGACGAAGCCCCCGATCGTTGGCGTGAAGATCTACGACTACAAGGGCGATCTCGAGGCCCTGTTCGAACAGTGGCGGCGGCTCGGCATCACGACCGCATTCGTGGGCGCCGATCTGGCCGGCCGCGACGACTTCCGGGCGGTCGCCGCCCGCACCGGGACGGAGCTGTTCGTGATCTTCCCGGTGTTCTACGCCCCCGACGAGCTCAAGCGGGACCCTGACCTGTGGGCCGTCACGGCAAAGGGCGAGCGGGCGAAGGACGACTGGGTGGAGTTCGCCTGCCCCACCCGCGAAGCGTTCCGGCGAGCGCGAGTCGAACAAGCCTGCGAGCTCGTCAGGCGCGTGCGGCCCGCCGGCCTCTCCCTCGACTTCATTCGCGACTTCGTGTTCTGGGAGATGGTGGCTCCTGACCGCGACCCGAGCACCCTGCCCGATGCCTGCTACTGTCCCAACTGCCTCGGGCGCTTCGCCGCCGCCTTCCCGAACGCCGCCGGCGTGCCAAAGGACGATCCCGTGGCCGCGGCGGCGTGGATCCGCTCCCACGCCGCGGCGGAGTGGGCCCGCTTCAAGTGCGACACGATCGCCTCGATGGCGTGGGAGATCGCGCAGGCCGTCCGCGACGTGAAGACGAACCTCCGGATCAACCTCCACGTCGTGCCGTGGCGAACGGACGACTTCGACCGGGCAATCACTCGGATCGCCGCCCAGGATCGTGGGGCGCTCGGCGGGATCGCCGACTTTCTCTCGCCGATGTGTTACTCGTTCATGGTGCACCGGCCGCCGGACTGGATCGCGTCGGTGGTCCAGGACGTCGCGCGGGAGGGGCGGTGCGCGGTGCTGCCGAGCATCCAGGTCGGCGTCACCTACCGCGAGGGTGAGACGTTCAGCGTCGAAGAGTTCGAGGCGGGGCTGCGCGCCGCCCTCGCGCCCCCCTCGACCGGGGTCGTGTTCTGGTCGTGGGACGCCATCGCCGCGGACGCCACGAAGGCCGAGGTGATCCGTCGCGTCCTCGGTCCTGGCGGAGCGTAGAGGAGCGCATGCAACCCTCCGGGATCCTCCTCGGGGCGTCGAAAGCGGCCGTTCTCGTGGGGATCTGGTTTTTCCTTCGCTGGCTCGCCGTCAGCGATGTGAGCGGCACTGCCGGCGCGGTGTTGATCGTGGTTCCCCTCGTGCTCGTGGTTCCGGCGAGCTGGGGAGGGAGGAAGGTGCTCGACGCACATCCGGAGCGGGTGCTCGCCGTGACCGCTGTCGTGGATCTTGTCCTGATCGTGCTCTTCGGGTTGGCGCTCGTCGAGGGAATTCGCACAGGCATCGCCCGGCCAGGCTGGCGCCTGCCGATTCCCGCAAGCTTCGGTCTCCTGCTCATGTGGATGCTCGGGCCGGTCGTGGCGCTGACCGTGATCAACCTGGCCGTGCGGGGGCTGGGGGCCCCGTTCGCCGCCCCCATCAGCAGGAGGCTCGCGACCGACTGGCTGTACCGCTACACACGGAACCCCATGGTCCTGGCCGTCCTCCTCTTTCTTTTCGCTATGGGGCTGTGGCTGAGGTCGGCGTGGTTCATCGCCTGGGTTGTCGCCCTCGTAGCTCCGGCCTGGGTGTGGTACCTGATGGTGTTCGAGGAGCGGGAGCTCGAGCTCCGTTTCGGATCGCCGTACCTCGAGTACCGGAGCCGCACGCCGATGCTATGGCCTGGACGTCCGCGCCGGCGTCAACGAGGATAGGACAGTGGCGCCCCAAAGTGCGCCGATCGGTCGCTCGCGCGTGCGCCGGGCTCCGCACGATCACCGTGCTGCAGGAGGCTCCAAGTACGGGCCGGCAGCGGTCGCGGCACTGGCGACTGCGCTGGCTCTGGGGACCGTTGTCGGGGACGCTCGGGCGGCCGACTGGACGGCCGCACACCTCACGGTCGACGCCACGGCCGGGGTTCGCACCGTTGACGGGCGTTTCTTCGGTCTCAACGCCCCGATCTGGGACGAAGCCTTCGCGACTGCCGAAACCACGGTGTTGCTCGCCTCGGCGGGAACCCGGGTCCTGCGCTTCACGGGGGGCTCGCTTTCCAACCAGTACCACTGGAAGACGAACACCACGCTCGACAACACCTGGACCTGGGCGACGGGCTTCGACGAGTTCGCGGGGGTCGCCACCGCGCTGAACGCGTGCGTCTTCGTCACCGTCAACTACGGAACCGGCACGCCCGAAGAGGCGGCGGAGTGGGTTACGTACTCCAACGTCACGAAGCGCTACGGGTTCAGGTTCTGGGAGATCGGCAACGAGAACTACGGCCCGTGGGAGACCGACGTTCAGGCCGTTCCGCACGATCCTTACACCTACGCGCTGCGGGCCAGGGAGTACATCGCACAGATGAAGGCGGCCGATCCGACGGTGCGTCTGGGTGTGGTGGTGACCACCGGCGAGGACTCGTACGTCACCAACGTCAATCATCCGGCCACCAACCCGCGGACCGGGAGGGTGCATTACGGTTGGACGCCCGTCCTCCTGACCACGCTGCGAGCGCTCGGAGGCACGCCGGATTTCGCCATCTACCACCGGTACGAACAGGCCCCGGGTTCGGAATCCGACGCGGTTCTGCTGCAGTCGGCCCGGACATGGCCCGACGACGCCAGGGATCTGCGGCAGCAGCTGACGGACTACCTGGGACCGGCCGGCGCGAGCGTCGAGCTGGTCGTCACGGAGAACAACTCCGTCTACACCAACCCGGGCAAGCAGACGACGAGCCTGGTGAACGGCCTCTTCCTGGCCGACAGCATGGGAAACCTTCTGCAGACCGAGTTCAACGCGCTCCTGTGGTGGGACCTGCGGAACAGCCAGGAGACCGGCAACAACAACAGCACCCGGTTGTACGGCTGGCGGCCGTACGGCGACTACGGCGTCATCTCCACCCAGTCCGCCGGCGGATCCGCGACCTCGTACGAGCCGTACCCGACGTACTACGTCACGAAGCTCCTCTCGCGCTTCGCGCACGGCGGCGACCTCGTCGTTCAGGCGAGGAGCGACCACCCACTTCTCGCGGTTTTCGCGGTGCGCGGGAGCG
>Ga0299915_10003458_pt1 | contig 11418 bp, 12 predicted proteins | sample RVTome_13_FD_200263 | JGI IMG/M metagenome (GOLD analysis project Ga0299915, IMG submission 200263) | Soil microbial communities from uranium-contaminated site in the Upper Colorado River Basin, Wyoming, United States - RVT92D227 (version 2) ... | reverse complement strand
GGAAGACTTTTTGTAGAGGACATCGGGTTTCCACGGCAATTGATCAGACCAGAAAGATTGAATGTTGAATTGCTTGAAAAGAATATTGTATCCGGTCTAATCCCTGTGAGAAAGGATTATTCACATAAGGGCAATTACGGTCACGTACTCATCGTAGCTGGTTCCAGGGGAAAGACTGGTGCAGCGCTTATGGCTGCAAAGGCCTGTTTAAGGGCAGGTGCTGGTCTTGTGACGCTGGGGGTTCCGGAGTCACTGGCAGATATTTTCCAGTCAAGTGTTAAAGAAGAGATGGTACTGGTTCTGCCTGATAAAGGTGACGGTACGATCTCGGCAAAGGGATCGGGAAAGATACTGGATTTTCTCAGTAAGAAGGCTGACCTTCTTGCCATAGGACCTGGCATTGGTGTGACGGCTGACACCGAGAGGCTTTTAAGGATTTTGATAGAAAATTCGGAATCTCCAATGGTTATAGATGCGGACGGTATTAATTCAATCAGACAGTATAGCAAGGTTTTTGCAAAGTCCCGGATGCCTGTAATCCTTACGCCTCATCCCGGCGAGATGGCAAGGCTGCTAAGCAAAGGGCAGAGAGCAAAGAGCAAAGATATAGCCACAGGCTTAAGCCTGCGTGATGAAATAGAGAAAGACAGGATTACGGCTTCAATATCCTTTGCAAAAGAGACCGGAACCATTCTTGTACTCAAAGGTGTCCCCACCATCATTGCTGCACCGGACGGAAAGGCCTTTATCAATTCAACCGGTAATCCAGGGATGGCAACCGGCGGTACAGGTGATGTACTTACAGGGATGATTTCAGGATTTTTAAGCCAGACCGGAAAACCAGTACAAGCCAGTATATTGGGAGTTTATTTGCAAGGTCTTGCAGGGGATATCGCTGCATTAGAAAAGGGCCGGCATGCGCTTATAGCAACGGATATAATAGATAAGATACCGAATGCTTTTTTTGCTCTTAAGGGGTGATTGAACACATATACCGTCCAATCAGTGCAAAGGGAGTTGAAAATTGATTTGTGCTGAATATTATATCTGAACTAAACGTCATTCCAGCTTGTCTGGAATCTTTCTGTAACAACTCCCTGCATTCCAGTTTGTTAAGGGGGACTAAAGAAGGATTCCCGCCTGGGCGAGTCGCTGAGGTGACTGGGCAAGCCAGAATGACATGAAAGGGTACAGTTTTTTCGGGTGAATACATTAATCTGCCCAAAAATATTCGGTGATTCCGTAAAGGCTTTTTTTACAGAGAAATCAGTGGGTGCTGATGCAGAGAGGATCAGTAGACTCCTTTCCATCAGGACGGAAAATATATATCTCCCCATACAGAAACATACTGACGGGGTATTGATTCTCGATGATGATTTTACGCCTAAAATAGCTGATGCAGTTGTTACGCGAAGGAGAGGTATATTAATTGGTGTCAAGGTTGCAGACTGTGTTCCAGTTCTTCTTTATGACAGAAAGAAATCAGTCATCGGTGTTGTACATGCAGGGTGGCGGGGTACGGCAGCACAGATCGTGAAAAAAACTATTGCCGTGATGATAAAGAAATTTAAGTCATTACAGGATGATATTATTATAGCCCTTGGTCCATGTATCAGGGGCAGTTGCTATCAGGTAGACTTTGAGGTTAAAGACTCAGTTTGCAAAGCTACTGGCGATGGAGAATATTGTATCCGGAAGGACAAAAAATACCTTATCGACCTTGGTTCTGCAAATATGATTCAGGCAATGTCTCTCGGTATCCCAGGGGGAAATATATGGTTATCAAGCGACTGTACTCATTGCAATCCTGACCGTTATCACTCCTTCAGGTACAGCAAGCAGTATAATGGAAGTCAAGGAGGATTTATTGGGATATTGTAAAAATACCCTTGGCATGAAAAAATATATCAGTAATGGAGCGGATGAGACGACAAAGATTGGTTTCAGTATCGGGAGATTGTTGAGGCCAGGTGATGTTGTAGGACTTTATGGTGAATTGGGCGCAGGCAAGACAACAATAATAAAGGGTATAGCCGGTGCTTTGGGTATTGACGCAAGGGAAATTGCGAGTGCGAGTTTCACGATAATTTCCGAGTACGATACAACCCCTCCCTTTGCTCATATCGATCTGTACAGGATTGAAAACGAAAATGAGTTAAGCGAACTGGGTCTGTGGGAATACATTGGAGGCGACAGCATATCTGTCATAGAATGGGCAGAGAAGGCTGCAACAATGCTGCCGGAAGAAATGATAAGGGTAACATTGGTATACACTGGCGAGAATACAAGAGAGATAACGATAGAGGGTATCGATGAAAAAAATAGGGATAATCTGTAAGACTGGACAATCAGAGCCTGCAGAGATATTAAAAGAACTTTTGCCATGGCTCAGGCAAAAAGGGTGTGAAACCCATGTAGACAATGAGACTGCCTCAGTTTTGAATATAGAAGGGGTACCCCGTTCACAGATCCCTTCATTGGCAGATATCATCGTAGTTCTTGGCGGAGACGGGACCATGCTGGGTGTAGCGCGGCTGGTGGGTGAAAAAGGTGTTCCGATACTGGGAGTGAATATTGGAGGCCTCGGATTTCTCACTGCTGTTTACAAGGATGAGCTCTATGAGGTTCTTGAGCAGGTCCTCGCCGGAGAGTGTTCCGTGGAAGAGCGGATTATGCTTAAAGCTTGTGTCATCAGGCATAGCGAGTGCATTGCAGAATACGTTGTTGTGAATGATGTCGTGGTAAATAAAGGTGCACTCGCCAGGATAATAGACCTCGAGACCTATATTAACCATAATTTTGTTGCGACCTTCAAGGCGGACGGTTTGATCATCTCTACCCCCACCGGCTCTACAGCATATGCCCTTTCCGCTGGTGGACCAATCCTATACCCTACACTGAAAAGTATCATTCTTGCCCCAATATGCCCCCATACCCTTACAAACAGGCCGATTGTCTTACCTGATGATGTCCTGATCGAAATAGTTCTTAAATCACGGAATGAGGATGTCTTTCTTACTATCGACGGCCAGGTTGGTTTTTCCTTAAGGCAGAATGACATCGTTGAAGTAAAAAAATCTGAATTCAAAGCCAGATTCTTTATCCCCTGTGAAAGAGACTATTACCAGATTTTGAGGACAAAACTGAAATGGGGAGAAAGATAACAGAAATTTACAGTGAAAAGTGAAAAGATAAAAAAAACAAATTTGTTAGAGAATTTAAAACACAGTATTACATTTTACCAGGCATTGGGGTTCGAAAACCTCCCGATTCGTTTTAAAAAAAGGAGTCAGCTGCCGGTTTGCGACCTGAGTCAGATAAAGAACAAAGAGGCAGCTCTAAGAGCTTTGCAGGAAGAGATCGGTGATTGCAGGAGATGCAAGCTATGGTATAAAAGGACAAATATCGTTGTTGGTGAAGGTAATCCCGATGCAGCGATCATGTTTATCGGTGAAGCTCCGGGACGGGAAGAGGATTTACAGGCGAGACCGTTTGTTGGAGATGCAGGGATGCTTCTTACAAGGCTGATAGAAAAAATGGGCTTCAGGAGAGAGGAAGTTTATATCGCCAATATCGTGAAATGCAGGCCCCCAATGAATCGCGATCCGGAAACTGATGAGATAGAAAGTTGCAGGGGCTTTGTAGAAAAACAGATAGAAATCATCAATCCCAAGGTCATTATATCTTTGGGCCGGATATCAGCCCTTACCCTGATCGGTAATGAAAAATTAAAGATAACGGCAATACGGGGGAATTTTTTTGATTATAAGGGTATTCCTTTAATGCCGACATTTCATCCTGCCTATCTTATCAGAAATCCTAAGGACAAGTGGCTTACCTGGAGTGATGCACAAAAAGTGCTCGAAAGACTGGGAATGAAAGGATAAGGTCAGGAGAGGAGAACCGATGAAGATGCTTTGGGCACCATGGAGAATGAGGTACATATTATCAGATAAAGTGCACGGGTGCATTTTTTGTGAGCTCCCCAAACAGGATAGAGACAGAGAGAATCTTATTCTTTACCGGAGTTCACATAATTTTGTTATCATGAACCGTTACCCATATAATAACGGTCACATCATGGTTGTACCCTATACCCATGCCCCGACACTAGATGACCTGAACGATGAGACATTGCTGGATTTCATGAAAGTCACGCAGCTTGCAGTCAAGTCTATCAGAAAGGCTTTTATGCCGGAAGGCTTTAATATCGGGATTAATATCGGTAAGATTGCCGGTGCGGGGATGGAAGAACACATACACCTCCATATGGTGCCGAGATGGGCAGGGGATACGAGTTTCATGACTGTATTTGATGAAGTCAGAGTGATTCCCGAGCATATACTGAGCACCTATGACAAGCTTCTTGCTGTATTTCATTCATGATGTCCATAATGCATTTTGCATATGCATCTCTCATATCCTTACCTTGCCCTCTTTTTAATGAATTCAGGCTCTTTTCGAAAAAGACCTTTGTATTTGTCGCCATAATAAGCATTCTGCAGTGCGCGAATGTTTCCTATGGAGTGACAGTCGATCGGGTACTTGCCACAGTCGGTAATGAAGCAATTACCTTTGCAGATTATCGGCAGTTTGTGAAAGGTATTGGAGAAAATGGAAATGCAGAAGAGATTGATGGGAAATTGCTCAAGAGATTAATAGAGGAAAAAATTATCCTCAAGGAGGCTAAAAGGAAAGGGATCGAGATAGATGATGCAGAGATTGACAGGTCCATCGAAGAGTTTAAATCCCTCAACGGCCTTTCCCAGGAGGATTTAGAAAATTTTCTCAGAGAAGAGGCTATAAACATAAGCGATTACAAAAAGCTGCTGAAAGAAAGAATACTCCTATCACGACTCATCAATCTGGGAGTGGATTCCAAGATTATCGTAAAGGAAAAGGAAGTTGCAGATTTTTATTATGAGAATAAAAGGGATTTTCTGATTACCCCTGAAACAGTCAGAATACAGGCAATCTTCCTCAGACTGGAAGAAGATGCAACAGTTACCGAGATTACTGACCTGAAGAGGAGGGCATTGAAAATAGCTTCCCGGTTGAAAGACGGTGAAAATTTCGACAGACTCGTAGATGAATATTCTGACGAATCCTTGAAAAGTCATGGCGGTATGCTCGGTACATTCGTAAGGGGAGCATTAGTTCCGCCTTTAGATGAGAAGGTATTCACACTGAAAGAGGGAGAAGTGAGTGAACCTTTATGGGGTGGTGAAGGTGTATATATTTTAAAGCTTACAGAAAAAATCCCTGAGAAATTTAGAGCGCTGGAGGAAGTAAAGGGAGAACTGTACAACGATATATACGAGCAAAAAAGAGAACAACTGTTCAACCAGTGGGTCAAGACATTGTGGGAAAAAGCTACGGTCATAATAAAATGAAGCTGAAGGCAGCGGTATTCCTGTTAGTAATGTTTACTGTCTTCGATGTTCATGCCTCAAATCGGGAGTTTGAACTCTTCGACAGAGGGTATGAGCATTACCTCGCTTATCAGCCGCAAAAGGCAGTCGAAGAGTTCAGAACATTCCTCATGGAGTTTCCGAAAAGCTCGTCTGCAGATGCAGTGATGTTCTGGCTCGGAAAAGCCCTTGTACAACTGAATTCCCTTGAAGAGGCAAAAATGGTCTTCTTGGATATAAAAAAGCAGTTTTCGCAGAGCCCTTTCATCGGATATGCGGAAAGGGAATTCGAGAGAATCAACAGTTCTCAGGCAGACGTTAAAAAAGCCGGCATGTCTGGAGAGGATGCCAAAAGGGAAAAAGATGTTGCAGGAGAGAAGCTCATGGAACCCAAAAAGAAAATAAACATAGCAGAGGCTGACTTATTAAAAAGTACTGAAGAACGGGATAAACTGAAGCTGCTTTTGGTAGAGGAGCAAAAGAAGACGACAGAACTACAGGCGGGGATAGGCGAATGTGAGAAAAAGATTGCCTACATGATAAATTCCTCCTTTGTACTGAAAAAACTGGGTGTTAAGGATGCCTTATGGCGGAGCGGCAATGTTCTCGATGATTATGTCAACGAACGAATATTCTATGATAAGGCGAGAAGCTTAAATGTATCTACTGACATGAAGAATTATAAAGACATAGTGGAGAAATACAAATTAAATAACGAGCAGGCTGATTATCTGCAACAATTTCTCACTATCAGTGATCTCATTAACAGGAAACTGCAGGATATGCCTGAGGAAAAAGTAGTTGAATTCCTGGATGTCAAATATGGATCGTTTGACAAATATACAAAGATAGTGATGTCGACTGAACTTCAAAAGTTGGCAAAAAGTGGAATGTCCTTTGAAGAGATACATAAATTATATCCTGATGTAGTAAAATTATCGTCAGTTGGATTTCAGGATTTGGAGGCGTGGATAAAAGAGGAAATCCAGTCCTTAAGTATTGGAGATATAGGGGTTATATGGTCAGAGGATGGATATATGATTTTGAAGCCCGTATTAAGCAAGATTTCCTTTAAACCGTTTGAGGAAGTTCGCCCTGAAATGAAAAATAAGATAAAAGTCTTTGTCGAAGAATGGTTGAATGAAAGGAAGGGAAAAAGGGATGAAATCGAGATTCGGAGACCCAAATGACATTGATAAAATAATTAAACAATTGAATGATAAAGAGTTAATAAAAAGATTAAATAAAAAACAGCTTACATCGGATGATTGCAAAATACTCGGGGACCTTTACCTCAAGAAGGGTGACAAGAAAAAGGCAATCGAATATTTCTATAAGGCGGCAGAAAAATTATCCCGTGATCAGATCAACAAGTCTATAGCACTCTATAAGAAGATATTGAATATTTCATCGAATGAAATAAATGCCTGTGAGGGCATCATCGGTATCCTTGTCAGGGAAGGACTTGTTGCTGAACAGATAAAGTATCTCCTGTTACAGGCAAAGATGTGTCAGAGTAAAGGCGATTTTTCAAAAGCGACAACGATTTATAGGAAAATACAGGAGATAGACCCAACAAACCGGGAAGCTGATCTTTTTTTCAGCAGGGGCAAGGCAAAATAGCACTTCATTGATAACCTTACATCTTCTTCACCGTCTCCCTCTGCATAGAAAGATATGAATAGAATTTCAATAACATATCTATCAAGACTATCATTGCAAGTACAGCCATCAAAAGAACAAGGAATGCGTCTATTTCAAATGTGAGGGTTTCGGCATGGGATACAGTATGTAACGCCTTGTCCCTGAATATCCATATCAGTTCCCACGAGGCTGTGAAGGTCGTTATAAACATGAAGACCATTGGTATGAAAGTTACCCAGGCATATTTGATTTTTCCGGATTTTACAATGACCATTGTTCCCACTCCGAAGGCAACGGCTGCAAGGAGCTGGTTTGCCACGCCGAACATCGGCCATATGGATGATACATTCCCGGAATAGATGAGGTAAGACCATGCACAGACAACTAAAAAACTTGCGGCAATATTGCCTGGCAACCACCCCGTCTTTGACAGCGGTTTATATACCTTACCCCCAAGTTCCTGAAGCAGAAATCTTGCGACCCTTGTCCCTGCATCTACCGTGGTGAGAATGAACAACGCTTCGAACATCAGGGCAAAGTTATACCAATAAGGCATGAGGCCTTTCATTCCAGGGATGCCTGAAAGGATCGAGGCCATTCCTATAGCAAGAGAAACCGCACCACCCGGCCTTCCGACTACATCGGTGCCTACTAATTCTGAATATTCAGTAACCTTTTCAACCGGGAAACCGAGAGCTGAAATAGCATCAAAAGAGAGGTTGGTATTGATTGCAAAATAATCTCCAGGAATCAATACAGTAGCTGCGATAAGGGCCATTACAGCAACGAATCCTTCAACAAGCATAGCACCAAATCCGATAAATGGTATATCCCGCTCGTTCATGAGCATCTTGGGTGTGGTGCCTGATGAAATAAGGGAATGAAAACCTGATATGGCTCCGCAGGCGATTGTGATGAACATGAAAGGAAATAATTTCCCTGGGATAATCGGGCCTCCACCATCAGCAAATCTTGTGATGGAAGGCATTTGTATGTTCGGTGCTATGACAATGACTCCGAGAGCAAGGAGGAGCATTGTGCCTATCTTCATGTACGTCGACAGATAGTCTCTTGGTGCAAGGAGCATCCAGACAGGCAGAACGGATGCGATAAAACCATATATTGCAATAGCAAGTACAAGGCTGTTTCTGGAAAGATTAAAGAGAGGGTCGAAAGGTGAGCCAGGGATGTAGTGCCCTGTAAAAACAGCGATGAGAAGGAGCATTACACCTATAACGCTTACTTCGGCAACCTTTCCAGGTCGAATGCGGTATAGATATGTTCCCATGAAAAGAGCGATAGGAATGGTGAGTGCAATCGTAAAAGTGCCCCATGGGCTTCTCGACAGGGCATTTACTACAGCAAGACCGAGACCTGCGAGCGCAACAATAATAATAAATAGAATCGCCAATGCCGCTGCAATACCCCCTACGGGGCCAATTTCATCTCTTGCTATTTGTGCAAGAGAGTGTCCTTCTCTTCTGACAGAGGCGAATAGGATGACCATATCGTGGACAGCTCCACCGAGTGCAGATCCTATCAGTATCCACAGGAATCCGGGAAGGTAGCCAAACTGAGCAGCAAGCATGGGGCCAATAAGCGGGCCTGCACCGGCTATGGCGGCAAAATGATGACCGAAAAGGACCCACCGGTTTGTTGGGTAGTAATCGATTCCGTCATAGAGTTTCTTTGCAGGGGTCGTGCGGTTTTCATCCAGACTGAGAACCTTTGCAGCAAGGAACGATGCGTAAAATCTGTAAGATATCGCATAGAAACAACCAGAGGCAACAACCAGCCAGAGTGCGTTTATCTTTTCAGCTGGATTGATAATGCCCGCAACTATTGCAAGTGCAACAGAAGCGATGAGTGAAATCATTACCCAGATTGCCTTTTTTGCCATCTTCTGATTCATTTTAACACGTGAGATAATGAAACTTCAGGAGGATATCATGGTGTATTACTGATAATGATCAGTGTTCCTAGTTATGAATAAAAATTCTTCACTTCCTTTAAAACATCCGATATCAGGGTATCCCTGTTGTTTTGTGTCAGCTCGAAAAGCTTTACATCGTTCCTTTGCTTTATATCTGCGATAAAGCCGCCGCCTTTCAGGGAAATGGTTGCGATGAGTAGGCTGTCTGAAGCCAGTATTTCTTTGATGAGATATATGAATTTATCGGAACAACATTCCATTTTGCCGATCTCATCTATGATAACGAGATTCTTTACAGATATGAGGAATGGAATAGAATTGAGGAAATCCTCAAATCCCTTTATATCAACTCCGTATTTGCCAACTCTGAATGGGCTTTTGATGTCTGTGTAAGATAGGAGGCCTTTTGCCCCGGAAAGGCTTATCAACTCAAACCCTTTTCTTATGCCTTCTTTGCGGATTTCTGCCGTATAAAAACCAAACGGATTGAACTCCTTCAGTTCTTTCGAAAGTCTTATGACAAGAGTCGTTTTTCCGATACCCGGTTGTCCAGTAATGAGAATATGCTTTTTTGATGACATCTTATGAAATAATAAACTAAAAGACACTATCTCTACAAAATTATCTTCTTTTGATGTAAAATCATTAAAATGAAATCATTCAATGATGTTGTAGAATTTCATGGTCATTCCTGTCCCGGTCTTGCATTGGGATACAGGGTAGCAATGGCTGCATTGCAGGAGTTTGGCGAGAGGGCCGAAGATGAAGAGTTGGTGGCAATCGTTGAGAATAATTCATGTGCGGTCGATGCTGTCCAGGTCATTACTGGGTGTACGTTCGGGAAAGGCAACCTTGTTTTCCGGGATTATGGAAAGCAGGTCTACACTTTTATAAAAAGACCTTCAGGTGACGGCATACGGATTTCTGTTGACTGGAAATCTTCTGAAGAGACAGATGAAGAAAAGAGCATGTGGGACCAGTACATGAAAGGTGACCGATCCGAAGAGGTCTTGAAAGCGGTTCATAATAGAAAAGCGAAGAAGATCGGGTTGATCCTAGAAGCCAGGAATGAGGAACTGATAAAGATCACCAAAGGGAAAATGGATCTGCCTGAGGAAGCAAGGATATATCCGAGTCTGACCTGCGCTATATGCGGTGAGAAGGTGATGGAGCCCAGGGCGAGGGTAAAAGATGGGAAGGTGGTGTGTATTCCATGTTTCGAAAAATAGTAAGGAGTAAGGAGTATGCAGAGTAAAGGTAAATATTATATGAAAGATATAATCACAAAAGCGGAGATATTGATAGAGGCGCTTCCTTATATCAGGAATTTTTATGGTAAGACATTTGTCATAAAATACGGCGGGGCAGCCCAGGTGAAAAATGAGCTTAAGGAGTCTTTTGCCAAAGATATCGTAATGCTCAATTTTATCGGTATCAGGACTGCAATTGTACATGGTGGTGGACCCAAGATTTCGGCCACTATGGAAAAAATGGGTAAAAAGCCCAAGTTTGTCCAGGGACAGCGCGTTACCGACGAAGAGACGATGGATATTGTAGAGATGGTTCTGGGAGGTCTTGTAAACAAGGAGATTGTATCCATGATCAACAGCCAGGGTGGAAAGGCAGTGGGACTGAGCGGCAAGGACGGAGGGCTTATCAAGGCAAAAAAGAAAGTGATAAAAAAATCTTCCGGGACCGGTGTTGACGAGATAATCGATATCGGTCTTGTCGGTGAAGTTACGGATGTTGATCCACAGGTAATAGTCAGTCTCAAAAAGGATGGCTTTATCCCGGTCATATCTCCCGTCGGGGTTGGTGCAAAGGGAGAGACACTCAATATCAATGCCGATTATGTGGCTGCATCTGTCGCTTCCGCACTTAAGGCGGAAAAGCTGATTCTCCTGACGGATGTTCCGGGAATCTTGGATAAAAACGAAAAAATAATCTCCACCCTCAAGAAAAAGCAGATAAAAAAGCTTATCGAAAAAGGAATAATAACAGGCGGTATGCTGCCGAAGGTACAGGCATGTCTAAAGGCACTAGAAGGCGGCGTGTACAAAACTCACATAATCGACGGCAGAATTCCTCATTGCCTGCTTATCGAGATTTTCACAAAAGAAGGAATTGGCACGCAAATTCAAAAATAAAAGACTTCTGTTCTTTTTTTCTTTAATTTTTTTAAGCGGGCTGTCGCTCTATTTATTGCTAATGCCAGATGTTTCAAGGCTGAAAAAAGAGAACCCCAAGAAAACCTCTTTTATGAAATACCGCGAGAACGAGTGGAAGCGCGAGGGGAAAAAATATAGGATTCAGCAGAAATGGGTTTCGTTGTCGCGGATATCTCCATATCTCATAAAAGCCGTACTTATTGCAGAGGACGATAAATTCTGGAGTCATGAGGGGTTTGATTATGAGGCATTACAGAAGGCT
>Ga0299915_10003457_pt1 | contig 11421 bp, 10 predicted proteins | sample RVTome_13_FD_200263 | JGI IMG/M metagenome (GOLD analysis project Ga0299915, IMG submission 200263) | Soil microbial communities from uranium-contaminated site in the Upper Colorado River Basin, Wyoming, United States - RVT92D227 (version 2) ... | reverse complement strand
GCAGCGAAGGAAATTGTAAAGGAGGTCAGGGAGATGGAAGTTGTTCGTACAAAGACTTTGGAGGAAATTACAAACTGGAGAGACAATATGTTAGTCAGACTCCTTAAGGTAATGCGTGGGGAGTAGGGAAGAATTTGGAGGAAGGTTTTTGGAATAACACAGGGTTGGATCAAGTGAATTTATACTTGACAATTAGACGTCTAAATGTTAAATAAGATTCCGATGATTGAGCGCCCCCTATGGATACATCGTATTCGGCAAGCATGGGAAAAGCGGCCAATTGTATGGCTATCAGGAGTCCGCAGGGCGGGAAAAACCACCTTAGCGCAAATGTTTTCCAAAGCCGTTTACCAGAATTGCGATCTTCCGTCGGTGGTACGCCGACTCGCCGATCCGGAGCCTTTCTATGACAGCCTTGGTAAAGGAGATATTGTCATCTTTGATGAAATCCACCGTTTGGAGGACCCCAGCCGTTTGTTAAAGATTGCGGCTGATGCCTATCCCCACCTGAAAGTGCTCGCAACAGGTTCTTCCACCTTGGCCGCTACTAAGAAATTTCGCGATACCCTGACCGGACGGAAGGAGATGATTTATTTGCCGCCGGTGCTGTGGAGTGAATGCATCGATCAATTCAATATTAAAGAGCTGGATCGTCGGTTACTGCACGGCGGGCTGCCAGAACCTTTGCTCTCAGAGACAAAGAATGCGGCCTTTTTTTCGGAATGGATGGACAGTTTTTATGCCCGGGACATTCTGGAACTTTTCGGTATCCGCAACCGAACCGGTTTCATGAAATTATTGCATCTGTTGCTGAGACAAAGCGGGAGCCTCATGGATTATACTCATGTGGGTCGGTTAAGCGATTTAAGCCGCCATACTGTGAAAGCTCATGTGGAAGCCATGAGTATCGCGCATGCTGTTTTCTTACTCTCTCCATTTCACGGAGGAGGACGGCGTGAAATTACGCAAAGACCCAAGTGCTACTCCTTCGATACAGGGTTTGTCACCTTTGTCAAAGGTTGGGACAGTATACGGGAGGAGGATCGAGGTCTTCTATGGGAGCATCTCGTGCTCGATACCCTGCGTACCGTTGTTGACGATCGTCATCTGTTTTACTGGAGAGACAAATCAGGACGGGAAGTGGATTTTATCATCAAAGGTAGCCGGCAACAATCAGATGCTGTTGAGTGCAAAATCAGTCCTGATCACTTTGACCCTGCTCATCTTGCCATATTTCGCTCTTTATACCCCGGAGGAAAGAATTACGTGTTAAGTCCCATTATTAAGTCTTCTTACGAGAGGCATTATGGGAAGCTAAAAGTGGACTTCATTTCGATTAGACAGATTTACGATTTGAAGTGGAAATAGAGACAGATAGCAGCGACAAGTAAAAGGATTGTATTTTCTTCGAAGAAGGTTCTGAAAAGGTTTGGTGGGTTTGGGGTCAAAGCTAAATTATACACTTTGTTTCTTAGCAGCTAAAATCCAGGACAGGTCTTCAATGTTGGTGGAATTTGGTAGGAAAGGTGGCCGCTAAAAGAAATATTTGGTGGCAGACTGGCTTATTGGCGTGCCTCGTGTAGGGCGGTGTATTCTTAAGGGTGGAAGTCCCGTCATGCCTGCCTGCGGTAGGCAGGGTAGAAACTACTACTATGTAGCTTGAATGGCAGGGGGTTCTGAGGAGGGAGAATATTTTATGAAAAAGGTGTTCGAGAAAAGTGTTATAGGAACAATTGAATTGAAAAATAGAATCCTACGTTCTGCAACACATGAAGGGATGGGGGATAAATATGGGAAACCGCTAAAGGAACTATATGATGTTTATGAGAAGTTGGCAAAAGGCGGTGTGGGAGCCATTATCACTGGGTATGTCGGTATCAAACAAAATGGAAAAACAATGTTCAATATGCGCATGTTTGATCAAGATGAATATATTGACATTTACAAACAACTCAATTTGAAACTGAAGGATTATAATACCCCTGTCATTCTGCAGCTTGCACACGGTGGGAGTCAGACCGGTTCAAAAATTACAGGAGAGATTCCACTCTCTGTCAGCCCAAGAAGAAGCTATTTAGGAGAAAGATGTAAAGGAGTTACCGAGGATGAAATTGAAAATATTATAGACTCTTTTGTTAAATCAATAGAGAGGGCTAAGAAAGCTGAATTCAATGGGGTCCAGCTTCATGCAGCCCATGGTTACCTCTTATCTGAGTTTTTGTCTCCATTTCTTAACAAAAGAGAGGATAAATGGGGCGGGAACGTTGAAAATCGATTTAGAATACTGAGAGAAATCTTGGAAAGGTCAAGGGAGAAAGTGGGTGATTTCCCAATTTGGGTAAAGGTAAGCGCTTTTAATGAAAATAGAAACAGAAAGGAACTTGAGGAAATCGTAAGAGGTTGCCAATTGTTGCAAGAAAATGGCTGTGATGCCATAGAGGTTTCATGTGGATATGGTCTTAGGGATTTCGATACCATCCGGGTCCCCAGCATCCCCGCGGAGGCGATGCTCGCCCTATTTCCAGGTTTTAAAAACTTTTCCTCATTTAAAAAAGGGCTCTATAAAATTATTTTACCCTTGATGATCAAAAAATATAAACCAATCCGTAATTACAATGTAGAATCAGCAGCACTGATCAAGAAAAATGTTGATATCCCTGTCATCGTAGTAGGAGGCATTAGGAAATTGAGCGATATAGAAAATATAATAGAAAACAGAAATATTGATTTTGTATCGATGTGTCGTCCATTTATTATCGAACCAAACATTGTTAACAAATTTCAAGACCAAAAGGCAGTTGAATCAAAATGTATTGACTGCGGTTATTGCGTGTTCGGTGTCACCGGCAGCAAATTGAAATGCTATTTTGGTAAAGTAGAAAGATGAAAGGACGCTGACGGACTGCAGCGGATAGCTGATGGCTGATAGCGATGGACAGAAGGGAACCGGCCAAAGGCAACATGCAATGATTGCGTTAAGGGGATGAGGGATGGAGATGCCAGAAGACAGGCTCGTTCAACGTTTGCTTGATGATATCAATTCGGCCTCACGGCAGGTCTGTTTCGGTACGGATGGCGCTTTCACCTGTTTTTCGGACGGACGTTTTCTTGAGCGAGCAGACTCGCTGCCTCCGGCTATTGATCAACTGCGGTATCCGTTCCCAAACACACTGTCTACAGATGCGATCAGAAAGACGATACCGCAAGACGCCGGCAAATCCGGGGAAATTCCTGGATCCATCGAGGAGGATGGAAAGCAGTATAAACTTTTATGCAAGAAGTACACTTGCGTGGTCGCCAGTGTCTGCTATGACTACTTGAAGACGCGCTATCCAGAGTCACGGATTTACTGTTTAGGCCGGAATAAGCCCGTGGTCTTTATCCAGGGCGAGATTGTGCGGGCTGTGTTGATGCCAATCAGGACGTAGGGACACATCCCACTTTTTTTTGAGATGAGTCTTGGAATACGGGCAAGGTCTTTAGTGTTGGTATTTCCAGAATCTATTGGAAAAGGGGAACATAAAAATGGACCCTATTGAGTAAAAGTGTTTCAGAACCTGCGTTCCCCTATTTCTGCTAAGGGACAAGGAGGAATCATGGAGGATAGAATATTAGATTTGAGACTGAGCGATTTTGAAAAGGAAGGACTTTATCTCCTTTTCCCGGACTCAACAAGGTTAGAACTTACGAAAGAAAATATCGAAAAAGTTACGGATCGTTATTGGCAAGACCCTACGAAAATACCCGAGGATAAGAGAAAAGCCATTGATTTCCAAAAATGCTACTTTTGCCCGCACAAAAATAAGGAAGACATTTGTGATTCTATCAGACCCATGCTTCCTTTTTTGGATATCGTCGATAAGTACGTTTCTTATGACAAAGTCATAGCCCTCTATAAGGGCAATGAAGAGAAATTGGTCCATATCAAAGCAACAACGATGCAGGATGCCCTCAAATATGTCTCTATGCTTAGTTTATTGAGGTATAATTTAGTGTTACAAAAATACTGGAAATATTATTATGGTATTATCCCGATTATGGGCGGAAGAGAAGTAGCCACCAGAGTCTATCTGAATATGTATTGGCTTCATAAGGGAAACCTCGAAGAGATTAAAGAGGTGATTAAGAGATTTGGAGAAGAGTTGAGAGTCTCAAGCACTAATCAAGTAAAACGGCTAAATTTGGTTTGTAAGAACGATGCGTTTGTGAATGCCTTTGTAAACACCCAGTTGGTAACACAATTCCTTATAAATATGGAGGATATTCTTACGAAATCCTTTAATGACTTTGAGAGGAGTTTCCAAATTCTGCTATCATGACAGTTCCCTTGCTCATTTAACCTCCGGAAAGATCGAGGTCAACCCTAAAAAAGGACTTATCCCCCATCACAGAATTGTCCTGAAATCTTAAGCGGTTATAAATAACAGTCCTTTCCTTGAGATTTGGTTAATCTACCATCGGAATTTCTTTGACAAAAGTATTTATTAAAATATAATAGGGAACAGATCTTTCTATTTTCATGCACTGGATCATAGGATCCAATACAAAATCTAAAAGGAAGGAGGAGAAATTATGTGGATTCTAAGAGTGAATATGACCGATCGTACGTATCGTTTTAGCGAGGTCCCGGAGGCTTACAAAAACTTAGGCGGCCGCGGGTTGACGTCCACCATTGTCAATGATGAAGTGCCTCCATTGTGTCATCCTTTAGGCCCTAACAACAAACTCGTCTTTGCCCCTGGTATCGTGACAGGAACTTCGGCCTCTACATCGGCTCGTATCTCCGTGGGCGCCAAGTCTCCGCTGACCGGTGGCATCAAGGAATCGAACGCCGGCTCACCCTGGCCCCAACACCTTGCCATGATGCAAATTAAAGCTCTGGTGGTGGAAGGGCAACCTAAAGAGAAAGGCAAATATTGGATGGCTTACTTGACCTGGGATGCGAAAGCCGGCAAACCTAAGGTGGAGTTTCTTCCCGCGGATCGGTACAAGGGCGAGGATCTGTATGAGGTCTATCCGAAGCTGTTCAAAAAGTTCAGCAAGAAGGCTACCATTGCAGGCTGCGGCGTGGCAGGAGAATACGGCTACGGGAACTCAGGCATCGTATTTAACGACCTCGCTAAACGTCCGAGTCGGTATTCAGGACGCGGAGGCTTGGGTGCGGTGATGGCCAGCAAAGGACTCAAATTCATCGTACTGGATCGTGAAGGGAGTCCGGAGGTCAGCATTGTTGACAAATCCCTGTTTGCACAGGGTGCGAAGAAGCTGGCGGATGCCTTGCGCACCCATGATGTGACCAAACCTAAAGGTGCCCTGAACAGCTATGGCACAGCGGTGTTGATTAATATTTTGAACGAGGCGGGTGGATTGCCCACGCGGAACTTCTCGAGCGGCCGTTTTGAAGGGGCGGCCAAGATCGGAGGAGAGGCCATCTTTGAAGGAAATAAGGCGCGTCTGGGCAAGGAGCTTTACAATCACGCCTGCAGCCCTGGCTGCATTATCCAGTGTTCCAATACCTGGCACAAGCGCGACGGCAAAGAGTTGACCTCCTGTATAGAGTATGAGTCTGACTGGGCCTTCGGCGCTGACTGCGGTGTTGACAATCTGGATGATATTGCAGAAATGATTCGCTTGTGCAATGCCTACGGTCTGGATACCATCGAGACCGGCGTCACCCTGGCCGTAGCAATGGATGCAGGAGTTGCCCCCTTTGGGGACAGCAAGAAAGCGATCAAACTGATCCACGAAATGGGAAAAGGCACACCTCTTGGACGCATTCTGGGAGGAGGGACAGGGTTTGCCGGCAAAGCCTTCGGCCTGGTTCGCATTCCGGCAGTTAAAGGCCAGGGCATGCCTGCCTATGAACCTCGTGCGGTCAAAGGGATTGGCATTACCTACGCCACCACGACAATGGGTGCTGACCACACTGCCGGCTATACCATTGCTCCTGAAATCATGAGCGTTGGGGGCAAGGCAGATCCCCTCAGTCCTGAAGGCAAGGCTGCTCTCAGCAGGGCTTTCCAGACAACCACTGCCTTCATCGACTCATCAGGTCACTGCCTCTTCATCGCATTCGCTATTTTGGACATCCCCAGCGGCTTTGAAGGAATGATGGAGGAGTGCAATGGCGTCCTGGGCACCAGCTGGAAGTCAGAAGACGCTGCCAAGATCGGTGCAGAGATCCTGCGCAAAGAACGGGCCTTCAATGAGGCGGCCGGCTTGACTAAGGCGGATGACCGAATTCCCGAATTTATGAAACTTGAGCCGCTCCCACCGCACAACCAGGTCTTCGATGTGTCCGATAGCGCGCTCGATTCTGTCTTTGGTGAAATGTAGAATATGCTTCAGAAGGGCAGGGCGATTTTTTGCCCTGCCGCCTCTTTTCTTAGCGAACCATGCCCAAGGTGGAACCCGACGAACAGGGTCGATTGATCCTTTCCGAAGAATTCCTTCAGCGCCGGCACATCCCTTCTTCGACCGAATACTGGCTCGATGAACGGGAAGGCGACTTGATCCTTCATCCGCGCTTACCTGATGTACGGAAAATCTATATCCAACCGACTACGGGCTGCAACCTGCACTGCCGCACGTGCATCCGCAATGTCTGGGATACTGCTGAAACCCGGATGTCGATGGATACATTTCGACGATTGTTGGAAGGCTTGGACGGGCTGCCCGATCTCACCCGCGTTCTGTTCAGCGGCTTCGGGGAACCTTTGACCCATCCTCATATCCTGGAGATGATAGAGGCAGTGCGCAGCCGCAATCTTGCCGTGACCCTTAGTTCAAACGGGCTTTTACTGGACCGTAAAACGGCCCGGGCATTAGTGAAGCTGGGTGTGGATCGATTGGTGATATCAATAGACGGCGTGAAAGCAAAGACCTATGCTCACATCCGTGGCGCGACGCTCTCACGAGTCCTCCGGAACCTTCGCACCTTAAATGAGGTGAAAAGCCAGCTGGGTTCATTGACCCCTGCTCTGGGGATTGAATTTGTCGTGTTGCGAAGCAACGTTGCCGAGCTGTCAGAACTGGCAGGGCTGGCATCGCGGCTCAATGCAGCTCGCGTTTTGGTCAGCAATGTCCTTCCCTACACCGAAGAGATGTACGAGGAAATTCTCTATGGCTATGAGCCGCAGCCTCCGATCAGCAGTCGGGGTTGGCCTGTGAAGGCTGACGCCTGGGTGATGTGGGGAACTTTAGAGCTTCCCCGCATGCACTGGGGGGCTGAGAGACGCTGTCGATTTGTCCAAGATCGAGCAGTTGTGGCTGGATGCGATGGCAGCATCTCTCCCTGTTACGGTCTGTTACACAATTACAGTTACTTTGCCGTGGATGGGAGAAAGAAAGAGGTGAACCGATACGTTTTGGGCAATGTCAATGAACGACCTTTGAAGGAGATTTGGATGTCCGAGGAATATGTGCGCTTTCGCAGCGAGGTGCGGGGATTTCATTTTCCTTCGTGCCCTGATTGCGATCTGCGCAAAGATTGCGATCTCCGAGGGCGTAATGAGGGATGCTGGGGATGGAACCCTTCCTGTGCCGATTGTCTTTGGGCGCAGGGTATCGTAAGATGTCCTTGAAACAATGATGCGAATTCGCGTGAAACTTTTTGCCACTCTGGCCCGCTATTTTAAAAATTCAACGGCGGGGACTCCTTTTGAGGTCGGGATCTCTGATGGTGCTACTTTGGCTGATTTGGTGAATCAATTGAAATTGCCTCATGAAGAGGTGAAGGTATTCTTTGTCAATGGACGTGCTCGTCCTTTGGACTGGACTCTCGAGCCTGGTGACGAGGTAGGCATTTTTCCGCTGATCGCAGGAGGATAGAATGTCCGACATTGTTGTGGATGCGTGGCTATACGGCACTCTTGGCCGTTATGGAAATAAGAGAAAACAGAAGAGCTTTGCCAATTTAAAGACAAAACTCTCTGGAGGGAGCACAATGGCTGATTTGCTGGCGCGCCTTGGAATGCCTACCGAGGAACGGGGGATTACATTCATCAATGGACAGCTGAGCGCCATGCCCGGTCTCCAGCCCGATCTGGGTCACATACTGCACGAGGGCGACCGTGTGGCCTTTTTTGATCTTAAGAGCATGTGGCCTTTTCAGTACCGCCATGGAGCAATGCTGACCGATGAAATGACCCGGGCCATGGATGCTCAAAAAGACCATGGCCTCCATCACACCTATAAGAAGGAATAACTTGTGTAATGGGTGCCTGGTTATGGAGCTTGACAGAAGTTTTTATTGAAGTGTGGAGCGAACCTGCGGACACGCCTGCGTGCCGAAACGTCTGCTGCACGAAGCGTTTCATCGAAAGCAGGCACTCCGGCGTGCAGGCACGGGCACGTAATTTTCTAGGTAATCTTTCATGACGGTTACGTCACCCTCAAACAATGAAAATCCCCCTCAATCCCCCTTTTGCCTGTCTTTGACAGGAAAATGATTACAAAGGGGGAGGTTACTCCTCCCTTTCGTAAAGGGAGGTGGGGAGGGATTTAAGAAAACTATTTTCTAAGTAATCTAGTGAAAAAGGTGAACGCAAAAGAAATAGAGGTGACCCCAATGTTTTTGGGGCTGCTTTTGACGATAACCGAAGAGGGGAGGGGGGATTGGAATGAATCGACGTGAATTTCTTCGTTATTCGGTGTTTTGCGGTTTATCAGCAACGACGGGGAGCATAATCTCCTGGGCGCAGGCTCCTCAAGTGCCTACCATGGATAAACATCTATTAGAAAATTTAAGAATTATTGATGCTCATGCCCATCCCGATCGTTATGTTTACAATTCCCGCCCAACCGATAACACTTCAACGCTTAAGGCCATCAAAAAATTGGGAATGGTTGCCAGTTGTTTCGCGGCAATTGGTGATTCGGTTTTTCTGAATCAAGGCCGTGTGCCCGGGACTGAATATCACAGTACAAAGACCCAGTTAGAATGGTGGCTCAAAGGCATCATCAAATCGGGCCAGGTCAAATTGGTTCTGAAAGCTTCTGATATTCCAGATGCCATTGGGCGTGATATTCCTCCAGGTGCGATTCTATCTATTGAAGGAGGAGATCCATTAGAAGGAAATCCTGACCGGGTTGATGAATTTTATCGTCTTGGAATCAGGATGATTACTTTGATGCATTATCGAAATAATGAACTTGGAGATATCATGAGAATGTGGAGAAACTTAAATCCTGGCCCCGAACATAATGGTTTGACTCCAGCTGGACGCAAGGTGGTGGAGCGGATGCAGAATGTGGGTATGGTGGTCGATGTGGCTCATGCTCATTCCCTCACCTTAAGACAGATTGCAGAAATGAGCGTTAAACCATTGCTGGATTCGCATACGAATCCTTGTTCCATTGAAGACCCATTGCAGTGCGGTCGATCTCGAACGTGGAAAGAAATGGAACTGATTGCGAAAACAGAAGGTGTGGTTTGCACCTGGCCTTTGGCATATACCCGGGGGGCGACTACCCGAATAACCTTTTCAGATTGGGCAAAAGAAATTCTTGAGATGAAAAACCGGTTAGGGATGGAACATGTGGGTTTAGGGACAGATGGTGGAGGGAACCTTCCCGGCCTCATCGAAGGCTACCGAGACGTTCGGGATTTAGTGAAGCTTAAAGTAGCCATGCAGGAGATAGGTTTTTCACAAGAAGAAATTGGCGCCTATATGGGAGGGAATTTTTACCGGATACTGAAAAGCTGCATAGGGGCATAAAATGGGGACACATCCAATGATTAAAATATAGATATATCCCTTTTCTTGAGGTGGATCGCAGGAACACAGGATCAGGTTTTAGAGAATTTGGTTGAAAAGGTGAACGATAGGCGACTAAAGCGTATAGCAGATGGCAAATAGCAAAAGATCCCATGGGGTGAAGTTTCTTCAATCAATTTAACATGAAGAACCCTAAAGGCTTGGGTCAGGCAACGGTAATAAAGTATTTGGGAATAAATCAGTTACACCCAGGCTGTCTCAAAAACCGAAATACCGATTCCTGACACCACGAATGGCCCCATAATTTATCCTTGCAATTTGAAAGATAATCTTTTAAATTACAAGTATGGTTAATCGGACGTTAAAGCAAATCATCGAGGTTTCTCTCAAACAATACCCTGTTGTTGGCATATTAGGATCCCGCCAGGTTGGGAAAACAACGCTCGCTAAAAAGATTGAAAGGTCGTTATCAAAGAAACCCCTCTATCTTGACCTGGAATTGCCTTCGGATTTTAGCAGACTACAGGAACCGGAACTATACCTGAGCCAATTTTCAGATTCCCTCGTGATCATCGATGAAATACAGCGAATGCCCGCTCTTTTTCCCCTCATGAGAGCTCTCGTTGATAAAAAGAAGTCCCCTGGGAGATTTCTCATACTGGGGTCAGCCTCCCCGGACCTCATCCGCCAATCCTCCGAAAGCTTGGCAGGACGCATCATATACTACGAGTTAACACCGTTCAACCTAAACGAGGTGGGCACTACCAAGTTCCGGCAATTATGGTTACGAGGGGGCTATCCTGAAAGTTATCTTGCCAGAGATGACGACAAAAGTTTTTCATGGAGAGAATCATTCATCAAAACTTATCTTGAGATGGATATCCCTCAGCTTGGTGTACGTGTTCCTGCAACCCAGCTCAGGAGATTCTGGACAATGCTCGCCCATTCCCATGGACACCTCTGGAATGCAAGCCAAATCGCAAACAGCCTTGGAATAACCGCCCCAACCGTGCGACATTATCTCGACATTCTCGAAGATACCTTCATTGTAAGGCAGCTACAGCCATTTCATGGAAATATCAAGAAACGGATAACAAAATCACCTAAAGTTTATATTCGCGATTCAGGCCTCCTTCACGCTCTTTTGAGAAATCCGACCCTTGAACAGTTGCATGCACATCTTTCTGTCGGCGCATCCTGGGAAGGTTTTGTTATCGAACAAATCATTAGATTGATCCCATCCTCCTGGCAATACTATTTTTTCAGAACCAATGCGGGGGCTGAAATAGATTTATTACTGCTCGACAAAAAAAATCGGCTGATGGCAGTGGAGGTCAAATATTCACTCAGTCCGACAATAACAAGAGGGTTCTGGAATGCTTATGAAGATCTGGCCTGCAGAAAAGGTTTTGTGGTATACCCGGGTGACGAATCGTATCCATTAGGCAAGAATGTATTCGCCCTTTCTATAAAAGAATTAGTGCGAATGACCGCTGAAACTTGATCCATCCCCCATCCAGATAAGTATGGAGGACAGGGGGACATAGTTGAAAAATAGAACTTTAGTCAAACTGGGGGCACCCATCAAGAAGATAAGAGCGAATCTGAGGATCAGGTATTTGATTTTGGCGGAATTTGGTCGAAAAGGCGGACGCCAAGAAAATTGATTTAACCCTGTTACCTCTTTTAAACCCAGCTATTT
>Ga0299915_10003456_pt1 | contig 11422 bp, 5 predicted proteins | sample RVTome_13_FD_200263 | JGI IMG/M metagenome (GOLD analysis project Ga0299915, IMG submission 200263) | Soil microbial communities from uranium-contaminated site in the Upper Colorado River Basin, Wyoming, United States - RVT92D227 (version 2) ... | reverse complement strand
CCTTGATTTAAGTCAAAAGGAGGAAAGAAAATTAAAAAACTATTTGATTTGCAGGAGGATTTTAGGTGATAAGAGTAAAAATGACTCCGTGAGGTCAAGAATGGTAAGAGATGTTTTTTGACTTCGGAGACCTCAATAAGACATCCTTCCATAGCACTCATTTACATTATCGTATACCTGAATGACTCGATACTCACCCAGAGGTCCTACGCAAGGAATGTTATCATGTTTGCTTACAGCCCTATCCAACTGTCCATGAATCTGTCTTTCTTCCCAGGAAGATGAGAAAGGATAACAACGGAGACAGGTTCGAACATTACCAACATTCTTTAGTTCTATTAGCAATGCCCTTGAACTGTAACCAAGATGGTAAGGATAAGGTCCGTAAAAAGGATAGGAATTTTTTAACCAGAGTCTATCGAGGTCGGCAAGGCGACGGCTTTCTACTTCTTCCTGTCTCATCCTTTCCCTTTCGACATAACGTTGATAGATATCCCCTCCGGCAATCCTGGGTTGACCCTGTTCCCAAGGGGTGGGGGTTCCTGCAGCTTTACACTCCTTTTCAACCAGTACCTCAAAATCAGCCATCCTCTGGCTCAGGAGGTAACTCTTCCCCTCTTTCTCTTTCAATTCTGTTTCCATCTTCTTGATATTATCTTTAGACCAGACCAAGAGGCGGTCAAACATAGCCTTCGCTTCAATAAGCTTTAAATGGGTTGTCTCAAGACCGCTCATGGTAAATGTGCTATCAGGATTTATCGTCCCTCGTTGATTCGGGATACGGGCATTCAGATTCACCTTCTGCACATCGCTCAAACTTCCCTTTTCATTCATCATATGGAGGGCATCATTTAAAACGCTCACTGTTGTCTTAATCTCCCAACGGAGGTCTCTTAACCTATCAAGTTCACCTCGCATGAACCCAACCTCTGCATTAAGCGAAGACCATTCCTGCTCCGCTGCGATATAATTCTTTTTAGCCTGAGCACAAAGATCCTCTGATGGAGTTGATCCTTGTCCAACAGAAAGGGTTGGAGATAGAAAGATGAAACCAATAAAGATAAGAAATATTGCCATTGTTAAATATTCTTTTTTCATAATTTTAAAATCCTTCCCCACCTCCCATGCCAACCTTTGCCTGCCGGCAGACTTCAATAAAGGGAGATGATAAATATTCCCAGTTTATTGTCCTTATTTTCCTTTAATTCTTCCCAATTCTTTCCGGGCGTCTTGACCAGTCCTTCCTTGTGGATCCAAGCAAATCGCCTTCTCTAAATCTTTTTTGCCTTATCATATTGATGATTCTGCTGAAGCGTTAATCAATCCATTGCAACCGTTTTCAGAAATAATGATAAAAAATGATGAAACAAGTTGAATATTCCATGGAGTGTCTTTTGTCCGAAGACATGAACAGGATAGAGACCCCCTTTTGTTTCTATTTAGACTTCGCTTCTGAACGTCTTCGAAACCACAAAAGTTGAAAGCTATTGTTTCACACCTATTATCGAATTAATCTGATATTGCGTTGCATAATAACCCCTGCCCGTTTTCGGATCCGCACTCAAAATTTTGAATTCGATTTGCTCGGTTCCGTCAAGATTCTTCCCATCTGCCGTACACTTCAGTTGAATTGTCTCGGGATCAAGGTCGGGAGAGTCCTTAGCTCGGCTGCGGCCTTTGATCGTCATGTTATTCCCACTTGCAGACACATTATCAGTGGTAAACCCTGGGAGTCCAGTGAAGGAATAGGAACTTCCCGATTTCGCGATGCGAATGGTTGCATTCCAGGAAGTCCCCTTGAAATCCTCCAAAGCTTCTGGAGATGAGTGAGACTTGGGTCGGATCGTTAATCTCCATGTTCCTATGAAAAGATCCGCGCCTGCCAACTTCGCTGAGGCAGTTTGCCTGACAGTCACAGTCGCCGAATCTGAAAGATTTTCGTAACGGGCTGTAATCGTATATGTTTTTGCTTCCGTTCCAACAAAAGGATTGCTTGGATTCCATTGGGCCTTGACGGTATCTTTGCTTCCATCCTCGAATTCTGCTGTGGATGTAAAACTCACTTGTTCGCCGATATTGACCGTCTTCTGTTTTGGTGTTACGTAGAGTTTCAGCGCAGTCCTTTTCACGATGATCGTGGCAGATCCACTCATCCCACGATAGGTGGCGCTTATCGTGTATTGACCACCTTTTGTTGCTTTAAAAGAGTTCCCCGTGCCTCCCGACCATGACGCTTCACCGGTGACGTTTCGGGTAGTGCCATCGGCAGAAGCTGCAGTTGCCGAAAAGGATTTCGACTCGCCAACGTTCAATTCTATCTCCTTGGGGGAGATAATGAGGGTTGCTACCTGTTTATCCTTTGATTTCATTTCATCGGTCGTTCGGCCCAACTTATCAAGATAATCACGTAATCCTCCCTCTCTTTTTTCCCCTGATCCATATGTTCGAGCGATATCCCTTGCTCTACGATCGGATTCTTCTTGACGTCGCATCCTTTCCTGTTCCTCATATCGGGCTCTCAATTTTTCCAAATCCTTCTCAGTCGTTTCCTTTTGTGTTTCTATTTCGGCCTTACTTTTTGCCTGTTCCTTTTCCTCAGTCGGTGGTTTCACTGAAGTGTTGTCATTGATATTAACAACTGTTCCCTTGGAATTCGCTCCTAAGCCTTCATCTATATTTTGGAGTCCAGCTTTTATCTGTTGTATTTTAGATGGACAGTCAATCTCTGCAGAATGAGATTTAATATTACAGAAAATTCCAAACCAGATTACTACACTAATAATTAATATTTTAATATAATCATTCCTTAACATATATTATCTCCTTTTCTGGAGCCAACAACGTATTAGAAGAACAAGAACTCCAAATACATCTACCTCAGGGGGCAAACCTTCAAAGCCTGTTGGGTCACCGGGAAGTGTCGGTTCTTCTTGAAGCTCAGTGGTTCCAGTTCCCGTATTAGGGGGTTTGGCTGGAGTTGGGGGTTGTGTGGGAATTGGAGTTGTAGTAGGAGCAGGAACTGGTGGGGCTGGATTTTTTTTGGAGATCTTTTCAGCTCCTTTTTTGAAAGCCTCCCCGACTTTTTTGGCAAAGTTGTCAACTTCTTCCGCAGCTTTTTGACCGGTTTGTTGCATTGCTTTTTGCATTGGGGGGGAAACTGAAATCAAGGTTATCACCATGAGAGTTAAGATTACTGCAGCAGGTATTGCTGCCACCGCGGCCCCTCCATCCGGATCTACATAATTAATGGGGTCATTATTGACATACACATATAAATTTTCATTAAAGTTTGGATCTTTCTGTAAAAATCTTCCTGCTTCTGGGTCGTAATCTCTTTTACCAAAATAGTATAGTCCTGTATCTTTATCCCACACCTTGCCAGTAAATGAGAAGAAAGGTAAATCCCCTTTGCCTTTTACTTCGCCGAAAACATCATAGTTATAATCTTTGACGATGTTTCCATTAGAATCGGAAGAAAAAATAATGTTTCCTATCTCATCCGCATGATAGAAAATATCATGCTCTTTGCTTTTTTGATAAAGGACCTCATTTAGCATGATTCCATATACAAACTCATTTCCTATTTCATCATCGCCCACGAGTTCGGTTATTAGTCTCGAGCCATCATAAAAATAACGCTGGATTTTGTCATTCTTCTTCACTGAGATCCTTCTTCCTAGTGGATCATATTCATAATATATTTGCCCATTACCTTGTGGTGTTACCTTAAGGAGTTGATTTTTTTCATTATACTCATAAAACGTCTTATCCATCCCTTTTATCTTTGTTATCCGATTTCCCCTTCCATCATATTCATATCTGATATCATCTTTTTTAATTAACCTTTCGTCCTCATTATATGAATATGCATTCTTTTCTTTAGCCATTGACTTTTCAATCCGATTGCCATTTTGGTCATATTTATAACGTATCTGTTCTTCCGAAGAGGTCGTGGCTATTAAATGTCCGGAGATGTCGTATTCATAATTGTTAATATTACTATATTCCCCACCTTTTTGGACTATTCTTCCGAGACTATCGTATTGATAAGTAATATCTCTAATTAGCTTGCCTGATCTCTTATAGAAGCCCAGTCTATGTAATCTACCAAAATCGTCATAACTATAACGGTGTTCGATGCCATTAAAATGTACCAGGCGTTCAACTTTGCCAATTGAATTATATGAGTAATGAGCGTTTCTCCCATCTGGCAGTTTAATATCTGTAATACGATTTAATGAATCATAAGTATAGAAAGTTTTTAATCCTGAAGGTGACATCAAAGTGGTTCTATTTCCTGCTGGATCATAACCATATTCAATTTTTCTATTAATATTTCGATCTGTTACCTTAATCAATCTCCCTTGCTTGTCGTAATTAAATTCTAACTCCGAGTTTCCGTTCTTAGCCGAAATTACTCTACTCTCTGTGTCGTATTTGAATTGCTCAACATGGCCGCTTGGATATTTTATTTGAACTACCCTACCCATTCTATCATAGTCAAAATATGCTCTTTTCTCATCAGGGTAAATTTTTTGATGTAATTTACCTTCTTTATAAAGGTACTTGATCTCGTTTCTCAAAGCGTCCGTTGTTTTTAAAACTCTCCCCAATGAATCATATTCAATATATTTAGTAGTACCTTTTCTTCCTATTATACTTAGCTTTCCAAGTTTAATATCCTTCTTGGATTTAACACTTGTTCCATCAGGATAATTAATATGTTCCAAAAACATATCAGGGGAATAGACATATTCTGTACTCTGATTGAGGGCATTGGTATATTGGGTTAATTGGCCAAGATAGTTTTGTCTGACATTATAGAGTAGCTCTCCATTGATAAACATCTGGATAGAATTGGCAGGCATGAAGTAATTGTAATTAACGTTTAATCCGTTAGGATATAGAATGCTTTTGATCTTATTCCCAGGGTTATAAGTATATGAAATTATATTGTTCATTGCGTCTTTGGTAGAAGCCAGGAGGCCCAATGAATTGTAGCTGAAGAGTGACGTATTACCATTTTCATCCGCCTTAGAAACTAAATTCCCATTTCTGTCATAGCTATAGGTTTTCTCGTTTCCTAAAGCATCGACAGTTTTAATCAAATTACCCAAGAGATCATAAAAGTAGCGAAGTACTACTCCATCGGGCGCTTTCATGAAGATCAAGTTTCCCATAGGATCATATTGATACTCCCATTGATTTCCAAATGTATCGACTAATTTAGTTATAAGGTCTTCATGATTATAATGAATTCTTATTCTTCTTCCTATTCGGTCGGCAAAGGAGATCAACCGTCCTACGGTGTCATATTCAAAATGATTGGTCTCCCCTTCAAAGTTTTTCGTTAGTATTAAATTACCAGTCTTGTCATAAATATTTTGGTTTTTCTTTCCCATAACGTTTATCATTTCAACTGGATTTCCATAGTCATCATATTTTGTTTCAATCGAATTTCCGATAGAATCAATGACATATGTTAAATTATGATGTTGATCAAATTGTTGAAGTATTTCATTACCAGATGGGGCGCGGAACTTGCTCCATTCAGTGCAGCAAAAACCAGGTTCAAAGGAGAAATCCATGCTTTCGCCTGAAGGTCCAAATATTTTTGTTAGCCTGTTAAGTTCATCATAAATATATAGGATTTCTGTACCATCCGGACTTATTATTTTAAACAGGTTGCCGTAACGATCGTATTCCTTAGTAGTTTTATCCCCTTGGGGATTGATGATATTTAAGGTTATGCCATTGGTCCTCATAAGATAATCATATTTTGTTTTATTTCCCAAAGAATCTATAACAATTGTACTATATGAGTTGGCTTCCTTATTTTCCAATATGTATTGGTATGTAGTTGTTTTTACTCCTGGACCAGCCTCCTTTAAAAGAAGGTCCTTTTCTTGATCATAAAGAAAGGTGGTATAGCTTGCATTTGGGTATGTAATTTTTACTAAATTGTGGTATGAATCATAAGAGAACTGTGTTTTTTGACCCGAGGGTGAGAAAACCTCAATTAAATTATCCTGAGCGTCGTATGTATACTGATAAACTCGTCCAATAGGATCCTTTATCGAGGAAATTTTTCCGTTGGTGGTGTATTTAAAAATAAGTCTTCTTCCACTTGCATCCTCGACATAATCTATGTAATTATCCTTATAAATTATTTTAAATATATTCCCATTCGCATCCTCCTTTTTGATGAGCCTGCCTGTACTATCAAAATATTCTTTTGAACTTATCGAAGATATTCGTATAAAACCATTGTTGTCCTTTTCTACAACCCTTATAATTCCTCTCATAGGTAGATAAACAGTATCTCTAACATTGGATTCTTTTTCTTTTGATAAAAAATAATTAGAGCTTGAACCATCAGATTCTTTTATTGAAATCATACCTTTAGTCTTTGTGGTTTTAATCCCGTAAGTAAATGTCCACCCGAATCCAAAATCACCACTGTCTAAGGACCTACTGTTGTAAGTTCTTGCTATTTCAAGGGGGAAACCTCTGCATGGTATAAGAAAATCAGTGTAAAGAAGATAGAGATTCCCGTTACGGACATTGACAGGGTCGTTAGCAAAATGGGTATAAAATTCATCATAAGGCTTTTTTAAAGGTGAATAGAAAGAGTCAATAATTTCAAATTCATCTTCAGGAACTTTGTTTGAAAGATCGAAAGTATCCCTTCCGCATTCAGAAAAAGCATGTACTATATTTGGAAATGGTATAACCATACTTAAAAAGGTAAATAAAATTATAAGAGTTATTGTCTTCATAATGGTTTTCTCCCTCGATAGCTTTGATTTTACAATTGGTGATACTTTCCTTTCCCGCTATGGAAGTGAAAAAATTCGAGTAAGGTTTATTCCATCAATAAATAACCCCATTTCTCATGCCATTTCTTTTCTGTATAAGACGGGGTCCCAATGTTCATCTCTTTATAGTCTTTTACAGAGGAATGTTACTTCCTTATCGATGCATACCCAGATTGCCTTCCCTGTATCATTTCCCAAAATTATATTGATGTTATTCTAAAACTCAAACTTAAAAGCCTTATCTGGTCCAAAATATGATTTGTCACTTCTCGATGCACTTATCCCCTCTTAATCTTTTAAACCTTACTGGTAGCGGAAATACTGGGCTGGTGTCTTGGTGCATAGGAACTGCACAGCCCTATCAATACACACCCTGATCGCTTTCTCCATCGGAGTATTGTTATAGCTTCCTAAAGTAACCGGCATCGTCGTTCTTCCACCGCCTAACTGCGTCCCAATGCTGGAACTAAAATCAGAAGCTTTGCCCTCCACCCTGGTGGCAAAAACGATTCTGCCGGTACCGGTTTCCACTACACGAAGGTCAATTGCCATTTGAGCATTCTTCATTCCACCTCCAAGTGTCAAAGGTATATTAGGCATGCCAATACTAATACCCATTCCTGAGGCATCACCCTTAAACTCTGAGACAACACCATAAACAAGTAGCTCTGCTCCTTCCAATTGACCGATAGGGGCTGCTGTGCCTCTTTTTACTCGGCCGCTTGCTCCAAGATCCTGCTCAAGCATGACGTCTTGAATAGCTTGGCGTTCCAGAACGATGAATCGATTCGTGTTAAAAAGAGATGTTAACAACATCTCCCTTAAACCATCGCCTATCCCGACAGTTGCCCCAGCAGCCTTGACTTGAAAATCACCCACTGCAATCCTTGCCTTAGGTCCATCATATCTCTCCATTTGTGCCTCTTGGATGGAAGGCCCCGAACCTTGGGTAACTCTAGCCGTGGGGTGTCCTGGTCCAGCACAGCCAAAATAGAGAAGGCATGCCATTAGAATGAACAAACTCAACAGCTTTTTTCCATAAACTGTTTTCATAAAAAATCTCCTTTTATTAAATAGTTTCTTCCTTTTTTCTTCAAAAAAGAATTAAATTATAGAGGACCTGTGTTTCTGATCTCTTTGATTATCGAGACTAAAAAGCCTTTACAATCTAAATATTCCAAGACTGTAAAGGCTACTATTAGCGTACGGGACCTCCCCCATTTTTGGAGCCCATTTTACACCACCACCCAACTCCCAACTTTAAAAAAAATTTGTTACAAAAATTTATGATAAATGTCAAGTTATTTAGGATCATATAGGATAAGTTGATTGCCTATTATCCTTTTAGCCCCCGTCGTAATTGCTGGTAACACCCTTCTTCAAGCTTATGGTCTCCTTTACACTACTGCCATCAATACAGGATAGATCGTTGCAATCATGCCTATCTTCATTATTATCGCAGTTCATTTCTATCTCGATGAACCCATTACGATAAGAAAAGTCGGAGGAATTGTCCTCTGTTTGATAGGAGTTGTTTTATTTATTTCAAAGGGGTGTTTCTCCTCTCGGTATTTCATTTTCCTCTGAAGCGGTGTCACGGATCCGGATGGAGTAAGGATGTATTTCATTTTGTGCCCTGAAGGCAAAAATACGTTCTACTCAACTCTTGGCCTTTACGGTATATGCTCACATAAACTTTAAACTCAGAGGTTATTCGTTTCAGGTCCCCTTCGTTAATTGGTTTCCCATTTATATTAACTCCGCGCTTGACAACAAGATTACGTAAAGTGGGATCCCAAATATTCCTGATTGTGTAAATATAGTAGGCTTCATCTGAACCTATGGATACGGATATATTGACAGCAGCATCAACGTGGCTCCCAACGCCTGGACACGCTATGACATTCATTTTTTCAGTATACTTTCCGCTTTGAAGGGTTTCCTGTTTAACACTCTTTCCTTCACCCTTGGGAAAATTAACCTGAATAATATGTCCGCTGTCCGCCTTTATGGAGATAGTACTGGGTTGTGATGATTGGGCGGGTGCTTGTGAAGTCCCGGGTTGAGTCTGTGTTTTGGTGGGGGTGGTTGTTCTTCCCTCCCGTGTGGATGTCCCCGGACTAGTTCCGCTAGTCGTTGTCGTTCCTCCTGGTGTAGTAGATGTCTGATCAGTCGTTGACCCCTGAGTAGACGTGGTAACTCCTGTTCCATATCTTGATGCGTCGACTGCCCTTCGGTTCCCTACCTCCTGGTCTCGCTTTTGCTCCCTATTAGCAAGACGACTTCCGATATTGGAGAAATCTGGTGGGAGTTCAAGGGGTCGACCAGTTGCCGATTCTAAAGGTTTATTTCCGGGGAGACATTTTCCATCTCGATCACAGCGCCAAGTGGGGCATTTCTGGTTGGCCCACATCCTGGCATCGACTTCGCCGAAAAAGTTTTCGCCCCAAATCCATTGGCTAGCGACATTCGGATACTCGGTGAGGCCTACACTCCCATTGTTCTTGTCACAGACCACAGCCCACTTGCCGCCCTTACGCGGAGCATCCGCTTTGGCACATCCGCCTCCGTCTGTACATAGGCGGTTTGGGCAATTTTTTTGAATCCATAAGTCGGCATCAGGCCCCCCAAGGAATCCCTCTTGGATGATCCAGTGTTGTGTAAATACAGGATTTTTTGTGCTATAGACCTTAAGGTCTTTTTTGTCACAAACGACAGACCATTGCCCTCCAGATACATAGGCTGGTTCTTTTGCACAGTCTCCTTCGGCTGTACAACGCTTACGAGGACAGTTCTGTTCAATCCAGAAGTATGCATTTCGAGGCCCTTCAAAGGGTCCTCCGCCCATTATTTTATCTTGTATTTGACGATGTTTCCCATAGGTGACCTCGCCATTATTAGGGTTGCATAAAACAAACCATGTCCAGGCATCCGGCGGAGGTTCCGTTTTACCGGGAGTCCGGTCGTCAGCGTGACTCATTGGTGGTGAATACTGGGGCGGAAGGGGCTCACGGACCGTGATGGTAGATGATGCAGAAAACCCGGAAAAGGAGGCGGTTATTTGAAACTTTCCAGGTTTTGTTGGGGTAAATACACCCGCGTTATCCGCCCCTGACCATATCGCCTTTTTCGTAACATCCTCCTCTCGACCATCCGTATACCATAAGAGGGCCCTGAGATTAGGTTTTTCAGTCATTTCAATGGTTTTATTCGCCGGATCAACGTACAAGGCACGGACCGTTGCTGAGGTACCCAATGAAACGACCAATGTCACTTTGGAGCCGGCTGAAACCTGTTTACCTTGTTCAGGAGACTGAGCAATAACCACTCCAGCCCTTTCGGTATCCTTTCTCTTTCTTACCTCTCCCATCTGGAGTCCGGCATCCTTGATGTCATATTCGGCAGCATCCTGACTTAAACCCACGACATCAGGCACAGAGACCAATTTCGATTGTGGAGGGGGTTGCTGCGGCGATGTCTGTTGCTGGGACGGTTTTGTTTGAGAAGGTTTATCCTTTATGATGAGGGTGGCTGTAGCTGTCAGGGACACATTTTCAAAATCATCCTTGTATGTAACAGTAACATCATATCTTCCTGGCTTAGCATCTGCCCATCTCACGTTACCATAGAATATAAATTCCGGCTTCCATTCTACAACATTGTTGGCATCTTCGGGCGTGCCATCCTTCAATACAAGCAATGCTTTAAAAAATCTGCTTTCATCAACGTCTATAGTGAGCGTTTGAGGATCTATCGTCAAACGAACAGGTTTCTTATCCCCTTTTACTGGAGTTTGCTCTACTCCAAAACTTGAAACGGCACCTTTGTTTTGCTGCATGCAGTCGTCCTTCTTTGCGATTTCCTTATTAATACTCTCGATGTTTTTTCCGATCTTATCTAACTCCTTCTTCTTGTTATCGAAATCCTGCTTTGCCTTCTCCAAATTTTTTATCTCGTAGGGTTGCAAACTCAATTGGTCCAAGGCTTCGTTCACAGCCAGCATCTTTATGACAAGCACAGCCCCTAATTTGGGGCCCATGGCAGCAAGAGTCATTCCTGCAGCCGTCCACTTGAGGATCTCCGCCCAATAGACCTTGAGCTCTTCACAATCGCGTACAGGAAACATGGTGCAGAATTTTTCCCATGCCTTTTGGTCCGCTTCCGCCTTCTGCTTTTTAGCTTCCTCAAGATTTCTCAGTACTCTATTCATTGCCTTTAACGCCTCTTGGCACTCCCTCTCAGCATCCTTAAGTGCAGCGGATTGAGCCCAGGTCAGCTTGTTAACCGAACCAAGTGAGATGGGAATTACCAACACAAAGGTTATGAGATATTTAATCAACGACTTGAAAGAGAGATTTTCTATAGGAGTTATGATTCGGAATAAAGAAAACCGAGCTATTTGCATTAATATTTTCATCTAAAAGATCTCCTAATTTGTTTTGCTTCCTCCAAATTCTCTATTTCATCTTTAGAAATCGCAATTTGGTCTGCCAAAACCTGAAGTGGATCTTGGTATTTTTTTTGGACATCTTCAATATTACGGCTTGTCGAAAGTGCTATTTGGCTAAAGGATTCCAAAACGATACCAAATACAAAAAGAAAGG
>Ga0299915_10003454_pt1 | contig 11424 bp, 9 predicted proteins | sample RVTome_13_FD_200263 | JGI IMG/M metagenome (GOLD analysis project Ga0299915, IMG submission 200263) | Soil microbial communities from uranium-contaminated site in the Upper Colorado River Basin, Wyoming, United States - RVT92D227 (version 2) ... | reverse complement strand
GCCTGCCGCTGCTCGACCTGATCTACCGACTGGGTGAGCCGGTGCGTTATTCGTACGTGCAAGGTGGCTTCCCGCTTGACCTTTACCAGACTGTGTATGCGAGCGAGCCCGGCTCGGTTGAGATGCCCTCTGCCGGACGTGCATTCACCTGGGAGTTGCTGCTCAAGCTTCAGCGCCAGGGGATCGAACTGGCCGCGCTATCACTCCATACCGGGTTATCTTCAACCCGTGATGACACGATCGATGCCAGCCATCCAAATTACGATGAAGAATATCATTTACCCGAGGCGACAGCCCAGGCGATCAATGCCACCCATGAGCGTGGGGGACGGGTGGTTGCGGTGGGTACCACCGTTGTGCGGGCAGTGGAGACCAGCGCACAGAACAATGGCAGGGTGGGATCTGCCAGAGGCTGGACAAATCTGCGTATCACGTCGAATTACCGCCTGCGGGCTGTGGACGCGCTGCTGACCGGCATGCACGAGCCAAAGGCCAGCCACCTGGACCTATTGAGCGCATTTGTCACCCCAGACCGGCTACAGGCAGCTTATCTGGAGGCGATTGAACGTGGTTATTTATGGCATGAGTTTGGGGATATGAACCTGATCATTTGACCAGGAAATTATACGAACATCTGCCTGACTGATTCCAACAGCATGGGACGTGCAGGCAGAGGATCCCATCCGGCGGCTTCCATGCCCAGCAGCACACCGCCCACTACCGGCGGAACCGTCAGGCGCACCATGCGTGCGTGGGGAGCATGGTGATTTACCGTCTCGCCAAATTTTTGGGCGAGCAGAGGATGTCCATTCCACAGGCTGCCGATCATGACCATATCGAAAGTCAGGTCTTTGATCTCGAGCTGGTTGATCACTCCCCAGGTCATTTCCCCTAGTCCGCAACCCAGGCGAGCAACAGCTTCCAACGCCTGTGGGTCGCCCTGAGCAGCCACCTGGAAGACCATAAGCACATCTTTGGGCTGAAAGTGGTGGCGCGAGAGATGGACTTTTTCGATCAGCTCATCCAGCGTGCTGACACCGAAATGCTGCATGAAGATGGGGGTGAGGGCGGTAGCTGGGCCACGCTTATTCCACTCGAATGTCACGGCGCGCATAGCATCCAGCACCAGGCCAACTGAGCCAGATGGCTCGCCCGACCAATGCCCGCCACCGCCAACCATGCGCGCGATGCGCGGCGGATTCCGGGTGCGCCCCCAGCAGTTGGTGCCTGTGCCAGCCACAACCGAGACGCCCCAGCAGCCCTCCGCGGCAGCCAGGATGCCGATCATGGCATCGTTGACAACCTTTATGGGGCAATTCAGTCCCAGCGGACGGATAGCTTCGAGGTGAGCCGGGAGCTGGCTGGGCCAATCATAACCAGCGACACCCAATCCGGCACCTGTGATCTGCCCGGCAGTCAACCCTGCCATGCTGAGCGCCTGGCTGGCGATGGACTGCAGGACTTCGGTTAAGACTGTATATCCGACTGCTTCCCAACTGCCGGCACCGGCTTTGCCAAAGCCGACCGCCTGCCCGAGTCCATCGGCGATCAGCGCATGGCTCTTGCTGCCACCGATGTCGATTCCCAAGAAGTATGAAGCCATAATTACTCTGCCTGGTATATCACGGTGCAGTTGCGTCCCCTGTCTTTAGCCTGATAGAGCGCACGGTCTGCCAGGCTGAGGATGCCTTCAAACTTAGCGCACTGTTCGCTTACCTGGTTATCTGCAATGCCCAGGCTAAGGGTATAGCTGAACTGTTTACCCTCATATGAGAGGATACTGTTCTGGATTGTTTCGCGGATTCGTTCTGCTAGCCAGTAGGCATCCTGAGAGGGTGTTTCGGGTAGCAAGATGATGAATTCCTCGCCACCGTAGCGAGCTACAATATCTGCTGAACGTGTGAGGTTGTGCAGCTGAGTTGCCAGGTGAACAAGTGCCTGATCACCTGCCGCGTGGCTGTAGGAATCATTAATATCTTTGAAATGGTCGGCATCTAATATGATGACCGAAATGGGCCGTTTGTAGCGCTGGGCTTTGGCATATTCAGTTTCGCCCAGGTTGAAGAAGTAGCGCCGATTGTACAGACCGGTGAGTGGGTCTGTCGTGGCGATGCGCTCCAATTCTACCTGGATGCGTTTGCGTTCCATGATTTCTTTTTCGAGCAGAGCGTTCTTCTCTTGCAGGCTTATCTGCAATTTCCGGATAATAAGGTGGGTTGATACGCGAGCCAGAATTTCTTCAGTTTGGAAGGGCTTGATAATGTAGTCTACAGCCCCAAGTGAGAATGCCTTGACTTTATCGAAGACATCGCTGAGGGCGCTGATGAAGATGACAGGAATATCTTTCGTGTTATCTTCTTTTTTTAACTCCTGACAGACTTCATACCCGTCCATACCAGGCATCATAATATCGAGCAGGATCAGATCAGGTAGATCATGCTGGACAACGGCGATGGCAGCAGTGCCATCATCAGCAGTTAGAACCCGGTAACCCTGGCGAGACAACAGAAGGTTTAGCAACTGCAGATTGACGTGTGTGTCATCCACGACGAGAATCGTGCCTTTGACCGGTGTGTTCACATTCATAGGATAGGTAGTCAATGCAGACAAAGTGTTATGCGTATAGCCTGCTATTTTAGTCCCAGGATTTGGTAAAGCAATTTGTAATCGCAGTTGTGATCAAGCAAATTCTGGAATTGTTTGAGCTTATTGGTCCCTCCGAGGCGAGTCTTGCCAAAAACGTTCTCGATCCGGCCAATGGTCTCCATGGTGTTCAGACGAACCAACAGCACTGCCACTCCAAATTCCTCTGCCTGTTTGATGACTAAAGGGCTGGGGCGCAGGTTGCCAGTCAAGATCAGGCAGGTTGTAGATGTCTCTAGTGCTGCCAGTTGAATATCGGTGCGGTCGCCGCCAGTGATGACTGCCTTGTTCGAGTAGCGGCGGAAACGGCTGAGGGCAGCATCCGCGGTCATGGCGCCAACTGTCATGTTCTCGACTAAGGCGGTGGGGCGCAGGTAGCGGGTCAGCACCTCTGCCTCGATCAGAGGGATCAATTCACCAACGGTGAGAGCAGACAGTGAGCGGTCATCTGGTAGGACACCAATCACGGGGATGCCTTTCTGTTCTAAGAAGGGCACCGCGTAATCTTTCAAGAAGGACCGAGCCTCATCTGATACGCGATTGATCAGCACTCCAGCCATGGCATCGCCCAGGCGAGCTTTTGAGGCGAGAACATCATCCATCAAACGGATATCCTCGCGATACTTAGCGATCACCAGAACCTGACTGCCCAGTTCGTGGGCGACATTAACGGTGGGCAGGTCAACGACATACCCTTCACGTAGAGACGCGCCGCCTTCCAGGAGCAGGATATCCTGCCCGTCGCCGGCAGCTTTAAAAGCTGACTTCACACGCTGCATGTTGTCTTCGGCGACTGGCTTGGACAGGTGCTCGCGCAGGTATTCAGGGCTCAGCACGACGGGGGAGAGGTCAGCCGGGTCGGCATCCAGTTCCAGGATATCCCGGACGAAAGCGGCGTCTTCATCAACCACCTTGCCCCCGATGCGGAAGGGCTGTAGGCTGAGCGGTTTGAGATATCCCACCTTGTAGCCATCACCTTTGAAGCGCAGCCCCAATGCCAGGCAGGCAGCGGTTTTTCCGGAATAGCGTTCCACAGAAGTAATATAAAGGGACTTCATGCAATTTCTCCTTTGAGCTCCTTGAGCACCAATCTCATGTCAATGGCGAGGGCTCCCTGCCCGGTAGAATAAACCATCAAAGGGTTGATGTCTAACTCGGTGATCTCAGGGAAATCCTGGACCAGCTGTCCGATCCGTAATAAGCAATCGGCGATGGCGACCTTATCGGCTGGCGGCTGACCGCGCACCCCATCCAGCAGGGCATGAGCGCGGATCTCTCCCATCATATCCTCAGCTTCCTGGGTGGAGAAGGGCGCCACGCGGAAGGTGACGTCTTTGAGTGTCTCCACGTAAATGCCGCCCAGGCCAAAAGTGACCAGCGGGCCAAACTGTGGGTCGCGGTTCATGCCCACCAGCACTTCCAGCCCGCCTGGGGGTGCCATTTCCTGCACCAGGCAGCCCCAAATGCGCGCCTCGGGGACATAACGCTGGGCGCGGTAGACCATCAATTCGTAGGCATCGCGAACATCGCTGGCACTGCGCAGGCCGACTTTGACACCGCCAACATCAGTCTTGTGTAATATGTCGGGCGAGGCGATCTTCAATACCACCGGATACCCAAAACCAGAGGCGATGGTCACGGCCTCTTCAGGGGTTTTGGCGATTTCCGAGCGAGGGATGCGCAGCCCATAGGCTTGCATGATGGAGCGAGCTTCGAAGTCGCCGATGCTCAGGCGTCCTTCGTTGCGTATCGTGTCCAGTGTCTGCTGGACAGCCTGACGGTCAACCTCGAAGCTGGCATATTGGGGCTCGGAGCGGGCCTGAATCGAACGGTAATCGGACATGGCGCGGAAGGCAAGGGCAGCGCGCTCGGGGAAGGGATAATTGGGGATGCCGTTGCGGGTAAGAATGGTGATGCCTGCCTGTATGCGCGCTTCACCCATGAAGCAAGCTAACAAAGGTTTAGTGAGCTGCTTTTCCAGGGCGCCTACTGCCTCAGCCGTAGCTTCGATCTCGGTCATGGCTTGGGGGGTGAGCAGCACCATCAGACCATCCACATTCGGGTCAGCGGCAACCTTCTCCATGGCGAAGCGGTAGCGGTCAGCGAGCGCGTCGCCAAGCACATCAACCGGGTTGGCAGCACTGGCGGCGTCGGGCAGGTTTTCCTCCAAAGCGTAGATGGTCTCCAATTCGAAGCGCGCCAGGCTCAACCCCGAGCGTTCAAGCGCGTCGGTCGCCAGAATGCCAGGACCGCCAGCGTTGGTGATGATGGCGATGCGGTCGCCAGGCAGGGGCGGCTGGTAGCCAAGCGCCAGGGACATGTCGAAGAGGGCTTCCATTGATTCGGCACGCAGGATGCCTGACTGGCGGAAAGCAGCCTGGTAAGCCTGTTCTGAGCCAGCCAGCGAGCCGGTGTGGGAGGAGACCGCCCGCGAGCCCGATTGGGTGACGCCGGATTTGATGGCGACGACGGGTTTGTGGCGGGTCACCTGGCGGGCTACCTGCAAGAATTCCTGTCCTTTGGGCAAGCCCTCGGTGTACATCAGGATCACTTTACTGTGGGGGTCATGCTCCCAGGCGCGCAGCAAGTCAATCTCGCTCACGTCGGCCTTGTTGCCCAGGCTGACAAACTTGGAGAGACCCAGGCGGCCTGCCAGGGCAATATCCAAAACAGCTGTGCCCAGTGCGCCAGACTGGGACATGAAAGCCATCGGACCGGAAGGAGGGCTGCCCGCGGCAAAGGAAGCATTCATGGGAGTGAAGGTGTCAATCACACCCAGGCAGTTGGGCCCGATCAGGCGGATTTTATACTCACGGGCGATGCGGATCAATTCCAGCTCGCGTTCCAGGCCTTCGGGCCCGGCCTCGCGAAAACCGGCGCTGATCACCACAGCAGCGGGCACACCTTTCTGCCCGCATACTTCCAATGCCTCGGGGACGTGCTGGTAAGGTATGACGATTACCGCCAGGTCAACTGGTCCGGGAACCTCGAGAACATTGGGATAAGCTGGCAGCCCGAGGATCTCAGTGGCTGTGGGGTTGATCGGATAAACCTTACCGCGCTGCACATAGCCGCCTTCGACAAGGTTTTTCAAGACTGCGTGCCCCAGCTTAGCCGGGGTACTGGATGCCCCGATGACCGCTATCGATGCTGGCTCAAAGAAGGCTTCGAGCATGGGGCTACCAAGCCTGGATGGTAATCGCGACCAAGGTGGTGTTATCGGCAGGATTGACGGTAATGATGACGATTGCCTGGCGGTCAACCTGGTTCCAGGTCAAGGTAGCGGTGTTCTTGATTTCGAAAGTCATGGACGAATCGGCTTCCCAACCATTCGCAGGCATCTCACTTTTATAGAAATCTACCACAGTCTGGAAATCCTGGCTGGTGATGTAAGAAACAAGGGCATCTGAGCCGTAGAAATTCGTGATTGTGGACTCGTCAACCACAGGGATGTCATCGGGAGCCTCACCCATGTCAAGACCTTCGGTGGCAATGGCTTCGACAGTTTCGACAATCTCAGGATTATCGGTGACGACCGCCTCGACGGTATCTTTCAGTCCAGGAACCTCGGTGGCAAAGGCCTCAGCGGTCTCCACCAGTGGCACGCCTTCGGTTGCCAGCTCAACGGCATCGGTGACGACCGATAAAGCAGTTCCCTTGACGTTGCCAGCATCCTGTTCGAGCCCTGACAACGTGCTGCAAGCCAGGGAGATAAGTAACAAGGCCAGGAGAAGGCCTATGGGAATTATGCGGTGTTTCATATGCTTGCCTCCAGTCATTTGTGATGACGGAATTTTAACCGATTCTGTCCACTTCGTGGCAGGCGCTTTACGAAGACTTCAGCCGCGCCAAATCGCGTTCCACGATTTTCCTGGTCACCTGATCCGTGGAGGGATCTTCGATCAACTAAGCCAATACCTGGCTGGCTTCGTCTCTCCATCCCGCCTGCTGAAGCGCCCAGGCAAGCTTGGTGCGCAGCTGGCTGTCGCGCTCAGGGTGACTGGTGAGGAGTAATAGCAGTTCGTATGTAGAATCTGACTGGTCGAGCCGGGCTAACGCCACCGCAGCATCCACGCGGTTTTTTAATGCAGCAGAATCCGCTTGCGCCAGTGTTCGATATTCCCTGATTACCAGGGGGTGGTCACCCAGGCGTTCGAGTGATTGAATGACCAGATAACGCATTTCTACAAACAGTTCCGGGTCGGCAAGAATCTTGATCAGTGGGTCACGCATGCCATACGATTGGAGATCATTGACTGCCTGGTGGCGAATGCGCTCGGTTGTAGCTTTCAGGGTGAAGATATTAAAGCCGATAAATAATGCCGGCAAGCAAATCACCAGTAATACCGGTTGAAGACAGAGTTGGGTCACAAAAAATTTGATGATCTCGATGATGCTCATGCTGTTTTACCCCTCTTGTGCATCGTTTTTATTCTCTTTCCCATTTGCCTCGCCAGGTTTAGCGGCGGGTTTATTACTGGCTTGCAGTGCTTTCGCATAGTTACTTAATTGCTGCACAACTGCATGGTGTAATGTCCCCTTGGGATAGCTGCCGTCTTTCTGACGTGCTCCAGTATCTCGATCCGTGAGCAGAGGGATGGCCTCTTCGACCGTGCGAACCGTCCAGATGTGGAAGCGACCAGCCTCGACGGCCTCGATCACCTCGCGTTTCAACATCAGATGGCGCTGGTTGCTGGTGGGGATGATCACACCCTGCTCGCCGGTTAACTCCTTGGCTTTACAGACGGCGAAGAAGCCCTCGATCTTTTCATTAACGCCGCCAATTGCCTGGATTTGACCGAGCTGGTTGATCGAGCCGGTGATCGCCCGGTCCTGGCGGAGTGGAACCTGCGAAAGCGCTGAGAGAAGTGCCAGCAGTTCGGCTGCCGAGGCACTGTCGCCCTGAACTTCATCGTAGGTCTGTTCGAAAGTGAGGCTGGCAGACAGGCTGAGTGGCTGCTCATGACTATAACAGCGGTTGAGGTAACCGTTTAGGGTCAACACCCCTTTGGTATGCAACGCCCCGCCCAGTTTAGCCTGGCGTTCAATATCCACAACCCCGGCCTTACCTGGGAAAGCCACTGCGGTGACCCGGGTAGGACGACCAAACTCATAATCGCCAAGCATGAAGACCGACAGTGCATTGATCTGCCCGCTGACAGCGCCAGTGACATCGATCATCAAGGTATCCTGGTTGATTACTTCTTGGATGCGTTCCTCGTACAGGTTACTACGGTAGATGGCTTCATCAATGGCTAGCTGAACGTCCTGGGCGGTGACTGGATTGTGAGTCTGTTTCCCAGCCCAGTAAGCGGCCTCACGCACCAGGTCCGCGATTTTACCAAAGCGGGTAGAAAGCTTATGCTGGTCTTCTGTCATGCGCGAGCTGTGTTCAACAATCCTGGCTACAGCAGTTTTGTCGAAGGGGAGCAGGTGATTTTCCTGCAGGACAGAATTGACGAACAGGCTATATTCGCGCTCGTTTTCAGGGGTGCGATCCATTTGGGTGGCAAATTCGGCGCGCACTTTGAACAACTTGGTGAAATCCTCGTCGTAAGCACGTAAGGTGTAATACAGCGTCGGAGTGCCAATGAGCAGCACCTTGATCTGGATCGGGATGGGTTCGGGTTCGAGGGTGGTGCTGCTGAGAATGCCCAATTGGTTGGCCAATTCGACAATGCGTATTTCCTGGTCGCGCAGCACCCGTTTGAGTCCATCCCAGGCATAAGGGTTGGTCAGCACATCGCGGGCGGGGAGGACGAGATAACCGCCGTTAGCACGGTGCAGCGCACCAGGGCGGATCATGGTGAAATCGGTGCGGCTGGCTCCCAGGATCATCTCGTGATCGGTGCGCCCGAGCAGGTTATTGTAGGAGGGAAAATTTTCAATAATGACAGGCGCCCCGTGGCAGCTGGAATTGTCCACCAGCAAGTTGACCTCGTATCGCTGCATCAAATAACGGTGATCGATTGGTGAAAGGCCTTCGCTAGATTGGTTATCTGGAGGGGAGATGAATAGGGCAGCGTTGGCAATGATATCCGCCTGGAGGGCCTTCAGGTAGCGTTCGATGGCTTGATTCTCACCAAATTCAGATCTCAGACCGTTGATCAGAGGACCGATCAGGAAGTTGACCGTTTTAGCGTTGATACCCTGCATCATATCGGTGGCATTTTTCTCCAGGTTGCGCAGCTCGAGCAGGGTTTTTTCTACCTCGCTGGTGAGTGTGACTTCTAGCTCGCGCAGCTTCTCGCGCTGTTCGGCGGTTAACTTTTCCAACTCTTTAGGTTTGAGGGGTTGTCCATTTACTGCAGGCGCCAGGAAAAAACCAGAGCTGGTGCGAGCGATGACGAAGTTGTTTTTTTCTACGAATTCCTGCAGGCGGGCAAAGCCTTGTTCCTGCTCTTTTTTCACCTTGCTGACAATTTGATCGCGCTCGTGGATATATTCTTCGCTCTCAAAGCGGCGCGGGATCTCCTTGGCGCAATAACTGACTAATTCATTAACCTTTTTACGAAACTCGACGCCCTTACCAGGTGGCAAGCGCAGACATAGCGGCTTGAGGGGATTGTCAAAATTGTTGACATAGCACCAGTCGTCCGGAACGGGTTGCCCGGCTGCCAACCGTTCGAGGTACTCCCGGCTGAGTGTGCTGCGTCCGGAGCTGGGCAATCCCATGATAAAGATGTTGTAGCCTGGTCCAGATACCTCGCTGGCGAGCTGCAAGGCACGGAAGGCGCGCGGCTGTCCGATCACATCCTGGAGATCAGGCAGCTCGCTGGTGCTTTCAAAACCAAAATCCTGTGGGTTGCATGGAGAATATAGTGCGCTTGCGGGCAGCTCTCTAGGAATTGCGGAGGCTTGTTTTTTAGAACGGGATTTACGCGCAGCCATAGACCCTCAAATCTGGTCGTTTTCACAACCATTATTTCCAGGAACCCTGTTATGAGGTCATGAAATGGATACCCTGGGCTAACAGTCCTGCCTGGGCAACCATCATCCACACAAGTACAAAAGTCAATGCCCAGACTGTATATTTGATCCAGGTGGAGGCCTGGTTGATGCTCTCTGAAACTGTCTTTTGAAGCTGATCGAGCTGTTTCTGGTATTGTATAACAACGTCTTGCGCGTCGTCCAGGTTTCGGCTGATGATTGAAACATTTTCAGAGATGACCTGGATATCGGTTTGCAGGGTAAGCAGGCTGGTACCGGTGGCGTCCAGGTCTTCGCCAATACCCTCGATCGATCCAGGCAGTGAGTCTAAGCTGGCAGCGACTTCGCCAAGCGCGGTGCTCAGCGATTGTTCGGGGCTGTAGTCGAGGCCGATGAATGGAACACTGGAAAGGCCTGTCAAGACGCCATCAATAACCGCTGCGGATGTCTGAGCAGAGATAATGGCTGTCTGAGTGTTGGTGATCGTGGCGGGGATTTCCTCAGTGAACAGAGTGCTGAATGAGTCGATGGTGGTGCTGGTCTTGTTGATATTATCCGCCAGTGTCAGCGTGGTATCAGCCAGAGCGCTGATGCTGATTGAGACGTTGCCAAGTGTATCATCGACCACTACCAGACCTTCACCTGTTGTTTTTAACGTGTCAGAAGCAGACGTCAAGCCATCGACCAGTTTTTCGGTTAAGACAGCCTGGTTGTTCCAGAGCTGAACGATAAGGAACAGACTGACTGCCAGGCTGATAATTGAAACCAGGATCATCAAAACAGCAATGATTTTTTTGAACACTTTCATCTTATCGTCCTCCATTCAATCCAGAATTATTGCCCACTTTTTCTAAGATTCTACCATAACGCATGTTTTGCACTCCGGTTATAATAGTTTTTTTCAATCCTGAAAGATGGAATGCAAAGTTATGCATATTTTGATAACCAACGATGATGGGATCAACGCGCCAGGCATGCTGGCGTTGGCACAGGAAATGCGTAGCCTGGGAAAGGTGAGCATATTGGCTCCTGACCATAACTGGTCAGCCTCGGGACACGTGAAGACTATGCACCGTCCTTTGCGGGTATGGGAGGTGACGCTGGCAGACGGCACCAGCGCGCTAACCTCCGACGGGGCGCCGTCAGACTGCGTGGCTTTGGCGCTGCTTGGGATGATCGAGGGACCGATTAACCTGGTTGTATCCGGGATCAACCCGTATGCCAATATCGGGCATGACATCACCTATTCGGGCACGGTGACTGCGGCGATGGAAGCGGTCATTGGCGGTGTGCCGGGGCTGGCATTTTCACTGCACTCTCCGGAGGGCTTCAAAGGGCAATTGGATTATGGCCCGGCTGCACGTGTAGCCAGGCGTATCGTCCAGACACTGGTCAAGGATGGACTGTCCAGCCATACGCTGTTAAATGTCAATGTGCCCTACCTGCAAGATGAAGAAATGCAAGGTGTGCTGGTCACCCGGCTGGGGCTGCGACTGTACCGCGATCAGCTGGACCGCCGGCTTGACCCGCGCGGCCGTCCCTATTACTGGATTGGCGGCGAGGCTCCCACGGCTGTTCCCGACGAGGGCACGGATTTTGGCGCGTTGGAACGTGGCTTTGTTTCCATCACGCCAATCGACCTGGATTTGACCGATTACGAGATTCTCGAAGAGCTGCACAAAGTGCAATGGTAACAATTGCGGGGCTAAAATTATGAGTCAAAATTGTATGGTCAAATTTTCCCGGTGAATATTGCCGGGAAAATTTTACTAGCAAATATTGCCCCTTGACAGATTCGAGAATCGCTGTAAAATCGGGCGAAACATGGAACGATTCAAGATATTCTCCCGT
>Ga0299915_10003453_pt1 | contig 11425 bp, 13 predicted proteins | sample RVTome_13_FD_200263 | JGI IMG/M metagenome (GOLD analysis project Ga0299915, IMG submission 200263) | Soil microbial communities from uranium-contaminated site in the Upper Colorado River Basin, Wyoming, United States - RVT92D227 (version 2) ... | reverse complement strand
GACTTTCATGGCCGACCGGGCCGTGATGCTTCCGTATTATGGCTTCATCCGTAGATATCCCGAAGCTCTAATGGATTTGAATCAGAGCAATACCCTTGCTATTGTTTTTCCTCCGCATATGAACACCGCAAACCCTTCTCAAAAAGAGTGGGCCTTCGCGGTATCTGCTGTGCTTTCAGAAGCCAACCTTCAGCATGATTTCATCGACCTGGCAAGGATCGATGACTATGAACTCGTTGTTGCGAATGGGAATGCCTGGTCGGACGATGAAGTGGACAGGTTGCTCACCTTTGTGAAGAATGGTGGCACCGTCATTGCCTACGACAGCCGCTTTGCCAGCCTGGATGAGAATTACCAAGGCAAGTCGAGGTCGCAGTTGAGCACCCTGAAGACCAATGGCACGCATGTCCTGGGACAAGGGAAATTCATCTTTTTCAACGAGGATATGGGCTGGCGACTCTGGGCCTATCAAGATCCCGATGAGAAAGCAAAACTGGTCAGTGCAGTCCAACAATTCATCGAAGCAGACATTGCCCCTGAAATGGTCCAGGTAATCCCATACACCGCCGGGGAAGTCCTGGTGGTGCATATTCTGAATTACGATTTCCAGAACCAGGAGTTCTCAGAGAAGAGAGAATTCCAGGTCCAGATTCATATTCCGGATGGGTTTTCAACCGAGGGTAAGACCTTGACAATCGTCTCCCCGGAATTTGATGGCGAACAGGTCATTGAATTCCAGCAGTCGGAGAATGAAATCTCATTTACAGTGCCAATCCTGCGTGTCTGGGACGTAGGGATCCTGAAATAGGCCCTCTCCTCGGAAGTTCTCAACTTCGTTGCGCGTTGTCGCAAGGTGCTTTATCGCAGCAACGGCACCGCGCCCCAGCCTGATGAGGGTACCGCCGCGCCCATCTGGCAGATCCTTATGGTCGCCCAGATACCTCTTGTGATGTTCTTCGCGATCAATTGAGTGCGCCATTCACCGAGACGGGCCGTGCGGATCCTGGCCCTGCAAGTCGGCGCCGCCCTGGCTGCAATGGCCCCCGTCTTCCTCTTCCACTGCTAGGTTCTATGCAACTCGGTTTGCGAACGTCCGGCTCACCTCGAGGCCGTCAGGCGGCGCCGCATCGCGTGCTGGTAAGATAGTCATCTCGTGTGGAGCAACCAAGCACAATGAAGAAGCCCCCGACGCGAGGCGCATCAAAGCCCTCACAGCTCATCTCAGAGTACATCGCCAAACATGACGACTGGCGCGGCACCATGCTCACGAAGATCCGAGATATCGTGCTCGACGCCGTCCCAGGTATTACCGAGGAGTGGAAATGGGGCACTCCAGTATGGAGCCGAGATGGCCTTGTCTGCGCAGCTTCTGCGTTCAAGGAGCATGTCAAGATCAACTTCTTCAAGGGCGCTTCCCTCAGCGATCCCAAGGGTCTCTTCAACGCCGGGCTGGACGCAAAGACCATGCGTTCCATTGACTTCCATCAAGGGGACAAGATCGACGCGGCGGCGCTGGCTACTCTGGTCAAGGCTGCGGTCGCCCTGAATACTCCTGGCAACAAGAATTCCTAGCAAACAGCCCAACCGCCACAAGCATGGGGCCGCCCAACAACTCGCTGGAGCCCTGGAACAACACCAGGACAGGCGGGCCCGGCCAGCTCGGCGCGATACTCTGAAGGAGTCTTGGCCGGCCCGCTCCCCGTCCAGAACACGGGGCAGGCAGCTCGAGGCCGTTACGCCTTGCCCAGCGGCCAAATTGACGCTTGACGTTATTACCGCGTGGCGTTATTATGGCCTGAGATGATCCGAAGTTTCGCCGACAAGGAAACCGAGCGCATGTTCGTCCGCGACCGCTCCCCTCGCTTCTCACCCGATTTGCAGCGGGAAGCGTGGAAGAAGCTTGCCATTCTTCACGCCGCCGGGTCGCTGCACGACCTGCGGGTTCCCCCCGGAAATCGGCTCGAGAAGCTGGCGGGAAGTCGCCAGGGACAGCACAGCATCAGGATCAATGACCAGTGGCGGATCTGCTTTGCCTGGAAGGACGGCGACGCCTACCAAGTTGAGATCGTCGATTATCACTGAGAGGAGGTAACAATGCCTGCGAAGAAACTTGCACCGGTGCATCCCGGAGAGATCCTGATGGAGGAGTTCCTCGAGCCGATGGGTATCAGTCAGTATCGACTTGCAAAGGACATCAATGTGCCGCCGCGGCGGATCAACGAAATCGTGCATGGCAAGAGGGCCATTAGCGCCGACACCGCCCTTCGGCTCGCGAGGTTCTTCGGGATGTCGGAGACGTTTTGGTCGAATTTGCAGGGACATTACAACTTGGAGGTAGAGAAAGATCGATTGGGCGACAGCCTAGAGAAGGAAGTAGCCGTCTACGACGAGGTCAAGTAACGGGCAAGGCCTAACCACTCGCTGCCTGCCCAGGCCGCAGGCCAGGGGAGCCCCCTCCGCTGCACTTCGGGGATGCTTCGCGACCCTGGAAGTACACCAGGACAGGCGGACCCGGCCAGCTCGGCGCCATCATCTGAACGGGCCTTGGCCGGGCCGCTCCCCGTCCAGAACACGGGATCTGCGACAGCTCGAGGCCGTTAGCCTGCTTCCCTCGCAATTCCCAACGTGATCTTGACGTCGATATCATAAAGTGATATCATCATCTCGTGAAGCGCAGGCATCACCGTATCCTCGAAGCCATCTATGCTGAGCCGACGCGCGCAAATCTGGACTGGCAGGATATCGAGAGTCTGTTGATCGCGCTGGGGGCTGAGCTTTCGGAAGGCAGGGGATCGAGGCTGAGAGTGGCACTCCACGGTGTCCGGGCTGTGTTTCATCGCCCCCACCCTACCAAGGAGGCCAGCAAAGCCATGGTGCGCTCAGTGCGGCGGTTCTTGTCTGAAGCAGGAGTCGAGCCATGATGGAATATCGGGGTTATGTAGCCAAAGTTGAATTCGATGAAGATGGCGATCTCTTCCATGGCGAGGTGATCAATCTGCGCGATGTGATCACCTTCGAAGGAAAGTCGGTCACCGAATTGCGAAAAGCGATGCGAGAGTCGGTAGAAGACTACCTGGCGTTTTGCGAGGAGCGAAAGGAGGAGCCCGAGAAGCCATTTTCGGGCCGCCTCCTGGTCCGGATCGATCCGGCGCTCCATCGGGAAATCTATATTCGCTCAAGGGAAGAGGATAAGAGTCTGAACAGTTGGATTGCGGAGAAGCTAGGAGAGGCAGTTGAGGGAGAGCCGCAAGGTCTGAAGGTTAAGGAAGCAGGCTAACCACTCGCTGGAGCCCCCTCCGCTGCGCTTCGGGGATGCTTCGCGACCCTGGAAGTACACCAGGATCCCGGTAAGAACATCCGGGACGGACGGTCTTCGACGGACCCGGCCAGCTCGGCGCGACCATCTGAACGTGACTTGGCCGGGCCGCCTGCCTGCTTGTCCTGATGTATTTCCAGGGCGCCCGTAGGGAGTCCTTGGGATTCTACAAAGGCTCCCTGTGCAGAATGCGGGATCTGCGACAGCTCCCCATCACGATCATGGGGGCCCCACTCGCTTCGCTCATGGGGCCCTGGACGAACACCAGGACGGGCAGGCAGGCGAGGCCGTAGGCGGCAGGCATGCCTAGTTGCGGTGAATGCCTGCAACTCAGGCCTTTGGTGTGGAACACTGGTCGAATTGGGAGAACCCGCCATGCCTGCAAAGAAGTCGGCGCCAGAGCCGCATACCGAATACCACAAGGATGGGAGCATTTGGGCACGAGGTCAATCGCTCGACGGAGGACCAACCGGGTATTGGGAATGGTTTCGGAAGGACGGGACGAAGATGCGTTCCGGCTATTTTGAGGAAGGAAAGCAAGTGGGACAGTGGACCACCTATGACAAGACGGGTCAGGTCTACAAGGTGACTACCATGAAGCCAAAGGTCAAGTGAGCCGCCCTTGGACAACACCTCTCGCCCGTAATCTTCGCTACCTCCGACGGGGAACCGCGGCCGAGCTTCGCAATGGGCGGCGTGGAGTCCCCAGACATCGAGCCGGAACTAGCACTTGTAGGCATCGCAACCGATCCTATGTTCGCGCATGCTGCGCCTCCTGTGAAGACAGCTGGTGCTTCCCGCCACCAGTGTAATGGGAGGTGCAGCGCTCTCATACAATCTGCTCGCTGCCCGCCCACCTGCCTGCCCCAGGATCACCGAGAATGGGGTGCCTGCGCCACCCTGGCCTGCCTATCCCGGTGCTCTTCCGGGGCCTCAGGAGCCAAAGCGGATGGGCACCCGTAGGGCGTCCTTGCTCTCTTGCAGGAGTTAGCCGCACGGAACGTGAGACTTCGCAGCTCGAGACCATGAGGCGGCCGGACTCGGGGAGGTATCGGTGACATTCTCAGCAGCCAAAGGACGAACGAAGCACTCGGCGGTCGTTCTGATGACCTTGATCGCTCTTGCGGGTGTTTGCTCCGCATGCTCGAGTGCTCCCAGCCCGGACGAGCATCGGTTCGCGCAGCCCTGGCCTTTCTATCTCTATCTCCCAGAAACGTACACGCCGGATCGGGGGTGGCCCCTCTTCATCGGTGTGAATGGCTCATCTACGGACGGGCGGGAATGTTGGAATACGTGGCAACGATACGCGGATGAGAAGGAGTACGTCCTTCTATGCCCAGAGTTGGCTGACCCGGATGGGCAGCTCGAGCAATTGCGCGGAAACGCAAAGCTGTTGGACATCCTCGGGAGGGTCTATGAGGAGAATTCCCTACAACCCAAGATCTTCCTGGCAGGCTTTTCAGCCGGCGGACAATTCGTCCACGGTTACGCGTTCATGAACCCCAACTACATCGTGGGAGTCTCGGTGATGGCCCCGGGGAACTACTACCGGCCGCCTCCATCGACAAGGCACATCCCCTTTGTCGTGATCGTCGGCGAACGTGATGATCCAGGGAATGTGGAGAATGCCAGCCAATTGGCCCAACTCCTGGAGCAGGGCGGATACTCCGTTCAATTGCACGTCCTCTCAGGCGAAGGGCACACGATCTCAGGGGAGGCAATAGACCTCACACTAAATCTGTTCGATCGCACCGCTGGGGAAGGATAGGAGCGAGGAGCGAAGGCCGCCTAGGGCACTCACTGTCTTCCCTGGAGGATTCCCCACCCGGGCCACAGACACAGATGCCCCATCCTTTGCCGCCCTGGGCCCCCGGAAGAGCCCCGGGACAGGCAGGCAGGCGAGGCCGTTGGGCGGCGAACAAACCCAATATCGAAGCCTGCACAAGAAGAGAGACAGAAATTGTGAGTACGCGACCTTCGAGAATCTCAGGGCGGGAGCCGCAGGATCTGGGAGAGACACAAAGAACTTAGACAAATGAGAGATGACTTGAACAACAAGAAACGGGATCGGCTTATCGCCACACTGAGTCGCTTATGGGTGGATGAGCAGGATCATGCGCTGATTTCAGAGACCATCCAGGCGCTTGATACTCGTTATCACTTGAGTAAGAAAGTGGCGGGCGAGCCTGGAGTCGAAGGAATCATCGAACAAATGTTTGGCAGGCTGGCAAATTCCTTTGGGAGTTTATCAAGTATCCAAAACATGAGGATCTTGGATATTGCCTGTGGATCCAATACGAGTAAAGCACCCGCCTCATTTCACATTGCCGCGCCATTCGGTGAAATGAAGATCGGACGTTCAAGAAAAGCCTATACAGCTCAGTTCGAACCGTGGTTTTGCAGAATCCTGTTTGAGCTGGGAGCAAATCCGGTTGGAGTTGATTTCGGCGATCTGGAGGATGAAGCGTTCACGCACTATCGTGTCGATCTCGGACTAGGAGGCGCCCTTGATTTCTTGCCCTCCCACTCCTTCGACGCCATTCAGGATAGCCGCCTTTTTGGCTCGCCTGAATTCACTGCCCAATTTCCAAAACAGGCTGATCGTTTGAAAGTCGCCGAGGAGATTAGGCGACAGGAACAGAGGCTGTTGAAAATCGACGGAATCATCATCCACTCCGATGCGGCCGCATTGTTGAATTCAAAGGGAATATCCTGAGATCCAGACTAGCTGAGCCGATCGATCTAGAACCCAAAGGGGAGTCGTGCCATGGGGAGATTCCACATCTTCACCGACGGAGGCGGCGCCTTCCGCTGGCGGCTGGTCGCGCCGAATGGCAAGATCATCGCCGCCTCCGGAGAGGGCTATACCTCTAAACAGTCCTGCCTCGAAGGGATCGCGGCAGTGAAGGCCTACGCTCCACGAGCCGAAATCGTAACGGACGCTCCCAAAATCCAAGCTTAAGCTGGCTACTCAACGCGCGCACTGGCTCGCCGCCCAACGACTCGCCCTTGAAGAACACAAGGACCCCACTACGTTTCGCTTCGGGGGCCCTGGACGTACACCAGGACATCGGAAGAGCACCGATGCAGGCAAGCAGGCAGGCAGGCCAGGGTGCTCCCTCCGCTTCGCTTCGGGGATGCTTCGAGACCCTGGAAGTGCACCAGGATCCCGGTAATAACATCCGGGACGAACCCCGCTAAGAGCATGCGGGGCGAACGGCCCCGCCTAAGAGCATGCGGGGCGAACGGCCCCGCCTAAGAGCATGCGGGGCGAACGGCCCCGCCTAAGATCATGCGGGGCAAGCGGTGCTCCGCGACCCCATCCGCTTCGCTCCGGAGACCCTGGACGAACACCAGGACATCGGAAGAGCACCGATGCAGGCAAGCAGGCGCAACCGTCAGGCAGCACAGCCTGAGCCAGAATGGGAGTATTATGTAGGTAGAGGACTAATCACCACCGGTCTGTATCCGCCGCTCAACGGACTGGCCGAATGCCACGGGGCAAACGGAGCGGCGGCACCCTCTGCTTTGCAAACCCCGAAGGGAGACTCCCATGAAACTCAGTCCGCCCAAGAGAAACACGTGGTGGATAGCGGTAGTAGTAGGCGTCATCGGAATACTGTCTAACTTGCTCGTGATCCCGACACTCGTCGGCTTTGCATTCTGGCTTGTTGTAATCGGTTTCGCGTTGCTCGCGATAGCCACAGCTGTCGAAGGTTTGTAAGCGCGATCTCACGCCGTTCTGGAGCTCCCGAGGGTCCTGCCCCGCCTCGGGAGCTTGCGTTGCCTCCCCAGGAACCGGTTGCGGCGCCCGCTTTCTGATACCTCGGAGGACATTGCCTGCGCGTGGTTCGCGGACCGTTTGCCGGGAGGGTCATTGGTCCTCAAGAGGCGGCTAGAGGGTCCTAGCCTTGCCGTTGAGAACCACGGGTTCGTGGCAAAGCAAGGGTCGGCCCTGTGGCTGGCCCCTCACCGCCGGGGATTGTGGGAGATGTCGATCTTCTCGGGTGGGTACGAATGGTCGTAGAAACCTCGGTGCATGTCGCAGGGAGTAGTCGCCCGTCTTGCCAAGGGGCATCGTGAAGAGACGTGTTGTCTCTGGGGAGGAGATTCCGGTTAGCGGAAGTACGGCCCTGGCCGGCTCGGCCCTTTCGGCCGTTGAGTGGCTTCACCACGCGACTCGAATTGAGGTCGTCAGATGGTGCTACGCAGTAGAGGGAAGTACCCTAATCTCCCCTATTCACTTGTTCCACAATATGGAGCGAAAAACCATGAGTCCAGGTAAGCAATTCACGGAGGAAGAAGCCCAAAGGATCGGAGGCCAACTTGGCATCAGTTGGGAAGAGGTTGATTTTGAGGAATTTCGAATGGGGCTGGGAGTGGAGCTTGAGCATGGATCGCGCGATCCTGTAACGAATGTTACGGACGACAATGAGATCCTGACTGGCAAGATCGCATTGGCGCACTTGCGTGAATTTCCCGATTATTACACTCGCCTTGGAAAGCTCGAGAAAGAGGCACAGGAGTATTGGTCCCAAAGAAAGAGGTGAGGGGCGCCATCTCACAACTCTCTGCCACCCCACCTGCCTGCCCCAGGATCACCGAGAATGGGGTGCCTGCGCTGCCCTGCCCCGGTGAGAACATCTGGGGCGAACGTCCCTCACCCCCCGACGCTCTCGATGTACTCGAGTGACTGGTGCCGGAAGTACATGTTGTAGAGCTCGGCGTAATGGCCCCCTTGAGCCAGCAAGGAATCGTGCGTCCCCTCAGCGATGATCCGCCCGTGATCCATCACCACGATCCGGTCGGCGCGCTGGACCGTCCACAGCCGGTGGGCGATGATCACTGACGTCCGGTCGCGCATGATCTCGCGCAAGCCCTCCTGGATTTGCGCCTCCGTGAACGGATCGACGCTGGCGGTCGCCTCGTCCAGGATCAGGATCGTCGGATCCTTGAGCAACACCCGCGCCAGCGCCACGAGCTGGCGCTGGCCCATCGAGAGAGACGAGCCACGCTCGCCGGCCTGCGTCTCCAGCCCCTCCGGTAGATCCTCCAACCAGTCCCCGCCGCCGATGTGCATCGCCGCCCGCCGGACTTCATCGTCGCTCGCATCGAGCCGGGCGTAACGGATGTTGTCCCCGACACTCCCCGAGAACAAGAACGGGTCTTGCGGCACCAGGCCCAGGTGGCGCCGGTATTCGGCCAGGTTGAAGCGCCGGATGTCGCGACCGTCGATCAGAAGCTCGCCGCCCTGGAACTCGTAGAAGCGGGCGATGAGGTTCGCCACGCTGCTCTTCCCGGCCCCGGTGTGGCCGACCAGGGCCAGGGTCTCCCCGGGCCGGATGCTGAGCGAGTAGTCCGGCAGGACGACCTCCGTCTCGGTGTAGCTGAAATGCATGTTCCTGAACTCGATCCCGCCGACGAGGCGTTCGACCGGCTCCGAGGCGGTTTGGACCACGGCCGGGCCGGCGTCGATCAAGGCGAAGACCCGTTCTGCCGCCGACAGCCCATCCTGGAACTGGCTCCAAAAACTGGCGATGCTCATCAACGGGAACCAGAAGTAGCCGACGGCCTGCATGAACAGGTACCAGTCGCCCGGAGACAACCCCCCGGTTTCGACGCGCAGCGCACCGGCGTACATCAGGACGGCGACACCCACTCCGGAGGACAAGCCCATGATGGGAAAGATTGTGTTGAGCGTCAGCCCTCGGCGCAGGCCCACCCGGAAAGCCTGACGGTTGTTCTGGTCGAAGGTGTTATAGATCGACCGTTCCTTGCGGAAGGCCTTGGCGACCGTGATCCCGCTGATCGACTCCTGGATCTGGGCGTTGATCTTGGCCGTCACCCGGCGGGCGTTTTGCGTCACGCGACGCGCCACCCGCCGGAAGCTCAGAGCGATCACGATCGCCACCGGCGCCATCACCAGCAGCAACCCGGTGAGCGCGGCGTTGATGCGCACCAGCCACACCGCAAGAAATCCGACCAGGAGTATCTGGCTGAGCAGGTTGACCACCAGCGTGACCACGTCGGAGAAATCTTGCGTGTCGGAGGTCACTCGGCTGACGATCTTCCCGGAGGGGTGCTCCTCGTAGAACGAGATGTCATGGCCAAGCGTAGCCTGCAAGGCGTCTTCGCGCAGCTTGAGAACGACGTCCCCGACGACGCGCGCCGACACCCATTGATGAACGAGATTCGAGACCCAGGCGATCGCACCCAGGATCATCACCAAGGCGCTGACCTGCGCCAGGGTCAGCATACTGGGCTTGGCGGAGGCGAGATCGAGCGCTTTGGAGATGGCGATCGGGGCTCCACTGCCGGCGATGGAGTTAAGGGCGAGCACGGCGGCCACCAGGACCACCTTGCGGCTGAACGGCCGGAAGTACGACAGGATGCGCGCCAGCAGGTCCCGGTCGCGGTACTCCCGGTCGTAGGATTCGCTCTCGAGGCCGTCCAGGATGAAGCCCATGCTTCCTCAGTCGGCTCCGGCCGTGCCGGCGGCCAGCCCGCCCGGTGCGTGGCCTTCGTCTTTCTCGTAGCGGGCAAAGATGCGCCGGTAGTCCCGGCTTCGCGAGAGCAGCTCGTGATGCGAGCCTTGATCGACCACTTCACCCCGGCGCAAAACCAGGATGCGATCCGCCCACCGGATCTGGCTCAAGCGGTGGGTGATCAAGAACGTCGTACGCTGCCGGCTGATGCGGCGCATGGCGCGCTGGATCTGGTCCTCCGTGGCGCTGTCGATGGCGCTGGTGCTGTCGTCGAGGATCAGGATGCGCGGGTCGGTGAGAAACGCCCGGGCGATGGCGATGCGCTGGCGTTGGCCGCCGGAAAGCGTGACACCGCGCTCGCCGATTTCAGTCTGGTAGCCCAGGCTGAATGACCGGATGAACTCGTCGGCCTGGGCCTCGCGAGCGGCCTCCTCGATCATGGCCTGGGTGGCGTTCTCACGTCCGAACGCGATGTTCTCTGCGATCGTCCCCGAGTACAGGAAGATATCCTGCTCGATGGTCGATACTTGAGAACGGAGCGACTCCATGCTCCACTCGCGCACGTCGATCCCGTCGACAAGGACGCGCCCGGCCTCGACGTCGTAGATGCGGTTGATCAAGCGAGTGAGACTGGTCTTGCCGGAGCCGGTCTGGCCGACGATGGCGATCGTTTCGCCGGGAAGCGCGTTGAAGCTTACGTCCCTCAGGACTTGCTTGCCGGAATAGCTGAAGCGAACATGGTCGAAGGTCACGCCGCCGCGTATGGGCTGACTGATCCCCCCGATGTTCTCGTCAAGCTCGGTCCTGGCGTTGATCAACTCCAGGATCCGCCGGGCGCTGGCGATCCCGAGTTGCACCAGGTCGAATGAAAAGAGAGAGATGAACGTCGGAAAACGCAACGCGCCCATCAAGCCGACGAAAGTGACCACTTGCCCCAGGCTGATGCGACCAGCCTGCCAGATCAGCAGGGCATGGAAGAGGCCGACCGACCAGGCCAGGCTGAAGACAAGCATCGGCCAGTACAAGGCCTGGATCTCGCCGTGGCGGACGAAGTAGTCCCGGTAGATCCGAGCATTCTGCGTGAATTTGGACCACTCGTGACGTTCCTGGACGTTGGCCTTGACGACTTCGATCCCGGCGATGGCCTCTGCCAGCCCGGCGTTCATCACCCCGAACTGCTCTCGCATGGCGATGCTTACGGGATTGAGCCTGCGCGCATAGTCCCGGATGGTGACGACCAGGAGCACCAGGAAGACGAGTGGGACGAGCAAGAGCTCGCGCTGGATGGTGCCGATCAAGATAATCGGGATCAGCAAGTTGAAGAGCGAGTCGGTGATGAGCATCACGCCCGGGCTGAACATGAAGTTCAAGTTGTGGACGTCATTCGTGGCGCGGGCCATGATATCGCCGATGCGTTGTCGGCCGTGGAAAGTCTGGCTCTTGCCGAGCAGACTGACATACAGCTCATGCCGCGAGTCGCGCTCGACGAGCTGGGCGATGAACTCGGCGACGTAGTTGCGCATCAACCCGGTCAGGCCCTGACTGGCGGCCGCGCCCATGATCGACAAAGCCGCCGCCAGCAGGGCGGCTTGCGTCCAACCCGGATGGGTGATCAGATCGAAGG
>Ga0299915_10003451_pt1 | contig 11436 bp, 9 predicted proteins | sample RVTome_13_FD_200263 | JGI IMG/M metagenome (GOLD analysis project Ga0299915, IMG submission 200263) | Soil microbial communities from uranium-contaminated site in the Upper Colorado River Basin, Wyoming, United States - RVT92D227 (version 2) ... | reverse complement strand
CGTCTTAGGGTTCTTTCTTTGGTATATCTTTACTAAAAGAAAGCACATTACCGAAAGTTCACTTTTTATTTTAGTCTGGTTTGCCTTTTCATTATTTAATGCTTTTTTCTCTCAGCGTCCATATACTCACTATCTTCTAGTTTTAATTCCAAGCTTATCTCTTATGCTCGGCGCGATTTTGTTTGACAAAAAATATCAAAAAATTATTGCATCAACTTTCTTAATCGGCCTACTTCTTATAATGAATAATTTTGGTTTTCCATCATTTAAAAAGAGTCCTTCGTATTATCAAAATTTTATTTCCTACATGAAAGGACAGAAGACGCTATTTCAATATCAAAGTTTTTTCGATCGTAAAACTCCGTTTGATTATGAAATTGCCCGTTTCATTAAGCCAAAGCTTGATAAAAAAGATAGTGTTTTTGTTTGGGGAAACAATGCTCAGATATATCAACTTCTTGACATAGTCGCTCCCACTAAATACATTGTCGCTTACCATATCTCAAACTACAAGGATGGCTTAATCAATACCAAAACCATTCTTGACAAAACAAAGCCGAAATTTATCGTAGTAATGCCAAATGTTAGCCAATTCTCTTTTCCTTTAGGAAATTATTCTGAAAAGATAAATATCAATAATGCAATTATTTATGAAAGAATTTTTTAAAGATATAAGAAATGACAAAACCATAACCTTTGCGATTCTTATAAATATTTTTTTAATAATTGCAACTATACTTTATATTCTATTTTTTTATAGAAGCCTGCCTCCTTTGGTCCCTGTTTTTAATCAGTTGCCGTGGGGAGAACAAAGACTTGGACAGACATTTACAATATTTGTTCCCGCAGGAATTTCTTTGTTGATTTTAACAGTAAATGTTTTTGCCAGTGCTTTAATTTATAAAAGGATCCCTCTTATTTCTCGCATGCTGGCGGGCGTTAGCCTCCTCATAGCAATCTTGACTTTTATTCTTGCCATCAGAACCGTTACTTTGATAATTTAACAATGACAATATTTTTCCCTTTAATAATTGCGCTTCTCATAACAACAGCTATAACGCCTATTTCTATAGTTCTTATAAAAAAAATGGGGCTTCTTGATGATCCTAAGACACATAAACATCCCGGCATAATTCACAAAAAGATAATTCCTCGCGGAGGAGGAATTCCTCTTTTTCTAGGAATTGCTATAGCCGGAATGTTCTTCTTGCCTCTTAGCAAAATTGTCGTCGCTCTTTTTACAGCCGGTTTGATTGCTCTTGCAATTGGAATTATTGACGATAAATACGATATTTCTCCCTATATACGTTTTGTCGGAAACATAGTCGTGGCGTTGATTGTTGTGACATCCGGCATTACTATCCCTTTTATAACAAATCCCTTTGGAGGAATACTTTTGCTCAGTTCTTTTTCCCTGCCTATAAATTTAGGCATAATTAATTTCCCAATTACCGCTTCTGATATTATCGCTATGCTCTGGATGATCTGGGTTATGAACATGTTAAATTGGAGCAAAGGAGTTGACGGGCAGATGCCAGGAATTATCGCGATATCCGCGATTACCATTGGTCTTTTAAGCCTCAGATTTTCGGACGCCGATGCGACGAGCAGAATTAGTTTAAATTTATCATTTATCATTGCAGGCGCATCTTTAGGTTTTTTAATTTTTAATTTTCATCCCGCAAAAATATTTCCAGGATATGGGGCAACTTCTGTTTATCTCTTGCTTAGTGCCGCATCTATTTTTTCCGGAGCAAAACTGGCTACCGCTATTTTAGTGATGGGGGTGCCGATGATCGACGGACTAGTAACAATTGCTCGTCGGATAATGTCAGGACAATCCCCTTTTTGGCATGATAAAAAACACCTTCATCACATTCTCCTTTCTTTTGGACTTAGTCAAAGACAAATAGCCTTGTTTTACTGGGTTATCTCTGCTATATTAGGAGCGCTTGCTTTAGTTTTGTCAAGCAAAGCAAAACTTTTCGCAATCATAATGCTCTTAATTGTAGTTGGAGGATCTTTAACCTTCCTGCATCGTATATTAAATAAGACTTATGATAAAGATCGTCTATAATATTTTGCGTTTATTAAGGCCAAGGCAATGGATAAAAAACGCGGCTATTTTTGCCGCAATAACTTTCTCCGGCAGTCTTTTTGATTGGCAAATTTTTCAAAAAGTATTTCTTGCATTTGTAGTTTTTTGTACTCTTTCATCTGCAAGTTACATTATCAATGATATTTTTGACATACAAAAAGACAGACTTCATCCTTTTAAAAAATTTAGACCTCTTCCCTCTCGGGCACTGTCCGTAAATTACGCCTTGACAATCGCGTTTATTTTAACTATCTTTTCTTTTTCATTTGGTTTTTTTGTTAATCCGGCATTTTTTATTTTGGCAATTATTTATCTTGTTGTTCAGTTTTTTTATTCAACACTCTTTAAACCCATTGCAATTGTCGATATTTTAGCTATAGCGTTTGGCTACATTCTGAGGGTTTATGCAGGAGAAGTGGCCGGAGGCGCTCACATTTCTGTTTGGCTTTTATTAACCGCTATTTCACTCTCTCTATTTTTAGCTGTCGGAAAACGAAGATCTGAATTAACTCTTGTTTCACAAAATAAAGCTGTAAATATCTCGGATGTGAGAAAAACTCTGTCTCTTTATTCAGAAAGACTTCTTGACGTTTATGCCTCGATCTTTGCCACTTCTACATTCGTATCCTACGCTCTTTTTACTTTTTTGGAAAATCCGCGCGGATTTAGTCTTGGATTAAATATTTTTATGCCGGATTTTCTGCCTGTTTTCTTTCAAAGAAAATGGCTGATGTTAACCATAATCCCTGTGGTCTACGGACTTATGCGCTATCTACAAGATATTTACGAAAAACGCGAAGGGGAAAGTCCAGAAAGAGTTCTCTGGTCAGACAAGCCTTTGTTTGTAGCTGTGCTTTCATGGATAGCTCTTCTAATTATTATAATTTACGTAATCGGATCTTAGTATTGTTTTTTAATAGCGTACTGAGAGCTGATCCAGCCCAGACGGGCTTCAGGTGAACTAATTTTTATTTCAAACCAGTTATTTTTCTCCCCTACCAATTCATAGGACTCGCCTGGCTTTACTCTGGCTATCTCTTGTGAAGAAGTGGAGTTGTTTTCCCTAACTCTTAAGAATCCAGTCGGCGTATCCAAAATTAAAACGCTGGCAGAAGAATTGACAATTGGATGAATCCCTGCGGATGTCGTTCCGGTGGCGGACAAGTCAGAATTTACTCCCAAATAAATTGTGGCAGTAAGTTTATATCCTAAAGCAGTTTTTATTCTCACTGATTTATCTTTATATCCGTCCTTAGTAACTTTTAGATCGTAATCTGCTGCGCTAATTTTTTTCAAAAGAAGCGGCGTTGTTCCAATAGGATTACCATCTAGAAATACATTTGCTTTATCTGGCAAGGAAATGACTAAGACTTCCTCATCACTTTTATCGCCCAATGAAGAAAGGGTTATGACGCTGCCGTCGCTGCCGCCGTTATTATCAAATGCTCTGTTGACGAAAGTAAGCGTTGATTTATTTATCGTAATTTTTGCTTCAAAAGGAGTTAATTTTCCATCGTTCGGAGCCAGCTTCAAAGAGTATTCTCCAACCGGCAACATTTTTGCTGAATCACATGCGCAAAAAGGAGTAGTGCCTATTAACTCATTGTCTAAATAAATTTTACTTTCGGGATCGGATGCTATCTGAAGTGCCCCCTCGCTGTTTTTCTTGCTTAAAAAAAATAAGATGCCAAGAAAAACCAAGACTGCTATTAGAACTGGTACAAGAAAAAATATAATTTTTTTCATAGTAAAACTTGGCAAAAACATTATAGCAGATGAAAAAAATAAATCTTAGACAAGAACGTTTGACAAAGCTTTTCAATCATATTATAGTTATTCATAATGGCAAATTGGATAAAATCACATAAAGCAATAGTTGCGCTTTTAATCGTAATCGGATTTCTTTTGTTTAGAGAAAACCCAATAATTTCCAGCTCTGTTAAGAAAAACATATCAACCGACTATTACGCTTCGAGTCCTGAATATCCTCAGGTTGCTAATATGGGAATGGCATTGGACGAGGAATCCCCATTGGTTGAGCCACAAAGCGTCGACACTTCTTCCAATAGGATGGTTATTCAAACATCCAATATATCACTTTTGGTTACTGATGTAAGAAAAACAGGAGATAAAATTTTAGCTTTTGCAAAAAATAATGGCGGGTATATGGTATATACTTCCTACTCCAAACCAACAGAATCTCCTTTTGCGAGCATCACTGTGAGGATACCAACGAAAAAGCTGGATAAAGCGCTTTCCTATTTTAAGGGTTTAGCTGCAAAAGTAACGAATGAAAATTTAGTCGGCACTGACGTCACGCAGGAACATACAGACATTCAAGCAAGACTTGCGACACTGAATAAAACAAAGGCAAAATTTGAGGATATTTTGGATCAGGCCACCAAAGTCCAGGATATTTTAACTGTTCAGAGGGAATTGATTAATCTGCAAAATCAAATCGATTCACTAGTCGGACAGCAAAAAGCAATGGAGAAGAATGCCGAATTAACAAAAGTAACACTTTATCTCTCAACCGATGAATTAGCCCTTCCCTACACTCCTGACAATACATTTAGGCCAAACGTCGTCTTCAAATATGCAGTTCGAAGTTTTTTAACCACTTTAACAAAGGTAGCAACGGCCTTGATTTGGATCGTAGTTTACTCTCCACTAGTTGTCATTTGTGTATTAATTTATATTTTCTACAAAAGGCGGAGAAAAAGAAGAAGCCCAACCTCTAATTAGACTAGAAACAAGTCCTTATCTTAGTCGATTTCATTATTAATCTCGCAAGTTTTTATCTTGCAAAAAACAAATAAAAACCGCCTCGTGGCGGTACCTTATTATTTAAAAATTGAAAATTTAGTTTAATAGTCCATTCCGCCCATTCCCGGCATTCCGCCCGGCATTGGAGCTTCTTTTTTCTCAGGCAAATCTGTTACTAAAGCTTCCGTTGTTAAAATCATAATCGCAACGCTAATTGCATTCTGAACCGCTGTTCTAACAACCTTAAGAGGATCAATTATTCCTTCTTTTAACATGTCAACGGGCTTCGCGTTATCAACGGAGTCCAAAGTCATAATATTGAATCCTTGTCCTGCCGCACTTATCTCCCGAGCCTTGGCAATAAGTTGTCCCGCATCCATTCCCGCATTTTCCATAAGTTTTATAAACGGAGCTTCCAAAGCTCTTTTGACAATTTCAAAACCAAAAATTTCGTCTCTTGAGGCTTTTGCATTCTCCAAATCTTTATCATTCATTTTTCCTGCAATGTCCAAAAGGGCTACCGCGCCACCAGGAACAATTCCTTCTTCCAATGCCGCTTTGGTTGCCGCAACCGCATCATTAACTCTTTCTTTTTTATCTTTCATTTCAACTTCCGTAGCCGCTCCGACATTGATAACCGCCACTCCCCCCGATAGCTTTGCTAATCTTTCTTGTAATTTTTCTTTATCAAAGTCTGAGGTTGACTCATCTATCGCTCTTTTTATTTGGCTGATTCTGGCTGCAATTTTGGTTTTATTGCCTTTTCCCCCAATAATCCTTGTGTTGTCTTTATCAGCCCAAACCTTATCTGCTCTTCCACAATCCTCTATGGTAACTGAATCAAATTTTCTACCCGTGTCATCGGAAATGACAGTTCCGCCAGTTAAAATTGCAACATCTTCGAGCATTTCTTTTCTTCTGTCTCCAAAGCCCGGAGCTTTGATTGCTACTGCATTAAACGTTCCTCTTAACTTATTCAAAACCAACGTTGCCAAAGCTTCCCCTTCGATTTCATCCGCAATAATCACTAGATTTTTGGAAACCTTAACTAAATTTTCTAGGAAAGGCAAAAGCTCATTGAGAGCGGAAATCTTTTTGTCGGTAATTAAAATATAAGGATCGTCAATTTCTGCCTCCATTCTATCGGGATTTGTCACCATATATGCGGAGGCATAACCTTTATCGAATTCCATTCCCTCTTTATATTCAATTTCTGTTGACAAGCCTTTTCCTTCTTCAACCGTAACCACTCCGTCCTTGCCTACTTTTCTCAAAGCTTCGGCAATTAAGCTTCCCAATTGAGAATCACCCGCTGAAATCGTAGCAACGTTGGCGATATCTGCTTGCTTAATTGCCTTGCCCATTTTCTTAAGTTCCAAAACTACAAACTCACTGGCTTTTTCTAAACCCCTTCTCATAACCATAGGGTTGGAATTAGCGGTAATCATTTTTATTCCTTCCGTTACTATTGCATGAGCTAAAACTGTTGAAGTGGTAGTTCCGTCCCCTGCAATATCCGAGGTTTTTGAAGCAGCTTCTTTTACCAGCTGGGCACCCATGTTTTCGAAAGGATCTTTTAGCTCTATCTCTTTAGCAACTGTTACTCCGTCGTGGATTACATTTGGCGCGCCCCACTTCTTGTCCAAAGCAACATTTCTCCCCTTGGGACCTAAGGTAATTGCTACCGCTTGAGCCAACTGATCAATACCTTTTTTTAATAATTCCCTTGCTTCTGATCCGTATTTAATTTGTTTTGCCATAATTAGACCATAATCGCTAATATATCATCCTGACTTACGATTGTCCATTCTTCTTGTCCCACTTTTACTTCTGATCCTCCCCATTTTTTATACATTACTTTTTGTCCAACTTTAACAACCATTGGATGTTTCTCTCCTTTAACAACTTTTCCGTCTCCAACAGCCATAACTATACCCATTTGAGGTTTTTCCTTGGCGCTATCGGGTAAAATAATTCCGCTCGCAGTTTTTGTTTCTGCTTCCAAAGGCTTAACGAGTACATTATCAAAAAGTGGTTTTATGGCCGATTTTTGTTTCATAATAAATTCTAAAAACTGTTATTTGGTACGGGCAACTGACAAAATATACAACAAAATCAAAAGCCTGTCAAGAGTTTTCTTCAATCATGGACAAAAGCGCCTCCTGGGGAATTGAGATTTTTGCCTGTTGGATCATCCTGGATTTTCCTTTTTTCTGCGCTTCTAATAATTTATCTTTTCTTCTTCTGTCTCCCCCGGACATTTTGGCTAAAACATCTTTTCTGAAGGGTGGAATTTCTTCACGGGTAACAATGTTTCCGTCCACAACTCCTTGAATAATTTGCCTGAACTGCTGACGAGACAAAGCGTTTTTAAGTCTTTTTGCTTTTTCTCTTACTACACTGATTGCCTCATCTTTGTAAGCTAATTCCGACAAAACATCTATTGAAACATCATTCACTTTTATCTCCACTTTGGATAAATCCGCCGCTTTATAATCTGTCAGTTCGTAATCCAGGCTGGAAAATCCTTCCGATGCAGATTTTAAGTCTGAAGAAATTCCCCTAATAAACATGCTGTACGGCATATCATAAGATAAAACCGCATAGGATTCATGATAGTCTAAATTCAACAGGTTCCCTTTTCTGACTTGGCAAATATTCATAATTGTTCCCACATATTTCTTTGGAGCATAAACCGTTAACAACATATAGGGCTCAAGCATTGAGCCATCTTCTTTTTTTTCATATAAAACCTGTGGCATTGTCAGTAAAATCTCCAGATTAAACTCTTGTTTTATTCGTTCCTTAACGATTTGAGCATGCAAGAGTCCCAGAAAACCAACTCTAAATCCTGAACCCAGATATGATGAATATTCTTCTGTATAAGTTAAAGCCGTATCGTTCAATGTCAATTTCGCTAAAGACTCTCTTGAATAAACAAAGTCATCCGCATTTTTTGGATACACTCCGAAAAACACCATGGGTTTTGGAATTTTATATCCGGGCAATGGCTTGAATTCTGAATTCAGAGTTTTGAATTCTGAATTCGTAATGGTGTCTCCGACGCGAACTTTTCGAATATCCTTAATTCCCGTAATGACATATCCTATTTCTCCCGTTGTAAGTTCTCTTGCGGATACTAAATGCGGAGAAAAATATCCTAGATCCGTAACTTCTGATTCAATATTATTTTGATAGAATTTTATTTTTTCTCCTTTTTTAAGCTGTCCGTCTACAATCCTTACATAAGCAACCACTCCGCGGAATTCATCATACACGGCATCAAAGATTAAGCCGCGCAACACTTTGTCTTTTTCGCCTTTGGGCGCAGGAAGTCTTTTGACAACGTCTTGCAGTAATTTTTCTACATTTTCTCCTGTTTTTGCCGAGATATAAATTATTTCTTCTTTTTTAAAACCAAAAGTCTCGATTAGTTCATTACTTGTAGTTTCGGTCTGGGCGCTTGGCAAATCAATTTTATTAACAACGGGAATTAAAACTAATTTTTGTTTTTGAGCTTCCCTGAAATGAGCGACTGTTTGCGCTTGAATCCCCTGGGTTGCATCTACTAAAAGTATTGCCCCCTCACAAGCAGCCAAGGTTCGGGAAACTTCATAAGAAAAATCTACATGACCGGGAGTGTCAATTAAATTTAGCACGTAGTTTGTAGCTTGTAGCACGTAGCTCATGCGGACGGGGGCAAGTTTGATTGTTATTCCGCGCCGTCTGCTGATTGGATTTTGATCCAAAAACTGCTCCTGCATTTTATCTTTTTGAACAGTGTTTGTTATTTCCAGAAATCTATCGGCAAGAGTAGATTTTCCGTGATCAACATGGGCAATAATCGCAAAATTCCTGATGTTTATCTTATTCATACGTTATATTATATCCGAAATTGGAAGAAAAATTCTTATGCAGCAGGCGAGGCAACTTCTTTACCGGGAAATCCTAGATTAATATAATCTTTTTGCATCCTTGCTCCGCAAACAGTAGGGAGGTATTCTTCATACTGTCCTTTTATAAAATCTCCCCATGAAATCTCTGCTTTTCCATCAATAATCTGGGCACCTTTTTCTAAATTTAGATATAAAGAATCAGCTTCTTCTGCATAGGTATTTCCTGTGATTTCTAGATATGCAGGTTTATAATCTGTTTCTTCTTCCATAGCTGTGATAAAAGGGTCTGCAAGCCAACCATCTCTCGTTGATAGAATCATGGTGTCATTAATTAAACTCTTCATTCCCGATGTGCCGCACGCTTCTTCCCCCACTCTCGGAGTATTAATTGCGATATCAGACCCTTTAGATAAAGCTTTTCCTAAAACCTCATCATAATTTTGAATAAAATGTACTCTTTTCTTTAGAATTTCGTTACCATCAATAATTTCCAATATTCTTTTTATTCCCTTTTGCATTTCTATATCATCAGGATGGGCATTTCCTGCCATAACTATATCCATATTTTTTATTTCCAATATATCTGCTAACCTTGCAGGATCACAATATAACATTTCCGACCTTTTGTATTCTGCGATTCTTCTTCTCCAATCTGCAATCTTTGCTCCTTCTGTTATAGTTACGGGTTCACCGTATTGATCTTTTCTTTGATGTAAAAAGTCCAATAGCTCTATCTTATCGTTGTGTTTTATCGCAATTCTCTCTGCAACAGTAATAATATCTAAATTTTCTTTATAGTTTTTTGTCGGCAAGCCAAACTCATCTATAACACCATGCTTTCTAAGCATATTAAGTCTTTCCTGATTTCCCCAACGGCTTAAGGCAATTCCGTTTGTTACAGCTTCAAATTTCGAACAATTACCATCGCAATCTCTATACATCTCGCTTGCTTTTTTTGCATGGGTCTTGCTTACTCCATTTTTCTTTCCCGAAAGTTCAATAGCTAACTTGCTCAAGCAGATACCTTCTCCACTTTTTCTAATTTTTTTTCTTAGCCACTCTTTTAGCTCTTCATTTTTTATATTCGGCATAACAAAGTTTTCAAATTGCTGAAGAGAAATATAAGCGTCTGCCGCCAGAACTACGGTATGATTAGTGTAAATCATTGTTTTCTTAACATCAGAAAGTGAACTTTTGAAATCTCCCGTTTTAGTCAGATGGGCATCAAGTGTGGCTAAAGCGGCAAAGACTGTCGGCGCTTCATTAAGTATTTGATTCATCGGAGGCTCAAATCCCAGAGTCTCATTTGCTTTACATCCAGCAAAACCCAATACGATATCCTGATATAATCTCCTATCGCTTGACGTTTCTCCTTCATAAAGTTCTCCTATGTTTGGTTCTGTAACAGCAACCACAGTAACATTTTTTTCTTGTTTCGTAACAACATCAATTTTAACCTCCGAATGCCAAGATGTGCTTAGGACAACATTAATTCCTGTATTTATATATCCTCTTTCCTCCGGCATTACATCCTTTATAACGACTTTTTGATTAAAATTATTATCCAATTCGAAAGACTTCTCTTTTCTGTAAAAAATCGTATTGCAAACCATGGGAAGTCCTGTCTCTTTTGCTATCGTAAGAGTGTCTGATGCCAACATGCCTTTGCCCCCATTCCCCTTAATGCCCCATCCGTATAATTCGTCTGTCCAGTATGCCCATGGCCTACGATGCGTAATTACTTCTTGAAGCTCTGGTCTCCCTATGTGGCTAAGAAACGCACAATTTTCTGAAGTCTCTATTTCTGGAAGTTTTGTAGCGCTATGAAAGTTGGATGGTCCCAATTCTGCTAAAAAAACCATTTTGATAAATTCAGACAAATACTATCCTGTAGAATTACAGTATACCCTAACTGTTGTATTGTCAATACGGATTATTATAGCAATCTTTGCAAATATCGCTTGACATTATTCTGACGATGGTTATTGGAGTTTTACGTGGGCTTCATCAATAACTTCATCGCTTTTACTTAGAATTTCTCTCCAGTTGCCGATTTTTTTGAAAATCAAAAGAAAGGTAAATGCTTCCTTGACATCGAAAAGCCAAGTTAAGAAAACATAAAAAGAAAGTCCGATAAAACTGGAAACTCCCGTAAGGGCAATTAGATTGATAGTTCGCGTAGTATCAAAAACCAACTGATCTAATAATTTTATCGGTATATATAGAGCTATTCCCATGAAAAAGCTGGCGACGAAAATTTTAACAAGTGGAGATAGTGATATTTTCTTAGGAAACCCTCCGACTTTTCTGTCAAGAAGAAAAATAAGTACAATGAGTTGAAAAATGTTGGAAAGCGTGAAGGCAAAGGCAATGCTCTCAACTCCCATACCGTACCTCAATACAAAAATATAGCTTAATATAATTAGCATTAGTGTAGAAATCGCGCTGACGACAAGAGGAATAATTGTATTGTGCAATGAATAAAAAGCCCGGTAAAAAAGAACGATCAGACCTTGGGCAAAAATCGAAAAAGATAAATAAGCAAGTATTCTTCCTGTTAGAACCGTTGCGGGCCAATCAAATTTATCTGCTCCGTAAATCAATCTAACGACGGGGACACGCAAAACAAGCATAATCACGGATACAGGAAGAATGAGATACAACATCTGATTGAAG
>Ga0299915_10003448_pt1 | contig 11440 bp, 7 predicted proteins | sample RVTome_13_FD_200263 | JGI IMG/M metagenome (GOLD analysis project Ga0299915, IMG submission 200263) | Soil microbial communities from uranium-contaminated site in the Upper Colorado River Basin, Wyoming, United States - RVT92D227 (version 2) ... | reverse complement strand
CCGATGACCAGGCCCTCCTCGGCGCGGCCGAAGCCTTGCACGCCAAATATGAGATGCTCGTCCGGACCATGGCGCCCCTGGCCAAGGAAGTGGACGAATTCCACAAGCTTCTTTACATCATCTACCACAAGTACCTGCCGGACAAAAAGTGGGCCCCCATTAAGTCCACGGCTCCGGAGCTGGTCGGCCTCGCCGAACCCTTGGCCGCGGTCAAGCTCCCCAAGCGGCTGGAAGCGCGGGCGGATAAATACAAGGCGGCCGCCGCGGACCTGGCTCAGGCCACGAAAGAGCTGGCGGCCAAGTGTCAGGGGGACGATACAGCCGCGATCGAAGCGGCCATCCTCAAGGTCCATACGAAATACCAGGAGCTCGAGAAGGTTTTCAACTAGGGCCCCGGCCGCCCGTCCGGTCTTCGATGAGGATCTGGAGCGTTTCGAGTTCGTCCCCATCGAACCAGACCCGGTGGCAGGAGAGACACTTGTCCACCGGGATGAAGTCCTGGTAATTGTAAGGCCGGGCGACCATTCTCCAGCCGCAGGCCGGGCACGTGCATCCGCCGGCCGTGGTTCCCGCCGCCTTTTCCTTCTTGAGCGGGTTGAGGAGAAAGCGTTCGCGGAACTCGCCGGCTTTCCGCCTCAGGCCCTCGGAGAAGGCCATCTCGCGACGGGCGACGATCCGGTCGACGAGCCCTAGATCCACGAGCAGGCCGCGGCACTGAGGGCAGTCCCGGACCGGGACGCCCTCGTAGAACGTTTCTCCCAGCGGGACGCGGCAACGCGGACAGCGGCCGTCCCCGACCGTCGCTCTCGACCCCCGTTTGGTCATCGTCCTTAAGGCCAGGCGAACCTGGGGAAATTCCCGGGCTTTAGCCTCGACCCGCTCCTGGGTGTTGCGGACAAGGTCCATGGTCGTGAGGCGGGGATGGCAGACAAGCTCTGCTACGGTCAGTGGACCGACCCAATCTCCGGCCCGGTCGCGGAAGAGCCAGATCCTGGACTCTCCTCCTCCGCTCTCGGCCGGCCGGCCGCGGCCCTGCCGCTCCTCGAGCGACGGCAGGACGGGCCGCTTTTTTTCCCGCTCCTGGATCTGGGACATGACCCGGGCCCGGATCTCCCCGGACGTCAGGCCGGCCATGCCCGCCAGAGCCTCCAGTCTCCTGGAAACCGGGGGATGGGTATCGAAGAGACGCCGGAATCGGCCGCCTGTCATTTCGTCCCCCGGCGCCACGATGAACAAGGGAGCGTAGGTCGCCTGGAAATCGCCGACAAAGGAGTTCTTCAGCGTGGCCTTGTAGATCGCCCTGGCTAAGGCCTCCGGGCTGCGTCCGATCTCGACGGCTGCGGCGTCCGCCAGGAGCTCCCGTTCCCGGCTGATGAACCCCCGGAGAAGCGCCATGATCAATCCCGAAAACGCCACCGCGATATAGAGAAGCACAGGCAGCGGGGCCGACCCCCGGCCTTCGGCGGCGACCAGGCCCGGCTTCGCGTCAGCCGGTTCCACGCGCTCGGGCGTCAGGGTGTCGAGAAGCCGTTCGAAGAAATCAACCAGGGAACAGACGAGGGTCAGATAGAAGGCGTCGCCCCGGGCGATATGGGCGAGCTCGTGGGCGCAGACGGCCTGGAGCTCGTCGCGCGTCGCCTCGGCCAGCAACCCTTCGGTCACGGCCACGGCCGCCGTGCCGTCGGCCTCGACCAGGGCCATGGAATTGAAAGCAAAGGAGGGGATGACATAGGCCGCGACACGGGGCAGCCCGCTCCCGATCCGCATCTCGTCGATGGTATTCAGGAACGTCTGGTGGTAGCGATCGGCCGGATGGGGCGTCTGCGCCTGGAGGCGCTTGAGGATAAAGGCCGCGCCGAGTTTGCGGGCATCGTAGAAGTGGATGACGGCGAGGAAAACGGAGAAGCCGGCGTCGATGAGCAGGAGTTGGCCCAACCAGCGGCCGGTGAGAAACCGTCCCGCCCAAAACAGGCTGACGCTGCCGACCAGGGCCAGGCCGATGATGCCGACCGCCAGAAAATGGAAGAGGAGGACACCCCCGAAAAGGAGGAGGCTCCGCCTTTTCTGCCTTTTTTGGATCTCATAGAAATCGCGCGTCGGTATCATTGTCCCGTATGTTAGCCAAAATCATGTCGCCGGACAAGCCCGGCCAATCTGTGCTATACTCCCAAATTAATGGTTCGTCACCCGACAGTCCAGCACAATAAGCGGCTCGCCCTCCAACAAAATGTTCCGAGGGGGGAACCGGGGGCCGCGATTTTTCGTAAACTCTTAATATCCCTACTAATCTAAAGGAGGAGTCCCTTGCGTCATCCCATTCGGTCTTTCCTCGTTTTGACCTTTTTCTGCCTGGTCCTGGGGCCGGCTTTCCTGACGGCCATCGACGCCAAGGACACGAAACTCCTGACCCAGCCGGCCGTCGGCAGGGACAGGGTCGCTTTCGTTTACGCCAACGACCTCTGGACGGCCGACCTCAACGGCGGGGACGTCCGGCGGCTGACGACGGATATCGGCGTCGAGACGAGCCCCGTTTTTTCGCCGGACGGCGCGTCGATTGCCTTCAGCGCTCAATATGACGGCAACGTCGACGTCTATATCGTCCCCGCCGCGGGCGGCGTGCCGAAACGGCTGACCTGGCACCCGGGCGCGGACCTGGTCCAGGACTTCACCCCCGACGGAAAGGCCGTGCTCTTCGCCTCGAGCCGATTCTCGGCCAGCGCGGCTTATCTCCAGCTCTTCACGGTGCCCGTCGCCGGGGGCTTCCCCGAGATGCTCAAGGTCCCTTACGCCTTCCGGGCGGTATACTCGCCGGACGGGAAACGCCTGGCCTATAACCCCTTCTTGGAAGCCTTCACCCAGTGGAAGAACTACCGGGGCGGGAGGCACTCCCGCATCTGGCTCATCGACCTTCCGACCCTCGCCGTGGAAAAAGTCCCCCAGCCCGCGGACCGCTCGAATGATGCGGGCCCGATGTGGGTGGGCGACAAGGTCTATTTCCGTTCTGACCGCAACGGCGAGTTCAACCTCTTCGCCTATGACACGAAGGTCAAGGAGGTCAAACAGCTGACCTTTTTCAAGGATTACCCCGTCCTCAACGCCTCGGCGGGCGCGGGACGGATCATCTTCGAGCAGGCCGGCGCCCTCCATCTTTTTGACCTGGCCGGCGGCCAAACCAAGCGGCTGACGATCGGCGTCGCTACCGACCTGGCCGAGCTCCGCGAGCGCTACGCCAAGGGACCCCAATACATCCGCTCCGGGTCCATTTCGCCCACGGGAGCGCGGGCCGTCCTCGAGTTCCGCGGCGAGGTCGTGACGGTGCCCGCCGAAAAGGGCGACCCCCGCAATGTCACGAACAGCCCGGCCGTCCACGAACGCGAGCCGGTCTGGTCGCCGGACGGGAAATCCATCGCCTACTTCTCGGACGTTGCGGGCGAATACGAGCTCCATGTCCGCGATCAAGAGGGCAAAGGCGAGGCCAAGGCCTTCAAGCTGCCGGGCGCCGGCTTCTACGGTTCGCTGGTCTGGTCCCCCGACTCCCAGAAGCTCTCCTTCGCCGATAATTCCCTGACCCTCTTCTGGGTCGACCTCAAAACGGGCGCGGTGAAGAAGATCGGCTCGGACTATCTTTACGGGCCGGGCCGCGTCGCGCAGATGTATTCCTCCTGGAGCCCCGATTCCAAGTGGGTCGCCTACCAGCTCGGCATGAAGACCAGCTTCAACCAGGTGTTCGTCTATTCCATCGACCAGGATAAGTCCTTCCCGGTCACCGACGGGCTGAGCGACGCGGGCGAACCCGTTTTCGACGCCAGCGGCAAACACCTCGCCTTTTTCGCCTCGACCGATGCGGGCCCGGTTCTCAACTGGTTCGACCAGTCCAACGCGGACATGAGAGCGTCCTACAGCATCTATCTGGCCGTGCTGCGGAAGGATCTCCCGAATCCGCTAGCCAAGGAAAGCGACGAAGAAAAGGGAGCCGAAGCAAAGGAAGAAAAGCCCAAGGAGCCGGAAAAAAAGCCGGCCGAAACGGCCGCGCCCCCCGCGGCGGGCAAACCGGCCTCGCTTGATGCGGCCAAGGGGGCCGGGGCCGCCAAAAGCCCCGAGCCGGTCCGTATCGATTTCGAGGGCCTCGACCACCGCATCGTCGCCCTGCCGCTCCCGGCCGGCATTTACAGCAACCTCCAGGCCGGGGAGGCGGGCAAGTTCTTTTATCTCGAGACGAGACTCCCCGCCGGCACCTTCTTCGACCCGGCCGGGATCCAATCCTCTCTTCACGTTTACGATCTGAACCAACGGAAGGACGAGGTCTTCATCCCGGGCGCGCAGAGCTACGTCCTCTCGGCCGACAAGAAGAAGCTCCTTTATCGCACGCGCGAGGCGTCGTTCATCGTCGCGACCGCGGCCAAGCCTCAGCCCAACCAGGGCCGGCTGAACGTCGAAGCCGTCGAGGTCCGGGTCGTCCCGACCGCGGAGTGGCGGCAGATCTTCGACGAGGCCTGGCGCGTCAACCGCGATTTCTTCTATGACCCGAACATGCATGGGGCGGACTGGAAAGCCATGAAGGCCAAATACGAGGTCTTTTTGCCCCATGTCGGGTGCCGGAACGACCTTAACCGCGTCATCCAGTGGATGTGCTCCGAACTGGCCGTCGGCCATCACCGGGGCGGGGGGGGCGATACGTTCGTCACTCAGGCCAGGCGCGTCCCCGGCGGCCTGCTCGGCGCGGATTATGAAGTCGCCAACGGCCGCTACCGCTTCAAGAAGGTCTACGGCGGACTCAACTGGAATCCCGACCTGCGCTCGCCCCTGACCGAACCCGGGGTCGACGTTAAGGCGGGCGAGTATCTCCTGGCCGTCGAAGGCCGCGACCTCAAGGCCGGCGAGAACCTCTTCGCCCGCTTCGAGAACACATCGGGCAAGATCGTTGAGATCACCGTCGGCCCGAACCCGGACGGGAAGGGGGGCCGCGCGGTCAAAGTCGTCCCGATCGCGAACGAAGCCGCCCTCCGCAACCGCGACTGGGTGGAGGGGAATATCAAAAAGGTCCACGAGGCGACCGACGGTCGCGTCGCCTACGTTTATGTCCCCGATACGGCGACCTTCGGCCATATCTACTTCAAACGCTATTTCTTCCCTCAGGCTGATAAGGACGCGATCATCGTCGACGAGCGGTTCAACGGCGGCGGCTCCCTGGCGGATTATTATATCGACCACCTCCGCAAACCGCTCATTGCCTATTGGGCCCTGCGCTACGGAGCGGACCTCAAAACGCCGAGCGCCTCCATCCAGGGCCCCAAAGTCATGATCATCAATGAAATTGCCGGGTCCGGCGGCGACCTCCTGCCGTGGATGTGGCGGAAATTCGGGTTGGGCAAGCTCATCGGGACACGGACTTGGGGCGGCCTGGTCGGCGTCCTCGGCTTCCCGGTTCTCATGGACGGGGGCGGCATCACGGCGCCGAACCTGGGCATTTGGACAGAAGACGGCTTTATCGTGGAAAACGTAGGCGTTCCCCCCGACATCGAGGTGGAGCAGACGCCGCAGGACGTCATGGCCGGCCGCGACCCGCAGCTCGAGAAAGCTATCCAGGTCGTCCTGGAGGAGCTCAAGAAGAACCCGCCGAAAACGCCGCAGCGTCCGTCCTTCCCGATCCGGGTCAGGAAGTAGCCTCTCGAGAACCGAACGACGAAGCGAGAGGGGGACGGTCCGCGGGGATCGCCCCCCTCTTTTTTTGGTCGAAGAAGGATATCCGCGGGTCCGGCGAACTTGACCGGAACGTTCTTGATGGCCGGCGTGCTGCTCGAGGCGGTCCGGTCGGACCGCTCTTTCAGCGTTTCCCGGGGAGCAGGCCGGCCAGAAGGGTCATGGCCGGGCCGGCCAGGAAGCCGGCCCAGAAAACGAAGCCGGCAAGGCCGAGGACGATGAGCCCCGGCCTGGGCCCTCGTTGCGCCGTCGACTTTCGCGCCGCGCGGATGGTCAGGACCCCGATGAGCGCGGGGACGGCGGCCAGGAATAACGAGACGAGCATCGCCGGGACGAGGAGACCGTGGGCCGCCGCCCGGCCCATCTGGACCAGGACGACGGCCGTCGTCCCCAGGCAAAGCAGGCCCCCGATCACGGCCAGCCAGTATCTTGCCGTCGCTCGCCCGGCGGGAGCTCCGTATTTTCTGGATATGATGAGCAGCAGGCCGAAGACGAGCACGAGGACGGCCGGCCCGGAGGCGAACAGCCTGCCCTGGCCTTCCCAGAGACGGATCCGCGCCGTGTTGAGCGGAATAAGGACCCATTCCGCAGGGCTGAAGCTCTCGACGTAACCGACGGCCAACCCGAAAGCCCCCGCCCGCAGCGGTTCGTAGACCGCGACATAATAGGTCCCTGCCGACGGAGCGATGTAGTCGTGCTCGGCGAGCGGGTAGAGATAGGTCGGCGTGAACGGTTCATATTCCGCGGCGTGGCCGGGTCGGCTGGGGATGACCACGGCCCCGTAGCCTGCCGGGGCCTCGACCGTTGCCGGCATTCCGTCCGGGATAGCCAGTCCCGGCGCCAGGATATAAATCGACGGCGCGAATTCCGATTGCTCGGGCGCGAAGAGCGAGAGATGAAGTCTGTCCCCAGGCCGGAGCTCGAAGCAATAGTAGAGGGCCGTTCCGGGCCGCTCGAGTCTTTCGTAAAGGGCCCAGGATTTCGTGAAATTCTCGACGCGGAGGGCGCTCGCCAGGCTGTCGTTCCGCCCATGCTCGAGGGGGACATGGGCGGCGAGGGCCAGGCTCAGGGACAAGACGGCGACGGCCAGGCCGCCAATTCGGACCCAGGGGTTTTTTCTCATCGGATGTCCTCTTCTGATGAATGAACGGCATTATAGCGGCGGCCGCCAGCCGAGGCAAATCCCGTCGGCTCCGCCCGGCGAAAGCCATTTGTTTTTTCCGGCCGGAGGGTTTTGTTATAATGGCGCCGGTTTCAAGCGCCACAGGAGCCCGAGGATCGTCGGCGGGAGGATGATGTAGGTTCCCGATGGGTCAAATGGAAGTCCGGACATACGATGCGGTTATCGTCGGCGCGGGCGGGGCCGGTCTCTATGCCGCGCTCCGCGCGAGCGGCAGGGTCCGTACGGCGGTCCTGTCCAAGGTCCATCCCCTCCGTTCCCATACCGGCGCGGCCCAAGGCGGGATCGGGGCGGCGTTGGGGAACGTCGAAGAGGACCGGCCGGAGTGGCATGCCTTCGATACGGTCAAAGGCGGCGACTATCTCGTGGACCAGGGCGCCGCCTTGACGCTGGCCGAGGACGCGGTGCGGGCCGCGATCGAGCTCGAGAACTGGGGCCTGCCCTTCAACCGCACGCCCGACGGCCGGATCGACCAGCGCCGCTTCGGCGGCCATACGCGCGACTTCGGGCAGGCTCCGGTCCGCCGGTCCTGCTACGCCGGCGACCGCACGGGACACATGATCCTCCAGACGCTCTACCAGCAATGTCTCAAGAACGGAGTCGCCTTTTTCAACGAGTTCCAGGTCGTGGACGTCCTCCTCGAGGGCGCGCGGTGCCATGGTGTCGTGGCCCTCGAGATCGCCACCGGGAGTCTGCACGTTTTTCGGGCCAAGGCCGTCCTTTTTGCCAGCGGCGGGTTCGGCCGGATGTTTCGCGTGACCTCGAACGCCTTCGCCAATACGGGCGACGGTCCGGCCGTCCTGGCCCGGCGGGGTGTACCCCTCGAGGACATGGAGTTTTTCCAATTCCATCCGACGGGGCTGCGCGGCCTGGGCATCCTTATCACCGAGGGCGTGCGCGGGGAAGGCGGCGTCCTCCGGAACCGGATGAACGAGCGGTTCATGGAGAAATACTCGCCCCGGCTCCTCGACCTCGCGCCGCGCGACATCGTGGCCCGGGCCATCGTGACGGAGATGCGCGAGGGGAGGGGGGTCAAGGGCGACGGCTCGGCCGACGATTATGTCTGGCTCGACGCGCGGGGCATCGGCAAGGAGACGCTCGAGGCGAAGCTGCCGGAAATCGCCGGCTTCTGCCGGACCTATCTCGGCGTCGACCCGGCCGCCGAGCCCATCCCGGTCCTGCCCACGGCCCATTACGCCATGGGAGGCGTTCCGACCGACGAGGACGGCCGGGTCCGCGCGAACGCCGCTGACGGATTCTACGAAGGGCTGTACGCCGCGGGCGAGTGCGCCTGCGTTTCGGTCCACGGGGCCAACCGGCTCGGGACGAACAGCCTGGTGGACCTCGTCGTCTTCGGCCGGCGGGCGGGCGACCACCTGGCGTCGTTTGCCGAGGGCGCCGAGCTTCCGGAGCCTCATGGCGAGCCGGGCCGCGAAGCCGAGGCGTGGCTCGAGTCCATCACCGCGGGCCGCCAAGGTCCTCACCCGGGCGACCTGCGAGACGACATGGAAAGGACGATGACGGAAAAGGTCGGCATCTTCCGCACGGGCGGCGAGATGGCCGCGGCCCTGGAAAAGTTAAAGGAGCTTCGCGCCGCCTGCCATGCGGTGGGGCTCGAGAACCGCGGCCGGGCCTTCAATTACGAGCTCCTGGACCTCCTGGAACTCGGGAACCTTCTCGACCTGGCCATGGTCACGGCCGCGTCGGCCTTGAATCGTCAGGAGAGCCGCGGGGCCCACGCCCGCGAGGACTACCCCGAGCGCGACGACGCGCATTGGCTCAAGCATACCTTGGCCTGGCTCGACGGCGACCAGGTCATCCTGGACGCGCGGCCCGTGGACCTCACGCGCTGGGCGCCGGCCCCGCGGACGTATTGAAGGAGGGGGGATGAGGGTCTTCCTTCTCGTCAAACGCAGATCATCGCCCGGGGGACTGGAGCCCGAGTTCGCCCGCTATGAAGTGGAGGTCGAGCCCCACGAGCGCGTCCTCGACGCCCTCGTCCGGGTCAGTCGCCGCGATGACCCGACGCTCGCTTTCAGGCGCAGTTGCGGGCACGGCGTCTGCGGCTCGGACGCCATGGTCATCAACGGCCGGGAGCGCCTGGCCTGCAAGACGCTCATCCGCGATGTGGCGGACAAGGACGGCGACGTCGTCATCCTCGAGCCGCTCCGGAACCTGCCCGTCCGGAAGGACCTCGTCGTGGACCAGGAAAAATTCTTCATCGCCTATCGGTCTGTCAAGCCGTACCTGGTCGCGCCTGAGGCCGAGGCGGGGAAGGAGCGTCCGCAGACATCCCGCGAACGGGCGGCCTTCGAGAACGCCACGAACTGTATCCTGTGCGGGGCCTGCTACTCGGCCTGCCTCGTGTTACGGGCAGGAAAAGCGTTCCTCGGGCCGTCGGCTGTCGCCCAGGCCTTCCGCTTCAATGAGGACAGCCGTGACCGGGGTTTCGAGGAGCGTCTCCAGGCGCTCGACAAGCCCGACGGCATCTGGCCGTGTGAAAGCAAGGCGGAATGCACCAAGGCGTGCCCGCGCGGCCTGCAGATCGCCCGGCAGATCAACGAGACGAAGCGCCGCATCACGCGCCACAAGACCCTGCGCGAAAAGAGTTGAGGGTGAAATGGCGGAACGAACACCGGGCCGGGACATCAATCCTTTCCGCGGGCCCTGGCCCAGACCCCGGCTGTCCGACCTGACCCGGCCTTCCGTCGTCTCCCTTCTCCTGGCCAATCTTTTTCCGCTCTACGGGGTCCTCTTCCTGGGTTGGGAAGTCTTCCTCATCATCCTTCTCTTCTGGCTCGAGAATGTCATGATCGGGGCCTTCAACGTCCTGCGCATGCTCGTCGCCGCGCCGCGGGATGGGGCGTCGTGGGCAAAAAAGGTCTTCTTGGTGCCGTTCTTCTGCGTCCACTACGGCGGTTTCTGCGCCGGCCACGGTGTGTTTGTCGTGGCTTTCTTCGGCGGACTCCTGCGGGGCGAGCAGACGTTTCGCGACCTCGAGGATGTTTATGGTTTCGTCCGTTCGAGCGGGCTAGCGTGGGCGGTCCTCGGCCTCGCCCTGAGCCATGGCGTGTCCTTTGTTATGAACTACCTCAGAAAGGGCGAGTATCGGAACGCCAACCTGGACGAGCTCATGTTCCAGCCCTATGGCCGGGTCATCATCCTCCACCTGACCATCCTCCTCGGCGGGGCGGTGGCCATGGCCCTCCGTTCTCCGGTCTGGGCCCTCGTCCTTATGATCGCCCTGAAGGTCGCGGTCGATCTTAGGGCTCACCTGAAGGAGAGAGAGAAGCTTGGCCGGCCGGAGGATGCGGCGACAGGGCCCGCGTCGTCGGCCCCGGCGTCATAGCGGCTATAACTTGTAGCCGATCTTCCGCAGAAAATCCTTCCTCCAGCGGATGTCGTTCTCGCTCTCGATGCCCTTCGACTTGAGGCCGTCCACGACACCCAGGATGCCGCGTCCCTGCTCGGTCTCGGCGACGACGACCTCGACCGGATTGGCCGTCGCGCAGAAGACGCGGCAGACCTCCGGGACGGCCTTGACGGCGTTCAGGATGTTCACGGGGAAGCCGTCCTTGAGGAAGATGATGAACGCGTGCCCGGCCGCCAGGGCCAGGGCGTTCCGCTGGGCGAGTTCGACGAGCTCGGCGTCGTTTCCGGAATAGCGCACGAGGGATGGCCCGGAGGATTCGCAAAAGGCGAGCCCAAACTTAAGGTGGGGCGCCGTCGTGACGATGGCCTCATGCAGGTCCTCGACGGTCTTGATGAAATGGGCCTGGCCGAGGATGAAGTTCATGTCCTCGGGCTTGTCGATGCGGACGATCTTCAAGTCCATGGCCTTTTCTCCGTCTAGCGCCGGGCCTCGAAGAGCGTCCAGGGCTGGGCCTTCATGTCCTTGAGGAATTTCCCCTGCCAGGCGTACTCAGGGTGTTGTTTAAAGAAGGGCTCGACGAGAAAGTCCTGCCCGCAGGGGTGACCCATCCGGCCCCAGAGCTTCATGTCCTTGGCCAGCGCCGCCGAGGTCACCTTGCCCTGGACCGAGCCGCCCGGATAGTAGGGCGTCCAGACGAATTCGGGCAGGCCCTTCGGGTCCGTGTCCAAGTGACCGCAGAGGGTGTTGGCGTTCGCGGCTAGGGCGTCCGTGCTCGCGTCGATATGGTCGGCCTCGAAGAGCTTGGCGTCCTCCACGTCGATCTCGCCCTTGTATTCCTCCATGAGCTTCTCCCAGCGGGCCTTGCGGACGAGGACCGAAAGCGTCGGGTCGTTGGGGTTGAAGGTCGTCTCCTCGGCGATGACGTTCTCGTCGCTGGCGAAGTTCGACCCGACGAAATAGCCGTCCGTCGTCCGCCAGACGCGCTGGTTCTTGAGCCCGAGCTCGAGACGGGCGATCTCGTTCGTCTTGATATCGCCGACGAGCCAGTCGTTGGCGTAGGCGCCGTTGTTGTCGGCGCTCATGATGCGGATGAAGTCGTCGATCGACGCGGCGTACTGGGCGGCCTTCCGGGCCCGCATGAACTCGGGCGTCCCATCCTCGTTGAAGCCTTTATACTGGGAGATCGT
>Ga0299915_10003447_pt1 | contig 11441 bp, 7 predicted proteins | sample RVTome_13_FD_200263 | JGI IMG/M metagenome (GOLD analysis project Ga0299915, IMG submission 200263) | Soil microbial communities from uranium-contaminated site in the Upper Colorado River Basin, Wyoming, United States - RVT92D227 (version 2) ... | reverse complement strand
GTATGAGCTTTTTCAAAAAGAACAATTATCAGAGTTGAAAACAAAATTTTATAATCGTCTTCTAGAAAAATACGGTGAAAATAATGTATTGAAAGGTTATAATTTTGGAAAAAATCGAAGAGTTCAAAGAGCGGATGTTATTATTCAACCGACACTGTGCACAGAAACACATCAAATCAGTTTCGATGCAATAGAAATAAATCCAGATAAAAAACCCAATTCAAAGAAGACACAAATCCCCACATTGGTTTCACCAAAAGAGAAAATCTCTAACATCGAAAAATTATCCATAGCAATCAAATGCGTTATTCTATCTAAGACATGCGAAGTAGAGTATGAATTTGGTAAAATTATATATGGGTCCGATTTAAAGACTGCCAAGTTTAAAATTGGATCTTTTATTACAGAAGCAAAAAAGACACTAAACGAGTTTCATAAATTATCCAATGGTGAATTTCAACCATTACTTTTTCATAAAAACCACTGTAAGATCTGCGAGTTTCAAGAAGCATGTAAAAAAGAACTGGTAAAAACTGATAGTTTGGGTCTTTTACACAGGATGGGTGAAAAAGATATAAAGAGATATAATAACAAAGGAATATTTACAATCACTCAACTTTCTTATCAATTCAAACCAAGAAGAAAACGAAAGCGAATGAAAAAAACACATGTACATTTTAGTCTAGAATTACAGGCTCTGGCAATAAGAACCGGGAAGATATATATCCAACAATTACCCGAGTTATCTCGACATCAAACGGAGATATTTTTGGACATTGAGGGTATACCTGACGAAAACTTCTATTATTTAATAGGTCTATTGATACGTGAGGGGGAGAAGAGTTCTTACTATTTTTTCTGGGCAAACACCATTAAAGATGAGGAATATATCTGGCGAGAGTTTTTTAAAAAGATAAACGACTATCCGGATGCTCCTATCTATCATTATGGCAAATACGAATCGAGAGCTGTTAATTCATTTATCAAAAAGTACTCGATAAATGAATCATTTAAAAACCGTTTAATCAATGTAAATTCATATGTTTATAGTAAAGTGTATTTTCCAGTAAAATCAAATAGCCTGAAAGACTTGGGAAAGTTCATTGGCGCAACTTGGACATCTCCAGAGGCATCTGGATTACAAAGTCTTGTTTGGCGATATTACTGGGAAGAAAAGCAAATCAATGATTATAAGCAATTATTGTTCACATACAACGAAGAGGATTGCCGAGCTTTACAACTATTAATAGAATATCTTACAGAGATACGAAAATCCGCTGATTTACAGGAGAATATTGATTTTGTTGATCGACCAAAACAAAATACAACAGATCAAGGTGGCGAGCTTCACATAGAACTCGAACAGATATTGAAAAGCGCCCAGGATGGTTACAACAGAAACCGGATCAACATTAGAACAAAAAGAAACAAAGAAAATACCGAAAACAAAAAACACGGTGCGCCGAAGGGTCACCAAGGGTATACAAGAATAGTTCCTTCAAAAGTCGGAAAAGTAATTCAAGTACCAATGAAAAGAAAATGCCCTAATCATAGAAATGAACTCCTACAAAAAACTGAAAAAGTTGCTGAAAAAACCATTATTGATCTTCATTTTACAAAAAGCGGTTGTCTGAAAATCATTAGAAAATATGTGGGCATAAAAAGTTACTGTCCAAGAAATCATAAATACTATAATCCACCAAAAATGGAGAAATTCGCAACTTGGCAATTGTTTGGGCGCAACTTTCAATCATGGGCAATTTATCAAAGAATAATTCTACGCCTGCCATATCGTACAATTACTCAAGTAATTGAAGATTTATTCAACGAGAGAATAACCGCAACTTCCATCATGAACTTTGTTAAGCAATTTGGAAAATATTATATCACAACTGAACATATTCTAATTCAACATATCCTCAGAAGTCCTTTTATTCATGTTGATGAAACACGATTGAATGTCCAAGGTATCGATTACTATGTATGGGTATTTACCGATGGAAAACATGTTATCTTCAAATTAACTGAAACACGAGAACCCACACTTGTGCATGAGTTTGTATCCGGCTACGAAGGTGTGTTAATATCCGATTTCTACCCGGGTTATGATGGTATAAAGTGCAAACAACAAAAATGCTGGGTTCATCTCATTCGTGATCTCAATGATGACCTCTGGAAATCGCCATTCAACATTGAATTTGAATCGTTTGTTTTTGATGTAAAAAATCTGATTGTACCTATTCTCGAAACGATCGAGAAGTACGGATCAAAGAGAAGACATCTCAACAAATTCAAAAGATGCGTTGAACAATTTTATAAAAATAACATTATTAATAGAGACTATAAATCTGAAACAACTATCAAATATCAAAAACGTTTTCAACGCTACAGAGAAAGTTTATTTAGATTTATGGAACAAGATTTTATACCGTGGAACAACAACACCGCAGAAAGGGCTCTTAGATCTCTTGCTATACAGAGAAAGATATCAGGAACATTTTTTAAAGATGTTGCCCCGTATTATTTGCAACTGCTTGGTATCGCACAAACATGCAGATTTCAAGACAAATCATTTCTAAAATTTCTTTTGTCTGGTGAGATAGATATCGATAAAGTTAGAAGAACCAAACACCAAAAAATCTCTATGTCTTTGAACCTTCAAGAAATAAAAAATAATATCATTACTCAACAATAGATAAAATTGATAAGTATCAGATGATACAGACATAATAGAATGAATTTTCAAGGTTAGAGATAATATCAATAGTATGTTTACGATTTGATAATTCACCAAAATTATATAGGTTTCTCAAAAAATTTTTAAATATCTTTTTATAGGAGTTTTTTCACTCGTTAGTGATGCCAAAGAATAAACCGATATCAAAAGAAACCAAATCACTCATTAGAGAGCAAGTATTGAATGGGAAATCGAAATCCCAGGTTGCAAGGGATCTTAGTATCACCTTTAGAACCGTGTGGAATCATACTAAAGACATCCATACACAGAAAGTAATCCCAAAGGAAATAAAAGATAAGATTCGTAAAGAAGTCATAGAGGGAAAATCGAAGTATCAAGTTGCTAAAGACTATAATTTGTGTAGAACAACAGTGTATAGGCTAACAGAAGACATTAATGGTAATACCTCAAATGGTTGGGCAGGGATTCGAGGGAAAACACTTGATTTGCTCCAAAAGATTGTGACAAATGGATACACATATTCTCCAAATGGTGGATATGTTCAGCAGCGGTATAGAACACTACGGAAATATTTTCCTACAATCAGAAGGGTAACGATCTATGGTAGAACTATCTTTTATCTTAAGGGAAAGGAGGGTGAAGCGGCACGAGCGTTTCTGGAAAGAGTGAATAAGAAGATTATCAGTTATCAAGAATTAAAGCAGGTTACCGATGTTTTTAGAGTTGATTTGAGTAAATCGGAGAAAAAAGGGTTCCTTCGTAAAAATCAGAAAAAGATATATGGAAAATTAAGGGGTTCCCAGAGCACTTCAAATTCAATTCTTAAGGAGGCTCAGGCGGAATTTGATGGTTTCCTTCGTAGATTTTTACCTTCGGAAGTACTGTAAAAAATCTATTTACATTCAGGTTTTTCATTCATGGGTTTTTATCATATCCATTGAAAATGATGCAACTGATTTAAAAATTCTGTACTGGAAAATTGCACCGACTATAACATTCATATGATATGTTATAAATCTATATAGTATAACGAAAACACCTAATAAAGAATAAGAAACAGGATCAGTTAATAGAACGCCATATAAGATAAAAATACTCCCTTCGGCAACACCAGAGCTACCAGGTGTTGTAGGCATCATAATAATCACAATTAATAAAACCTGAGCAGCATATGATTCAATAAAAAAAGGGGGTAAACCTAGACCTAATAACAACATTGATGCTATCAAAAAACCAGTGGACCAGAATATAACTGTTATAATACTAGCTAAAAACAAGGCTTTTTTATGATCACTAAAACACATCATACTATTATGAAAATTATCTACTTCCCGGCTAATCCAGTTGATAACTTTTAGTTCTCCGTCTTTTTTCTTTGAAAATCTGCTTAGTTTCTTACTGATGAAAATCAAAAAAGATTTAGTTTTCTCGGGTTTAAATACTGCGTATAAAAACAAAATAATCAACATTATGAAAACTATAATACCGATTGTAAGCCCTAGATTTAGGTAGCTTATACCTGGTTTATTTTTAAAAATGAAAAAAGCAAATGGAATTAATGCTAAAATAAAAATTGCATCTAATAGTCTTTCGCCAAGTACAGCTGCAGTTGAACAACCAAGACTCATACCACCCTTATTTAAAAGGTAGATTCTTATGGGTTCACCACCAGCCATAGACGGGGTGATACCAGCAAGAAATTGATTTGCAATAACTATCTTAGTAGATTCCCATAAACCAACATTAACTTTTTTATCAATAGCATTAGCAAGAACTTTAAGCCTAGCACCCCATAAAATCCAATAAAAAACATTTAACAGTATAGCTAACGCAAAAAACTCATATTTTATTTTAGTATTTGCCAATTGGTTTAGGGTTTCTGCATCAACAGTAAAAAACAAAACAAGAATAATAATTGCAATACTAATAATAATACTTATTATTATTGACAGTTTCATTGTTTTCTTTTTTTTGTTATTCTCAACCACATTGCAGGTTATTCAACAGAGGATATATTTCATTTATGGTTCTTTTAGAATTAAATAAACAAAAAACTTATGAGTGATAAATTGTTCTCCAGAAAAAACATTAGTGAAAATCTATGAAAAGACTTCCAATATCAAAATACATAAAAACATTTAATTATGCAATGTCAAACAAATTAGCTGGAGAATGTATCTACCCTTTTTATGCATCCTTTAAAGTTACACATAAATGTAGTTTAAAGTGTGAATTCTGCAATGTATGGATGGAGAAAACACCTGATCTTAAAACAGAGGATGTTTTTAAAGTAATAGATAACATAGCAAACTCAAGTATAGTTGTCCTTAGTATAGAAGGTGGTGATCCACTAATAAGAAAAGACCTTGGTGATATTTTACAATATGCATATAAAAAACCATTTACATTGTTTTTTACCACAAATGGTCATCTACTTGATAAAAGACCTATAAAAGAATATGCTAAATACATAGATTATCTGCACATAAGTATAGATGAAGGTCATGGTAACCTAGGTTTTTTTGATCGTTTGAAAGAATTCCAAAGCTATGGCCCTGAGATATGCATCCAAATAGTTGTAACAAAAGAAACAATGCCGATGCTTGAAGAAAAAGTAAAAAGAATCTATGAAGTAGATGCTAGAACTGTTGTTATGCCAGCATGTCATCTAGATAGAACAGATAACTTATATCCGGATCCAATAGAATTTAAAAAAGAAATCCTCCGTCTTAAAAAGAAATACAAAAATACAATTATAACTCCAAAGGGATTCCTAGATAACATAAATCAACCTCATGGTTGTTCAACCTCATCAGTGATCATAGACTCTGATGGTGGTCTTTTTTACCCCTGTAGAACAGTTGGTCAAAGGCTATACAATTTTACTGAAGGCTCATTTATAGACTTCCTTAAAACAGATAAAGCAAAAGAAGCAAGAAAACAGATGAAAAACTGTGAACGAAACTGTGGATGGTACCAGTATTTTGCAACAGATGTTTATGCTTCACCTATATCAATGATTTCTTCGTTAAGCCCCTATATTTTTAAATAAAAAAATATTTATCAACAAAAAATAAATTACTAAGAAATATATTGGGATAATTGGGATAATTATGAAAATATTACTAGCAACAGAATCGTATTATCCAAATATCGATGGAGGAGCGGTAGCTCAATATAATCTTACGCAAAGTTTAAAAAAACAAGGTCACGAAGTTAGCATAATAGCACCCGGGCATTCTCTTAGAAAAACAATTGAAAATAATAATGGAACAACAATATATAGAACAAGGGCTGTAAAATTACCTTATTATATGAACGGTAAATATTATTTTTCACCTTTCCCTCTTTTTGAAGTTAGGAAAATTATCAAAAAAATAAAACCAGATATCATTAATGTTTGTTCACCGTATCCAATCTCCATTAGTGCAATGTTATGGGCAAGAAAATATGACATACCAGTTATTGGCTCTATCCATGTTTTACCACAAAATATGTTAGCACCATTTTTCAATCTTAAAAGCTATGAAACCATCAAAGAATATACGTGGAGATATCTAGTATATTTTTTTAACCTTGTAGATTGGGCGACAATACCAACAAAAACTGGGGCAGATATGTTTATTAATAGAGGTTTACAAACAAATATAACCCCCATATCAAATGGATTGGAAACAAAGATTTTCAATCCTGAAAATGATGGTGAATATCTTAGGAATAGATTTGGTTTACCCGATGAAAACATTGTATTATTTACAGGTAGAATTAACGAAGAAAAAAACCTTGATGTTTTAATAAAATCAATCCCATATGTTCTTGAAAAAATTGATGCTCATTTTCTATTAGTTGGTTCAGGGGGAGAATATAAAAATAAACTTATGAATCTTACAAAAGAACTGCATATAGAGGATCATACAACTTTTACTGATTTTCTTGATTGGAAGGATTATCCTAATATTTATAATATTGCTGATGTTTTTGCAATACCAGCTGAATCAGAGTTACAAAGCCTTGTAACAATGGAGGCTATTGCCTCTGGTTTACCTGTTGTAGTGGTTAACAACGGTGCACTTCCCGAACTCGCCAGTATGAATAATGGTTTTGTTTTTGAACCTAAAAACAGTAAACAAATGGCAGAATGTATTGTTAAAATTCTTTCAAATGAAAAACTAAAAAATACCATGGGTGCAAATAGTTTAAAATTAATTAAACAACATTCCATGGATACCGTTACTTATGAGTTTGAAAAAACATTTGAAAAAGTTATAAATATGTATAATAAATAAATGAAAAAATGAATTTGTAAGGCTATTTTAACTAACTTTTTTTGTATGTTATTGATTCTAGGTATGTCCAGTTAACACAGTATATTTCTGCCCAATGTATTGGTTCTTCTGTAATTGGATCTTTTTGAATGGTTTCATTTCTATATAATAGTTCAAAAGGTTGTTGAGAAAATTTATCATAGGCTGCGGTCCATGTGCTATTTGTCATGTAAATTATTTTCCCGTAACCAACATGTACAACCTCGTTTTTCATGATGTCATCAATAATTATATGTGTTATTTTAGTATGGTTTTTACCTATCCCCATTAATTCATCTATGTAGTCTGTTAGGTTTTCAGAAGACCAAAGTTTTATTGTTTCGTCCTTGGTTGTGTTGTATCCTTCTGATTCTGCTAATCTTGCTAGACGATGATCTGAAGAGATTAAACTAGTGTTTTTATCTAGGTTTTCAGATATCCATGTGATAACCGCTAGATCTTCATTTGTTATACCTTCTTCTGATGCTTTTAATTCTTTAAATGATGGATAGACTGATCCTGCGAGTGATACAACAAGAACTAGAATTACTATAAAATGAATCAATCGATGTTTCTGTGAAATTTTTATTTTTCTTAGATTATGTTTAACAAACAAATCTTTTTTATCTCCTAGTTTTGAAAATAATGCTTTGTGATATTGATCAAAAAAAATAGCTCCAATTCCATAAACAGCTATTATAGCTACTGGGTACATAAGGTATTCAAAATGTCTATCTGGTAATATAACATCGCTATTTGTTATAAGACCATATAGAAAAGAGAGGAGTATTGCGATAATCCAACCGCGTATAAAAAAACCATTTTTTATATATGCCGTGAATCTAAAGCCAATTGCTACAAATGCAAAAACAACTAGTAATGGTATTGATAATATCATTGATTTTAGTGTAAAAGGGAAATTTGTCCAAGGGAGTTTTTTAAATAAAAAAATAGTCATAGATGTTAAAAAAATCATCATGATTATTAAAAAAATCATAACTCGAGATTTATAAGTAGGCTCCTCTTTTTTGATAAAAGGATTAAGTTTCAAGCTTAATAAAACAAAAAATTTTAAAACACGGTTTTTAACAGTTAATATAGCTCTTTTAATAAAGATATTAAATCGCCTTATTAAAATAGCTATGCCAAATGAACAGAAAAATAAAATATAGAATAAAATAATTATGTAAATCGATTCTATTTTAAAACTTGCTATTGAAAACCCTGAACTCATGAAATCCTCATAAACAGTTGTTGCGATAAAAGCCCAATACGAAAAAACTAAAACACTTGTTAAAACTATATAAAAAACATCTTTTTTTATTGACAAAGTCCATTTTTTTATACTTGGATCCTCGATACTCGCGTTTTCGAAAAATACGATAAATATCAAGGAAATAATGTAGAAATATGTTGTTAGATGATGTGACATTATAAGCAATATAGTTGATATAATAAGAGGGATAACATACACCAGGTTTTGTCTAAATTTTACAAATAAATACATTGAAAACATCATGAAAAAATGTCCCATTGTTAGTGGTGCTGCGTGGCTTAGTTGATAAACATGGAATGGTAAAACGGCTAAGAACAATGCTGATAGGATGGCGATTTTTCTATCTTTTATAAGTTCATAAACCAAAAAATAAAAAATTAAAATAGTGAGGCCTCCAAAAATAGGGGCGATTTTAGACATAAGAACTAGTATGTCAATACCTGTTAACCAATGTGCAAAGCCAGTTATTGCATATAGTACGGGGAAGTATTGATATGAATTACCCCAACCGTAATATTGGTTGTAAAGTTCTCCACTTTCAACAAATGATTTAGTTAAACCTAAATAAATTCCAAAATCACATCCCCAAGCAGCATTTGTCCATGCTGGTAATGATCTAATTATAATAGCAGCAATAGTGATTATTATTACCCAGAAAACCCAATTTCTAATTAGTTCTCTAAGTTTTATAATAATACTAGCCTCCATTTTTTTTCAAGCTAATGGAGTATTTGTATATATTGTTTACTTTAAGAAAAGATTTTCATCTAAAAGGGCTTTTTTTAACAGATGTAATAATATTCATTATGTTTTCAACTGACTTATCAACATCACATTTTCTAGTGATACCAGATCTTTTTTTTGCCATCTCAACATCAAAAGATAAATCAATTTTATTTTGATTTACACAAAAAAAACTGCCTTTTTTATTATGATACTCTGCTAAATATTCTTGTTCGATCTGTCCAGGTGTTGGTATCATAAGAGCTTTGGTGCCAATAACTGCAAGATCAAGTATTGTTGAATATCCACTACGAGATACTACTAATTTTGTTCTGTTTAGAAACTCTTCACGCTTATCGCTGGGTAGAAAAGAATATGTTTCAATGTCATCTTTTTTAAATTTATCAAGGTTTTCGGTTTTACCTAGTGTTACAACAACTTTTCCTTTTAAATCACCAATTTGTGTTAAAAGTTTTTCTTCAAGCATTGTACGCTGAGGTTCAGGTCCAGAAATTGAAATCAAATAATCAATATTCTTTGTTCTATTTATCTTCTTAAAATCAGACAAAACTCCAGCATAATGAATTTTATTTTCATCAATGTGATGTAAATTATGCGAAAGATCCCCTGATAAATTATCCTTAAAATAATCTGGTACAATTACACCACAGAAACGTTTGAAAAAAAACAAGTTAAAAATTTCACTACCACGTTCAAACATATCAATCCTTAAAGGATTCATGATTCTTATTTGATGAGAAATAAAAAAGCTAGGAATTCTTCTACTATAAATATCATATCTACCATCAGAAATAATTCGATCGTATTTTTCTTTTTCAAGTATTTTTTTAATTTTTCTTTGTCCATTTATCATTTTACTTATAAAACTAGGCCAATAAACCATGCTTTTTGCCATAAACTGTCGTGAGTTTTCAGAAAGAAGCATAGGGTAATCTTCAATTTCAATATATCTAAGGTTTTCACCTAGTTCATCTTTTAATAATTTAAGGGATCTACCATGAGAAATAATAGTAAGCTCATTTCCATCTTTTACTAGTTTTCTTATTACTGGCAAAGAACGGGTTGCATGACCAAGGCCCCATGAACAAACTGCGTATATTATTTTCATAATTATTAAAACGCTGAATTCACTATTATATTATATAGATAACTAGAAAATGACATATATTTAAATTAGAAGTTATATTCCCAAAATGAGATAGATTATGAATTTTATGGAAAAACTATCAAAAATAGTTGATAGAAACGATAGTCTTCTTTGTGTAGGTCTTGATATAGATAAAGAAAAAATGCCAAATTTTCTTTTTAAAGAATCTAAAAATCCTTATCTAGATTTTAACAAAAAGATAATAGATTCTACTAAAGACATGGTATGCGCATATAAATTAAATATGGCATTTTATGAGGTATTGGGAATAAACGGATATGAATTATTGCAACAGACAATTAAATACATTCCAAAAGAAATAATAATAATACTTGATGGAAAAAGAAATGATATAGGAAATACTGCAAAAAAATATGCGCAAAGTTTTTTTGAAATACTTAACTGTGATGCAGTAACAATAAATCCGTATCTTGGTTTTGATGGAGTAAAACCTTTTTTAGAATATAAAGATAAATGCAGCTTTATACTCTGCAGAACATCAAATCCATCTGCAATAGATTTTCAGGATCTTAAAACACCTGATGGGAATCTTTTTGAAATTGTTGGAAATAAAATCAAGGAATGGAGTAAAGTAGGATGTACTGGAGCAGTAGTCGGAGCAACTTATCCTGAAGAATTAAAGATGATAAGATGCCTTCTTGGAGATGAAATTCCATTGCTTATCCCTGGAATTGGTGCTCAAGGTGGAGATGTAGAAAAAACTATTAAAAACGGGGCAAATAAAGACGGTACAAATGCAGTTATTAACTCTTCAAGAGGAATAATATATTCGAAAAATCCAAGAGAAGCAGCAATTAAATTAAGAGATGAAATAAATAAATATAGATAAACTAAGAATAGTTTTTACACCAAAACAAATAAAAACATCCTTTTTAATAAATAAGTATTGTCCTTGATTCGAAGGTCTCCATGATCAATGATTGGAGATGCAAATTCAAGGATACAAAAAATTGATGCCACACAATTAGGGTCCCTCTTTGACCAATAGACGTACGAGTCATATGGGATGAAAAAGAGGATAACCATGGTGTCAAACAACGTCGCAATCTATGTTGTAGAGTTGTTTCACTGCTGTTTTTAACGAAATAACTCTGCAACTGCGACAAAAAACTTTTTTCTATAATCAGTAGATGACCAAATTATTTTTGTACTCGTTTGCATCTCATATTCATTAGGGATGCGGGATGGGAAAAACACAATTGGTGAACCAGTTCACCAAATCACTTATTAAGGAGAAACAACGGAAGAATA
>Ga0299915_10003446_pt1 | contig 11442 bp, 7 predicted proteins | sample RVTome_13_FD_200263 | JGI IMG/M metagenome (GOLD analysis project Ga0299915, IMG submission 200263) | Soil microbial communities from uranium-contaminated site in the Upper Colorado River Basin, Wyoming, United States - RVT92D227 (version 2) ... | reverse complement strand
CAAAGAGATTAAACCCTAGCACAAGAGTAAAGATGGCCAACCCTGGAAATGCGGCCACATGAGGAGCATTCTGGATATACTGCCTGCCTTCGCTCAACATCGCACCCCACTCCGGTGTAGGAGGTTGCGCTCCAAGGCCTAAAAACCCCAGAGCGGCAGCTTGTAAAACAGCCGTTCCCATGCCCAGTGTTGCATAGATAATAATCGGTGGGATGGTATTGGGAAAGATATGGAGGGCAATGATCCGGAGGTTGCTTCCTCCCAAAGACCTTACCGCCTGAACAAAGAGTTGTTCCTTTAGAGAGAGAACCGAGCTCCGCACAATCCTTGCGTAATGGGGAATATAGACAATCCCCACTGCGATCATTGTGTTTAAGAGGCTGGGGCCTAAGATAGCAGTGATGAAAATGGCTAAGAGGATTGCCGGAAATGCCAGCATGATATCCATCAATCTCATGATCGGCTCATCCACTCTTCTTCCGTAGAAACCAGAGAGAAGTCCCAGGATAGCCCCTGGCACGAGGGAGATGGAAACAGCAATAAGACCGATGATGATTGAAATCCGACTTCCATAAATCACCCGGCTGAGAATATCACGGCCAAGGCTATCTGTCCCAAAGAGATGGCTCCATGAAGGTCCTTTTAATCGATTGATCGGATCAGGGACCAGAGGATTATAAGGTGAGATCCAGGGTCCGATCAGGGCAAGGATCAGGAGAAAGCAGATGAGGATCAGCCCTACCATTGCAGTCTTATTCTTTTTCAGTTCTGAAAGTGCCTCAACCTTTTCCATCAATCCTCAACCTCGGATCAAGATAAAAATAGAGAATATCCACGGCTAAGTTTACGACCACCATGATCACAGCAAAGAATAGGATGCATCCCTGTACAGCAGGATAGTCTCTCGCCGAAAGGGAATCCACTACATACCGGCCCAATCCAGGCCATGAAAAAATTGTCTCGGTCAATACCGCTCCTCCGAGCAGAAGACCGAAGTTCAGTCCGATGACGGTAATGATTGGGAGAAAGGCATTCTTAAGGGCGTGCCTGAAGATCACAGCTCCATAGCTTAATCCCTTTGCCCGGGCTGTTCGGATATAGTCCTTTGACATGACCTCCAGCATACTTGAGCGGGTCATCCGTGCGATGATGGCCATGGGAATAGTAGCTAAGGTGAATGCGGGAAGGATGAGGTGTTTTAAAGAATTGAAGAAGAGTTGGAAGTCTCCACTCAGGAGGCTATCCAGAATCACAAAGCCGGCAATGACATGGTGGTCGAGCCCCATTGTATAGCGTCCCATCATGGGAAGGATTCCCCATTTTACAGAAAATAAGTACATCAGCATCAAGCCCAGCCAGAAGATGGGCATGGAAATTCCGGCCAAAGCCATCACCATGGAAAAGTAATCAAAGAAGGAATATTTTCTGACCGATGAGATGACACCTGCGAGAATACCGATCAGACTTGAGATGATCATCGCCGTAATGGAAAGTTCTACGGTAGCCAAGAATCGAATAAATATCTCTTGTGCGACGGGGATGTTCGAGCGAATCGACATCCCCATATCACCTCTTAAAAGGTTCTTGACATAGATGTAATATTGGTAGGGATAGGAGTGGTCGAGTCCCAGTTTTTCACGAATCCTGGCAACATCCTGGGGAGAAGCAAATTCTCCTAATAGAAGGTGGGCGGGGTCTCCAGGGATAAGCCGAAGCATTAGAAAGACTAAGATGGAGACCCCGATGAGAATAAAGACAAGATGAAATAGACGTCTTGAGATGAATCGGGCCAATAATTTTTACACCAATTCCTAAATAGAACATCCAAAAATTAATCCCCCCTCATCCCCCCTTTACTAAAGGGGGGATGGGAGGATTTGTTTTATTAAAATCGCATCTGAAAACCCCTTCCTGTGGACGGGGATGAAAGATGCGTCTGCTGAAAGCAGAAAAAACTAACCAGATGCTGAAACAATACTGAAACAAGTTCAGCACAAGGTTCAGCATGACATGCAGGTTTGGTTTTCGTCTCTTTTGTCATCCCGAACCAGGTCCTGAACTTAATTCAGGATCTACGATTTCGGGATCTCGGTTTTGGGTTTGGAATTTGGTTTTAAAGCCCCGCCCTGTGGGCGGGGTTCTTTATTTCTCCTTCCAGATCATCTGGAATGAATTCAATCCATTGGGACGAAGTGGGACGTCGTGTAACTTCTTATTATAGATTCTCACAATGGTTGAATGGGCCAGGGGAACCCAGGGTACCTCCTCATGAAATATCTCCTGAGCCCTCAAATAGTTGCTGGCTCGCTTGTTCTTTTCAAAGACCGATTGAGCATCTTTAACCAGCTTATCAAACTCACCGTTCTCCCAGAATGCGATGTTAGCAGCAGGCGGCTTTGCATTGTCAGAACTGAGTAGTCCATACAGGAAATTATCCGGATCAGCATTCCCTCCAAGCCAGCCCAGCATACATAAGTCGTGCTCGCCTTTCATCGTCTTATCCAGATAGACGCCCCATTCATGACGGACAATCTTCGCATTGATTCCGGTTGCTGCCAGGTACGCCTGAATAAGTTCTGCTGTCTTTACGGGCTCAGGCATGTATGCTCTCGAAACAGGCATTGCCCAAAGTTCAATGTCAAACCCTTTCGGATAACCTGCCTTTGCAAGAAGATCCTTTGCTTTCTGAACGCTATAATCGTAATCGACGATCTTGTAATTATAACCCCACATGCTTGGAGGAAAGGGATTGGTTGCAGGTACGGCTTGACCTCGGAAGATAGTTTTTATAATGGTTTGTTTGTCAATGGCATGGCTAATCGCCTGGCGCACCAATTTATTGCTGAGGATTGGCTTCTTTGTATTGATTGCAAGATATCCTATATTGACACTGGGACGGTCGATTACCTTAAAGTTTGGATTGCTTCTTGCCATCTGGTTGGAATCCGGATCTAAGTCATCGGCGATATCAACCGCTCCTGATTGAAGCGCCATGAAACGGGCAGCCACCTCAGGAATTGCCTTTAAAATGATCTTGTCTAAATGGGGTTTTTGACCCCAGTAGTCGTCATTCCGCTCAAGAATAATCTGATCATCTTTGATCCATTTGACGAACTTAAAAGGTCCTGTCCCTACAGGATTTCTTCCAGTATTCTCTTTATATTTTTCAATAGCAGTGGGCGAAAGAATGGGACAGAGCCAAAGGGCTAAGTTAGCAACCAAAGGGGCATAAGGTTTCTCGGTTCTCAGAGCAACGGTATAGTCGTCAATGACCTTGACCTCCTTAACCGGACCGAGGCCCAGAGCCGGATATTTCCACGTTCCGTATTTGTAAAAAGGGTGGTTCTTGTCGATGACGCGATCGAAAGAAACCTTTACCGCATTAGCATTAAAGGGTGTCCCATCGTGAAACTTCACTCCTTTTCTCAGTTTGAAGGTCCAGACGAGACCGTCCTTCGAAACCTCCCATGACGTGGCCAATTGGGGCTCTACATCCATGGTATCTTTCTTAAATATCACCAAATTCTCTAATACTTGAATTCCAGCTTTGATCGACTCGCCGTCAGTTGCCTCAGCAAGATCCAAGGTGACCGAGTCCCCTCCTCTACCCCAGGTAAGCGTTCCTCCCTTCACAGGAGTCTGTGCCAAGATGAAGGATGGCATCATTAACAGGGCTGCCAGAAGTAAAAAACTTATATACACTCTTTTCATAATCTCCCTCCTTTCAATTTCCATTAAATTTTTTAAATTCTGCAATCTGCATTCTGCCTTCTGAATTCTAAACTATTTTATCCCTCCTTCTTTTTTAAAAGTTTTGAAAACCAATGGCCTTTCACGATACCACATGAAATGAGTTTCTTGATTCCCAGTGAGACAACTTTTTTTAACAGGAAAATCAAGATAATTCAATAGTTTTATGATGGCAAGGTTTGCCTGGAGATGAGCGTTGATACAATTTCTCAGAAAATGACCTTGGGCAATCTCATCAGCTACTTCTGTAATGAAATCGACCGTGGTGATTTGAGGGTACCGATAAGAATAGTTGGTTCGTCGAAATCGCATTTGAAGCGGAAGGCATTGGACCCCTCCATTGGGTTTGGAAATATTCTGAAGCCATTGTCCTCTGTATTTCCAATATCTCTCGAAAAATGTTCGATTCCATTTTATGATTCCTTTCTCTGTATTAATGGCATTGGCAATCCGACTTTTTAAAAATTCAGAATTTACCCTTCGAGATAAACCTCTCCTCTCCTCAAGGTAGGGTAGGTATAAGAAGAATAAGGCTCTTGGGATCAACCATTCTCTAAACCGGAAAGGGGCATAACCTGAAAAGGGCTGATCCCATTCATGTGATGGAAACCCATGGTTATCCACACAGATATCTGGAAGCCATCTTTCCCAAATATGTGGCTTTACCTTCGCCTCGCCAAAAGGGGTTTCTGGGTTGAAATATTCCTTATAATATTCCTGACCTGCTTTATTATATCGGCCAGCATGCAATTTATCAGTAGGGGTTATTCTCAGCATTTCCTCAAGAATCACTATTCCGTCTACATTCTCCATTGGATTGATTACCACATTCACCTTCTTTAAAAGTCTTTGGAAGGAAGGTCGGGTTGCGAGAAGATAGGACAATCTCAATCCTGCATTGGTGCTCGAAACCTCATTGGCATGATGTCGGCAATTGATGAAGAGCGTTGGTCTAAACAGAATTCTCTTAGCATGGGAAATGAAAGTGCTTGGACAAGGATAGCTGTTTTCAATGGATAAGATGGGCAGACCTCCAAAGGAATGGCCTTCCTCAGCAACCTTGACACCAGGGATGCCCTCTAAGGATTTTGTGAGCCTCACACCCTCTCGATATCCGATGGGTCTCTCCATTGGAATTCCAATCTTTTTGATCCTTTTCTTACTGAGAGATCTTTCTTCCTTTGAAGGACTTGAAGTGAATGCGAGGAGTCGAAGCCCCTTTCGATGAGATCTTTTTTCTTCGAGAATCTTTTTAATCTTAAAAACTCCTTCCTTCAAACCAATTAGTCTATTTTTCAAATCGTTTTTGGCACCCCTCTTTTCTGTCTCAATAGAAAGGTCAATCCCAACCTTTGACCCATTAAACACAATCCCGTTGAGAAGAAGTCTGACCTCTTCTATCCTCTGAGAGTAAGAAGGAGATACTTTTGGTCGGTGAACCAATGTAAACCTCATCTTCCCACCCTTCTCTCGGAAATTCGGGTGGATGACTGGAAGGACCCTTCCCAATGATATATGCTTAATCTTTTTAGTTTTCAGCCAATTAGAGAAGAAATCTAAAGTAACAAAATAGATATCTTCATGGAGGGCCTCCAGAGGAGAAATCCGCTCTTCACCCACTCCTAAAGGTTCTTTAGGGTAATTAAAGTAAATATCGAAACGGAGTTCCTCAAAGATCGGTTGGGGAGAATAAGGTCTTCTTTTTGATAGAATTTTATTGGCCTCTTGTTCTATCAGGGATAAGATTTCACTTTGGTAAATCTCCCAGATCCTCTCAATCCCTGTCTTCACCCTTTGATTGACAGCCTCCTCCCCGTCGATCTTCATCCTCACCCAACCTGTGCACGGGTGAACCTTCCCTGAACGAAAAGAAATGAGATAGGGTCGTTTTTCCCATCGTGGTGAAAATCGGTTCTCGTAGCTCACCCTCCTACCTTGCCATGCACGAACTCGATAAACCTCTTTAATCCTCGAATCTTTTTTAAATTCGACCTTATCCTTTGGGATTGAAAGGTGTTTGGCGAAGATCTCATCAACGGGATAGATCTCCTGAAGCCAGCGGATCGATTCTTCCAATCCCTTTTTTCTAAACTCTTTAAAAGTGATTTCGATCCGATCGATCTTTTTTCCAGAGATCTCTTTTAAAACGACTTCCTTCATCCAGCTCAATCCGGGTTTATAGGCATTCAAAGCTCTAACGCCTATGCCCTCTTTACTTATTCCAAGTTTTTTTAACCATCTCTTTATCTCCCCTTCAAATTCCTTTCTCATCTTCTCAGGTTTTGCTAAAAGGATTTGAATTTCAACAGAATTCGGCTTGGGGTTCGTCCTTTTTAATCCCTCCCTTAACATCCTCAATATCTCTTTTCTCTCATCAGGGATAGCATAATCTCTTACAATTTTTTTAGTGTGGGGTGTCTCCTTCGATAGTTCTCTTCTTAGGATAAATCTTCTAAGGTCCTCTAAAAATGTTTTTATCGAATTGAAAACAGGCTCTTCCACCCCTCTTGAACTCATGGGAATTTGGCTCAGGTATTTCAGTATCGCCCTCAGCCCCTCCTCTTCTCCACATATTAAGACATCGAGTATCTTCTTCTTTGATGGAACCAAAAATATTCCTGATCCCCAGCCGGATTCAAAAATGTCTCCATATCGCTGCAAGCCGATTTTTTTCAAATCCTCTTTCTTCCCGATGTAGATGAAGCTTCTTACCATTACTGGCCTTCTCTTTAATGGAAAAGTGAGTGGAAGGGATAAAGAGAGCGTCTCCAGCCCTATTCGGGCAGCGAAGTTTGTAGCTTCCACTGCTGTATTCAATCTGAGGTGGCTAAATAGAAGGATTTTATAAGGGAAGAAGATCGGGGAGGGCATTCTGGAAGACCCGCAATAGAACCCTTGATTCGAAAATGGATTCAAAAGGTCGAATCCTCCCCTTTTTCTATCCTTTCTTAAAAAGAGTCCTTTCCGTAATTCTGCTTTTCTTGAAATCAGAGTGGAGGAAAAGTTCCTGATGGTCTTAACCAAAGAGATCTCATCTTTTCCTTTCAGGAAATAATCATTCTCATCACTTTTAGAAAAATTATCTTTCAGTTCATGATCCATCCCAATATAAAGATGGTGGTTAAAGGAATGTTTTTTCCTCCCGCCTTCTTGTGCCAGAGGAAGATCCATGCCCATCGTCTCAAACCCTAAACAGGCTGAGAGATCCATCACCGCACTTAGAATTTCTGGCTGACTACAGGAAGAGTAGAGATGGAGTTGAAGGTCTAAGGTGTCGGTTATTCTATCTCCATCTCGGTCTATAAAGATCTTATTTGAATTGAGTTTCTTTAAGTCCATTTGCGTTATAGACAATTACCACTGCAAAAAGGGGTTGTCAATCGCTCCCCTTCACAAAATAGACTTCAACTCCTTCATCTTGACAGTGGTTAGGGGAGGCTTCAGCCCCTATTTTTGAGGCGACCCCCAAACGCCGGGATCGTTCCAACGACATTTCGTTAATCCCCCTTTACCCCCCTTTAGCAAAGGGGGGATGGGGGGATTTGATTTGATCTAAGGGAGACACTTGTGTTATTAAAAGTTCATGGCTGTCATTCCTAAGAAAGCAGCAACGATTATCCTCCTCAGGGAAAAGGAATCCAAGGGGTTAGAAGTATTTCTTCTCAAACGCCATGAAAAGAGCAGCTTCATGGGAGGAAATTTCGTCTATCCTGGTGGGAGGGTCGACCGAAATGACGGATCCTTAGAAATATGCTCTTTTTGCCAGGGGATCATACCTGAAGAGGCATATCAGATTTTGGGAGAATCGATCCCTCCGGATGAGAGTTTCGCTCATTGGGTTGCTGGGATTCGAGAACTCTTTGAGGAAGCAGGAGTCCTTCTTGCTTATGATCAAAGTGGAAATCCCTTCATTCTTAAAAATCCAGCCGAACGAGAAAGATTTTTAAATTATCGAAATTTACTTCAAAAGGATAAACTGACCATCTGCCAGTTGGCTCAGGAAGAAAATATTTTACTCGCCTTGGATCAACTACACTATTATGCGCATTGGATCACACCGGAGGCCCGATCTGAAAGATTCGACACACGTTTCTTCCTGGCACGCCATCCTATTGGGCAAGAAGCGACTTATGATCAAAAAGAGACGACGGTTGGGATCTGGCTAAACCCGAAGGAAGCTCTTGAAGAGAATTTAAGGGGAGAAGTGATCCTCAGCCCCCCCACCCTGAAAACATTGGAAGATCTTTCTCGATTCAAGAGCATCGACGAAGTATTTAACTCTTTAAGAAAGAAGGAGATCCGACCTGTCCTTCCCATCCTTACAAAGATATCGGGGGACCCTCTCCTTATTTTCCCTTGGGATCCTGAGTATGAATCATTTAAAAAAGGAGAAATCCCTGTTCATATAGATCACGGAAGGCCTTCCCAACCTGAAGATAATACGACTCGCCTCATTCTTAAAGAAGGCCGTTGGTTGCCTTACTGCTGCCTGAAGTGACACAAAAACGCAGAGGGCGGAGTGCATGGCGCATAGCGTATAGCCTAAAGCTCAAAGCTGAAAGCTGAAAGCTCAAAGGTTCAAACCTTAATGGGTGATCCCATTGCAACTATCCATTGATTTAATAACATCTGATTTAATAACATCCTAACGAAGTTTAAGCCGCTGGATCTTGCCTGTAGCGCTTTTTGGCAATTCAGAAATAAATTCTATCCAACGTGGATACTTATACTTGGCCAATTGATTAAGAACCCATTTCTTAAGTTCTTCCGATAGTTCCTCGGAGGGGTTAAACCCCTCACGGAGTACGACGAAGGCCTTGGGTTTAATCAGCCCTTGATCGTCTTTGAAGCCCACTACTGCGCTCTCGAGGACCGCCAGGTGGCTGCTCAGACAATTTTCTATTTCCACAGGTGAAACCCATATCCCTCCTACTTTCAGCATGTCGTCAGCTCGACCGGCACACCAGTAGTAACCTTTTTCATCTATGTAGTACTTGTCGCCTGTATTGATCCATTCTCCTTGCATGGTCTGGCGCGTTTTCTCCCGCTTACGCCAATAAAACTGAGCTGCACTATCCCCCTTAACCATCAGGGTGCCGATTTCTCCTCGAGGCACCTCTTGCCCTTCATCATCTACAAGCTTAAGTTCATATCCTGGTACAGGTTTACCAGTGGACCCTGGCTGTATATCTCCCAATCGGTTGGAGAGGAATATATGAAGCATTTCGGTTGAGCCGATCGCATCCAGTATGTCCACTCCGAAGCGTTGTTTCCAACGATAAAAGATGTCCTGGGGCAATGCTTCCCCTGATGACACACAGATGCGGACTGAAGAAAGTTCGTGATCTGCATTGGGATCTGGTTTTATTCCCTGTTCTCGATCATAAATGGCTTTGTACTCGAGCATCTGACCGTAGAGGGTAGGCACTCCAAAGAATACTGTAGGACGAAAACGTTCGAGATACCTAAAGACAATTTCTGGAGTAGGCCGATGGGGGCAGAGCACTGCGGAAGCTCCTACCGACATAGGTAAATACATTCCGTTTCCAAGACCATAAGCGAAAAATAGTCGTCCTGCCGAGAAACAGATGTCATCTTCCTTGAGCCCCAATACTCTCTGACCATAGGCCTGTGAGGTAACCACCATGTCATATTGCGAATGGATGGCTCCTTTGGGGGAACCGGTAGATCCTGAACTGTATAGCCAGAAACCAACATCATCTCGTGTGGTGGATGCCGTTTTGATTGTTGATAATGCACGCTTGTATTTCTGCCGGAAGGGGATATGTGCTCCTTCCACTTCCGATATCACAATGAGATCACGGAGGTAATGAAGGTCACCCTTGATCTGGTTGACCACTGGGAGAAGTTCTGCGGACACAGCAAGCACCCGTGCTCGACTGTCATTGAGGTAATATTCATAATCTTCAGGAGTCAGCATGGTATTTACAGGCACGGGGGCTGCCCCAATTTTAATTGCCCCCCAAAAGATAGCATAGAACTGGGTCACATCGAGCATGAGAATCATGACCCGATCTTCGATGCGGATCCCTAAGTCGCACAGGGCATTAGCCGTTTTGTTGGTCATCTTTTGAATATCGTTATAAGTATAATTACGATGTTCCGTGTAAATAGCGACCTTGTGGCCATGTCCCTGACGTATATTGCGATCCACGAAATAGTCTGCAGCATTAAAAAACTCTTGTGATTCTCCGTGAAGCACTCCTACCTCCTATTCCTCGAAAGCGATTCAATGGAGCCATCCATAAAAAGGATGGCACTCCCAAGTGAAAAGTAAAGAACCCCGCCCACAGGGCGGGGCTTTAAAACCCAAATTCTCTAAACCCAAAACCGAGATCCCGAAATCGTAGATCCTGAATTAAGTTCAGGACCTGGTTCGGGATGACAAAAGACGAGAACCTAACCCGGTTGTCATGCTGAACTTGTTTCAGCATCTCACTATGATTTTTTCTGACTTTGGCAGAAACACCTTTCATCCCCGTCCACAGGACGGGGTTTTCAGGTGTGGTCTTAATAAACATTTGGGTTAAAAGTATAAACTATTGCCGAAATAATAACTTTAGGCATTATACGTACGATTTATAATAATAGCAAACAAAACCTCTACATACTCAACTGCATTCATATTTCCTATAAAATATTTACTCTTCTGTGAAGAAGATGCTATTATATTCCCATACACCAGTTCGACCTAAGAAAATACAAAGGAGGGATGATCATGAAAAAAGTATCGCTTTTAGCCGCTGGTTGGGTACTGACCCTTTTGCTCATTTGCCCTACTTTCACCTTTGCGGAAGAGCTGAAACCCATCCAGCTTTTGAAGCCACAGGTTGATAGTGGTAGACCCCTCATGCAGGTATTAAAGGATAGAAGGTCGTCTCGTGAATTCAGTAATGAGAAGCTGCCTGTACAGGTACTCTCAAATCTTCTTTGGGCGGCGTTCGGAGTGAATCGCCCCGATTCAGGAAAACGGACTGCACCTTCTGCAGTGAACTGGCAGGAGATCGATATTTATGTTGCTATGGCAGATGGTCTTTTCCTATACGATGCAAAAGCTCATATGTTGAAACCCATTCTTAAAGAAGATATTCGGGCTTTGGCAGGTCGTCAGCCGTTCGTCAAAGAGGCGCCTTTGAACCTCATCTACGTGGCAGATTTTTCAAGAACAGGTAAGGCAACAAATGAAGAAAAGGAATTTTATTCAGCTGCTGACACAGGTTTCATTGCCCAGAATGTTTATCTCTATTGTGCCTCCGAAGGATTGTCGACTATTGTTCGAGCGTCCATTGACAGATCGGCGCTGGCGAAGATGATGGGACTCCGGCCAGACCAGAAAATCACTCTTTCACAAACAATTGGATATCCTAAAAAGTAGTTGGACTACTAACTCTTTCTCTCAGCTTCAACCTGCTTTATCTTAAACCGTTTCGAAATGGGACGCTTTCTCAACAGTACATAGGTTGCCCCTGCACCACCATCACAAAGCCTTGCGCTTGAATAGGCTATGATCCATTTACGCCATAGGCCATGCGTAAGCCACTCGATGAACTTTTTCTTTAAGACAGGTTCTGAAGGTGAAGAAAGGCCACGACCATGTACGACTAAAACACCTCTTTTACCAGTGGTCACCGCCCATTTTAAAAACTTATCAATAATTTCCTTTGCATCATC
>Ga0299915_10003445_pt1 | contig 11443 bp, 12 predicted proteins | sample RVTome_13_FD_200263 | JGI IMG/M metagenome (GOLD analysis project Ga0299915, IMG submission 200263) | Soil microbial communities from uranium-contaminated site in the Upper Colorado River Basin, Wyoming, United States - RVT92D227 (version 2) ... | reverse complement strand
TCCGCCTCAACACCTCTCCGGTGGGCACTGGGCTTGGAGCGCTCATGACCAGGAACCCCGATCAGACCAACCTGATCATTACGAAGAACCGGGAGTGGCGGGGTGATCAGAGCGACGGCTTAAACGACGTCCTCGCCATTGACGGCATCAACGTCGTTAATGCGATCAACGCTTATGCAAGCCATATGTTGGTTGCGTATTTTATTTACGATTTGGCCTCGGACCACGTGACGAACTTAACCAGGCCGGTCACTGATTTCCCTGCGTCATTAAATACAACTTTTCTTAGCGCTGTTGACGTGTATCTCCCCGGGGCTACTCCGCCTGATGCGACCATAGCCATTGTGGAGATCCCGCGCGGCGACTGCGGCGCGATGCACGGCATCAACGTGCCCAACTGGGCAATCATCAACGAGGGGAACACCTTCTCCGAATCAATATCGGTCCAGCTTGACGACTACATCGAAGGCCGGTGCGATGAAACGTGGGACAGCCATGGGTGGCACTAACACGACTAGCGGTAATAGTAATCACGCGCATAAGTAGGCTGTGGAAAGGGGGCAGGGTTTTCACCCTGCCCCCTGCGCTATAATAGGCCCGTTAGAAGCCTATTGACAACTTTGGGAATATGGGCTTAAGTTAGGCTGTTTTTATTTAAGGGAGCTTGGGGAGTAACAGGACGTAAACAGATTTAAGCATGTGCCGCCTCATACCGGGGGGTTAGAGGCATGCAGTCCCGCACCGCTTTGTATCAAAATATAATTGACGGGATGTCGCTCCCGCTCCTCAATCTATCGAGAAGGATTCCGGGATCTGACCAAAGGGCCACCTTCGGCCGAAGCGGGAAAGGCGACACAGGGGAAATTTAGTGTTTGATCTTCAAGGGGCACTTCTGCCCCTTTTTTATTTGGTGTGGATAAGGAGGCAGGGGAGGGTCAGTGACAATTGAAGATGCGGCCCCTCCGTGGACCAAAATTGTCAACTTGCCCGAATAAAAGTCCCCTGGAAACGCCGAAGTACCATGAAGAAAGATAGGAGGGTACAAAGATGAAGAACAGATGGAGTATGATGGCATTAGTGGTTCTGGCAGGAGCATTGGCGGTGTCCCTGGCGCTTTTACCGTCGGCGGCGTTGGCGAAAGAGTTCAAATATGCTTGGCCGCCCGAGCCGCCCGTCTTCACCGTTACCTATCCTGGTGAATGGACGCAGGATTCAGAGAAACCCAACGAGGTATTGCTCCGTACAAAAAAGAATGGCACCATCCCCATTATGGAGATTAACTGCATTGATCCCGTAAGTGCGGACGGGAAGACGGTGGTTACCTTAGATAACGCGGCGGAGGAGTACGCAAAGCTGGTGGAGAAGTCACAGCAGACGAAGGTTAGGATCGTCTCAAATAAGCAGAAAACCATGAAGGACGGAACCCCGGCGGTTGAAGCGACAATGACGTGGCTGTATCAGAAGTCTCTGCCTCGGCAGAGCACCATTGTGACGACCGTAAAGGATGGCAAGTGGGTATATGTGGTGGTTCACCATAACCCTGGCGAGACCCTGTGGGACGTTCCCCGCAGCCTGACATTTCAATCGTGTAAAAATATTAAAGCGGAATGCGACAAAACAACCTGTCAGGAATTTAAGTCAACATGTGAACCCCCTGAGCCTAAGCTGAATGAATGGGGTAATTTGTTGTTCGAAAAATTACTTTTCAGGGTCTACTCTGGGTACACAAATGAAACAGGTACCGCAGACAAAATTCCCGGCGGCTTGACTACAGTGATTGAAAGGACGCATAATTACGGCGTAAGCTTTGGGTATAAAGAGAAACCTATCGTGAGAGAGATTATGGCATTTATCCAAGAACCTAAAAAAAACACGCCGCTGCAGGATTTAGTTCTCGATCCCATTAAGTTGACTGCGGAGGTTAATCCAGGCACAAAATTAAAAACGACGCCAGGAGGAGCGGTTACAGAAGAAACTACCTTCAAGACGACTTTCAATGTAGAGATATCCTATAATCTCCCAATCGACAAACTTGTATATTACACAGGGATATCATGGTTTACAAAATAGAAAATGATTTGGTATCGTTGGCCTGCAACGAAAACTTTAACAGGCTTGTCGGGACCCAAAGCCGGAGAGGAAAATTACAATGAAATCAAAAGCAAAGCAAGCACGGACTGCTAAAAAAGCCCAGAATGGTTCGGTGGAAAACTTGCGCATAAATAGAGCATTTTGGCTATCCATTTTCGGCCTCTCATTGGCAGCGGCATTGGTCGTTGCGTTGCTGATCGCAGGCTGGGATAAAGGAAGCGAGATTACCGCTGTCGTCGGATTGTTTACGAGCGTTCTGGGTACCTTGGTTGGCGCGTTCTTCGGTTTACAGATTGGGTCTGCAGGTAAGGAAAAAGCAGAAGAGCGTGCTGACAGCGCTCAAAAGAAGGCCAATGCACTGCAATCGGCTGCCGACCAACCTACTATTAACAGAGCTAAGCAAATATATCCTAGTCTCTTCAAGTAGGGACTTTTGAATCTCAGTAAAGGAGGTAACTATGCTAAAACATTTAGATGACGACGCGAACTTGAACATGCTCATTGACGATTCGGGAACTCTTCTCGTAATTTGTGAGAAGTGCCATAATGTATGGAAAGGCGAGCTGGCACTTGTCGAGTCTCCAACTGCGGCAAAGAAACTCACCAAACGACCGATGTCGGATACTTTAATGGAGAAACCTGCTCTTTTAAAGAATCTTGGCATTGATAAGAAATACATTGCCGGTCTCAAGTTTTGATAGGGAGAGAACTAAGGGACGTTGTTTCTGCATTGACTTGGCAAGAACGATTTGTTATCGAGGGGCGAGGTGGCACGGCTTCTGGGGGTGGCGACCTCAGCTGTCGTTCGTGCAGCCCACTGTGGAAATATGCCTGGAAGCCGGACTAATATTTAAGTTCAGCCGGAAACAACGTCCCCTAAGTTCTCGATCTTGGTATTGACATTTTGTGAAAAAGGGGCAGGAGCACGCCAAGCGGGCCCTGGAGATTGCCGCGGCTGGAGGGCACAACATCATCATGTTATAAATGGTTTTATATTACCTTCGCTTTTTTATGGTATTGATTGTTATAATAACCTTATATATATTTCCTAATATTATAAATATGTTAAAACCTTGATTAAACTAATTTTCCAATTATAAATGCCCCTAATAATACCCCAACTACGAATGCAACTTGTGCTATCCAACCGCTCCAACGCTCAAGTTTTCCAATCCATTTCCCGAGATCCTGCGGTGGCCTAGTTTCTTGCCAAGTTAACTCGTCAGAAAGAAAGCCTCGTAAACGCCTAATAACATCGTTATATAAGATACCAAAAAAATTAAATAAGAATCTTCTTTGCACTCCTGTTGCCACCAAACCTATAACAAAACACATAAGTGGCCCCATAGCCAAATACGTGCCCTTTTCGCTTCCAATAAAGGCGAGTGTGGCTATTGCACCTCCAGCATTTACAAGAAAGTTATATTGCGTGAGTTTCTCATTTGCCTCTATAAATCTTTCGAATGCGTCGTCACGCTGAGCGATAAGTGTAGATCCTAGTTTCTCTCTTATTTTTAGGTCTAGTTCAGATGCCTTTTTATTCATGTCAGCCATCATTTTCTCCCATAATTTGATTTACTCCCAAAACCTTTTTTGTTATAATTTTTAGGCCCTGTGAAGACGATCCTAGTGTATCCAGGTGAATCATCAAGATAGGTGTACTTGTTTGTCTTCTCCTGAGGCAATTCATCAAATGCCTCCTTGGCGAGGGCCAAGGCCTCAACTAATGACCCGATTGGCGAAATGAAGTTTATAGTTTTTTGATAATCTGGTCGAGAAAGTGATCCTTCATCTTCTATTATATATCGGCCTGGAGTTTTTAACGGATCTGCGTAAGGGAATAAAGATGTAAATCTTGAATCAGGGAATTTTCTGAGAGTACAAATGAAATAATACGTTCTGAATTTTCCTATACCATCGTTCTTCTTCTTTGAAGCCAAGAAATACCCCGGAGAGGCATACATTAGTGGTTCCAGTTGCGATTTTGTTAGCGACTCGGCTACAATAACAAATGATTCAAAACAGACCTTATCTACCAGCTTAGCGCCAAATATTCAAAAAGCAGGCCTAAGTCGTTGCGCGGCAATATCACTGACGTTGTACAATCCAGTTATCCAGAAGCGCTTCGCACGCATTTTCTTCGTAAATTTTGACATAATCTTCGAACATCTATCAGTAACTGAGAGAGCAGCAAATGCTTGGCGATCAATTTCAATTCGCTTTTCCTCTTTGAGTTGTCTACGCAGCGGACCTAAAAAGTAATTAACCCTTTGTTGCAATCGCTTCGAAAATGTGGGATCTTGAGGAGGAGCCCAGGAAATTATTTTCTTCATCTCTAAATCAAAGTGAACTCGCAGCGAATCTTCGGCTTGTAATCTACTCAGGTGATCTTTGCGTGCAGTATATACGACCGGTATTTTGCGTTCAGCAAATCCAGCCTCATAATACACTGAAGGACGTGCGTAAGTCAGATCCGCTATAACCATATCGGATGATTCTAACATCCGAATAATAAAGTTATTCAAGTCATCTTTATGCTCTCGTCTGTCAACCCTAATTACCTCTAAATCCAAGCCATTGAGTGTTGGGAATATTTGAGTATCGTACAATAACTCACAGTCGTCCTTCCCAAATGCCATTGCCACAAAACATCTTATTCGTTTATTTTGTTTTGTCATTTTTTACCATGAAGGTAATGCGGTAAACGGTCTCCGCTGGCTCCAATGACGACAAGAACTCAGCTTTTTCCAGTGGGTCTTTTTTTTGTTGGTAAGTGCGGAGGGGGGGCGGATAGTTGCTCATTTTTTGTTAATTCATTCAAGACCTTTTTTTACGCGTAGCGTCAAATCCTGGCTAACGTCCTGAGACCTCATTTTTAAATTATAGTTCTTTGTCTCATTAGGGAGCTGAAATCTAATAAAAAATCTGATACCCTCTCCTGGTTCTAACTGTCTTTTGGGGATACTAGATATCTCTATAGTTTCAGAAGAAGGTTTATCTTCCAATTGAGTTAAGCGGCCGCCCATACCCCAAAGATTACTGTTTGTTGTACGATAACCGCGGTCTGGATGTGCAGTATTGAGATGCTTGAATTTCGATGGGAATTCTACTGCAACCTGCGGGTATTTTAAGACTTTAGAAGCAGAAAAATTAACAATCATAAATTCGATTTTCTGTCCAATCGCATAGCGTACGCCATCAATATCTTTATATTCAGGTTGATAGGTAACTTCCAGTGTTGTGGTTATAACTGGAACATCCTTCGTTCCCTCTTGGTAAAATCCAAGAATAACGTCTAGTTTAGGAATTTTTTCTTTTTCAGCAATTCTCCCTTTAGCTATTTGTTCAGCCAGTTCTCTAGCCCTATCTTCTTTGTAAAGTACCTCTGTTCCTTCAGTAGCAGGCGTTACATCTCCACTATTGGAACCTGGAAGATCAGTTTCGGGAGGGATTTCCCCATACGGTGTCTTAACTCCTCTTTTTTGTATGAGAGAAGCAAAGAATTTGAAAACACCGTAAATTTCCGTTTTGTAGCGAGGAACAATGATGAGCAGAAGGATAAGGAAAAAGATGGGCCACGCAGCGTCTTTCAATAGATCAATAAATAATTTAGTCCACCAGTAGGCCATTGTCGTTCATAAGTGGGATCATTCAGTTATTTGAGGGGGTACTATCCCTCACTTGCATTGTACCACTATGTGAAATTACGTCAATCCTTGGGGGCAGGGCGCCTGGGGCGGGTGAAACCTGCATTGCTCCCCCCTCCCCAGGGGGGATCTGCGACAAGGGGGATCGGCCGGGAGGCAGGAAACAGGAAACAGGAGACAGAAGACAGAAAGTCCCCAAGGGGGATCAAAAAGAGACAGGAAGTTGTAAAGCCTGCTCCCCAGGGGGGATCGTAGACAAACTTGCCAGATAGGTCTAGAATCCAATAGTTCAAGGTGCTTGTAAGGGGTGGCGGGAAAGGCCATGGGAGCGGTCATTGGTGGGGGAAAATAGTCTTAGGGAGGGAATAAAATGAAAAAATTTTTATGGTATGGGTTGGTCGGTATTGTTGTCATCGTTTTCCTGCTGGGATTATTTTACTTCCTTTTCCCGGAATCCGTGTTCAAGTTGGCGATCGATGCGCAGCGACGAGCTGCCGGTCTGGTCAAGAAGGCGATCCAGGTCGACGATCACGGGATTGTCTACCTGGAAGGTGGAAAAGGAGAAACAGTCATACTCCTTCATGGATTCGGCGGCAGCAAGGACGACTGGCCGCTCTTCGCCAGGCACTTGAAGGGCTTTCACCTGGTTATCCCCGACATCCCCGGTTTCGGTGAAAGCTCGCAGGTGCCGGCGGACAGCTACAGTTTCGAGAGCCAGATTGGGCGCATCGACCGATTTGTGGAAGTACTTAGGCTCGATCGATTTCACATGGCAGGAAATTCCATGGGAGGCGCATTGACTGCCGCCTACGGAGCAAAACACCCGGAGAAGGTCCTGACCCTTGCCCTGTTGGACCCTGCCGGAGCCCCATCTCCAAACAAGAGCGAAGTCGCCAGGCAGTTGGAGCAGGGCCATAATCCTTTGCTGGTCGCAAACGCCGCGGATTTCGATAAGCTTATGGCGTTGATCTTCGTAAAGACGCCCCCCATCCCCGCACCTATTAAGCGGATCCTGGTCGCAGATATGAGCGCCCACGCGGAGTTCAACAAGAAGATATGGAACGACTGGCAGCCGGAAAAATACAGTTTAGCAGCTGTTCTACCCCTGATTCAGGCGCCTGTCCTGATCATATGGGGTGATCAGGACAAGGTGACGGATATAGGGGGCGTTGCCTTCCTGGAAAAGAATCTGAAGAAGTACAAGGTGGTTATCCTGAAGGACACGGGGCATTTACCCATGTTTGAAAAGCCGAAAGAAACAGCGCGGGCATATATGAGTTTTTTGAAGGGGGAAAAATAAAGATTCCCTATTCTGAGGATAAGGTGTCAGGTCTTTGATCTTGGTATTTTGCGGGGCGAGGTGGTGGACGTTGTTACCCGCATTGCTCCCCCCTCCCCCCCTCCCCAGGGGGGATCGTAGACAAGGGGGATCTTCGCTCCCCCCCAAGGGGATCTTCGACAAGGGGGATCTGCGACAAGGGGGATCTTCGAAAAACCCTGCTAACAGGGAGAGAATTTAATAACGCAACGTAAGTAACAACGTCCCCATCTCCTCTTGCTATCTTCCATCCTCTTTGCTGAGCTTTAACACAGCTGCCTTTCCCGCTCCATTGGTGAAGTAATCAATGAGCTTGAGAACCTCTTGTTTTTTGGCGGCTTCCCACTTTGCCCGCCACTCCTCCTTGGCGGCGATACAATGCAAGAGCGGCTTATACCCCTCCACCTTGTCCCATAGTTCCGAGCCCCTTGTTACCGGCGTGAATTGCATACGCGCCTTTGCCCAGCCCGTCCTGACGTTCGTGCCGACGTAGTATGATTTGCCCGCCGCTAAATCGGCCTGAATGGCAACCTTGTTTTCGGCAATACCGATAAAGAGGTGTGTGCCTGGATTGCATTCATAGACGAAATAGGACTTTGCCTGGCTGAGGCCGGCAAAATGGTCCGAGTCCCATATCTGAAAATTGATGGCATAACCATAACCGGACGGCCGCATAAAATAGACCAGGGCCTTGTCAGGCGCCGGCCCTGCAGCGGGTGTGGCCGGTGCCATGTATCCGCTTCTCCCGGCACAGCCCATAACCATGAGAAAGACGGATACCATTACCGTTACGATGGCGATCCTCCGATACCTTTTCATAGCAGTCTCCTTTCTGCGGCAAAACGTTTAATTAATCTTTTCCACCCCCTCACCAAGAGTCACATCAGAGGCCTTTTTGTCGTATTCTTCCTCTTCCAGGCCTCCTTTTATTTAATACTCCATTTTCAGGTGTTTGTCTTTCCATGGCCGGGCTTGCTCGAGCTGCGCAGCCAGCCTGAAGAGCGTGGCCTTTTTCTTCACCCTCTCCTGTCCCGGCAAAAGACAACTACAGGAAGATCATCCCGAGTGCTTCGGCAACGCAGGCCGGTTTTTCCTGCCCTTCGATTTCGATGGTATGGGTGTTGGTGACAAGAATCTGATTCGGTTTTTTCTCTTCAATCGCCGTGATCACCATTTTGGAGCGCACCCGGGAGCCCACCGGGACCGGATTGATGAAACGGACTTTGTTCAATCCGTAATTGATGGCCATTTTGGCGCCTTCAATCGTATATTTGCCGGCGTAGCTGAAAACCGGAAGAAGCGACAGCGTCAGAAAACCATGGGCGATCGGTGCGCCGAACGGCCCTTGCTTGGCCTTTTCGATATCGACGTGGATCCACTGATGATCTCCGGTCGCATCCGCAAAGCGATTGATCTTGTCCTGATCGATCAGGATCCAGTCGGTCGTGCCGTTATCCTGCCCGATGAGTAATTTGAATTTGTCTAAAGGTAATGTTTCCAGCACAAAAAGCCTCCTTTCTACGTTATAGGTGAATTTCGGATGAACAGTGGGATCAGGTCTTTCGTTTTGCTTTCTCCCTCAGTCGGGCAGACAAAGGGGCAACGCTAAAGTAATTCACGACACCCCCTCTGTCTCCTCACCCCTCCTTTCCCTCTCACCGAATATCCTGTGTTTGTATATCGAATCCCCCTTATCTCTTCAAGAAACTTTGTGGGTTCTTTCCACGACTTCTTATCGGCCTTCTCATTATATCCGATGAGGGAAATGGTTTCAAATCTTTATCCTTGATTCTCTTACCCACCAGGAACGCCTATAACGAATTCTGGGGACACCATACTTAATTATGGGGTCCAAAGGGGGGGCGTCCTTAAATAATTCAATAACTCTTCGTGATTACCCTCTACAGTTTCGGGTGTTTGTCTTTCCATGGCCGGGCTTGCTCGAGCTGCGCAGCCAGCCTGAAGAGCGTGGCCTCGTCGCCGAACCTGGCGATAAAGTGGGTCCCGATGGGCAGGCCGTCTGCATTCCAGTAGAGCGGCACGGACATGGCAGGCTGGCCCGTCGCATTGCAGATGGGAGTGAACGCGGCGATCTCGCCGGCCCTTCTTAAGCCGTTCAAGGGATCGTCCGGAGGAGAATCAAAAAAACCGAGCTTTACCGGCGGCTGCGCCAGCGTAGGGGTCAGTATAATGTCATAGGTCGCCTGGAAGGCGGCGATGGCACGGGCGACCTGTTGCAAGTACAGCTCCGCATTAAGATAGTCGGCTGCGTCATTGGATAGCGAAAGCTCATGCAAGCCCCAGGTGAGCGGCTCAACCTGGCCTTGTTTGATTCCTAAGGCCTTTATGATAGAGGCGACGCCCGCAGCCCACTTCACCATAAAGGCGCGGGTTATGGCCTGGGCGTCAAGCTGCGGCAATGTCTCTTCCACCCTGTGGCCGAGCTGTTCGCATAAGGCAGCCGCTTCCTTGACTGCCTTCACGCAGTCTGCATGTACCGGTACTCCCGTCTGCGCCTGCGTCGTGAAGGCGATGCGGAGCCTTCCGGGATCCGCGCCTACCTCCTTGATGAAGGGGCGCTTGATCGGCGGGGCCCAATAGGGATCGCCCATGATGCTTCCCGCGGTGGCGTCGAGCAGGGCGGCGCTGTCGCGGACCGTCCGGGTGAGGGCATGCTCGCACACCAGGCCGCCCATCATATCGCCCGAGTCGGGCGCCAGGGAGTTGCGCGCCCGGGTGGGCTTCAATCCGAACACACCGCAGTTGGATGCCGGTATCCGAATAGATCCTCCGCCGTCGTTTCCGTGGGCCATGGGGCAGATACCGGCGGCAACCGCCGCAGCCGAACCGCCGCTTGATCCCCCTGCCGAGCGAGTGATATCCCACGGGTTCCTCGTTGGGCCGAACAGCTCGGGTTCCGTCGTCGGGAGTATGCCGAATTCAGGGGCATTCGTCTTTCCTATGATAATAAGCCCGGCTCTTTTGTATCGTTGCACCAGCTCGCTGTCATGATCAGGTACGAAATCCTTGAGCAGTTTCGCGCCGAACGACATGCGGATGCCGGCGTATGTCGCGACCAGGTCTTTCAAGAGAAAGGGTACGCCGGTAAAAGGGCCTTGGGGAAGCTTGGCGCCTGCGGCCTGGCGGGCTTGATCGTACATTTTCGTAATAACCGCGTTCAGCACGGGATTGACTCGCTCGATCCGCTCGATCACGGCCTCGACGAGCTCGAGCGGCGTCACCTCCTTCCCGCGCACCAGCTCGGCCAGGGAATGGGCATCATGATTTTTCAGTTCATCTGATAATGACATGGGCTATTCCTCCTTAAAGCTCCGGCGTTTTTATACGATCTGCGCTTGGTGATGATTATCTTGTATCATATATATGTTTTGAGGGAGGTCAAGATATTTCCCTAGGCTTAGGTCTTTGAGCTTGGCTTTTTTGCGGAGGGGGACCCGCATTGCTCCCCGCTCCCCCCCCAAGGGGGATCTGCGACAAGGGGGATCTTCGACCTATCCCCCAGGAAAAGATTCAAGGGGTCAGGCGTTACGGACTCGACAAGGTATGTTTCTTAGGGGTGCAAACCTATGAACTTTCTGCTATCATGAGCTTATGTGAATAGGCCAGGGAGGTGTACCATGCCAAAGATTGAAGCCCAGATCCCTGAGGATATCTACCGTAATATCACCGAGGAGATAAAGCTCGGGGTATTTACCGACGCCTCGGAAGCCGTTGTCTCAGCGCTCAAAAAGGCCTATGCCAGAAAGAGCAGATCTTTCCTGAGATGGCTGATGAAGAAAGAGGGTGTTGCAGAAACAGGTTTCTTGAAAGAGTTAAAAAAGATGCGCGGATGAAATATAGGGTCTTTGTCGATACCAATATCCTGTTATCCGGCATCTTCTTTGAGGGGAACGAGGCCAGCATCTTGGATATGGTCGAGCTTGACCTCATGACATGCGAGGATGCCGTCGATGAATTGCGAAGGATAGTAAGAAAGAAACTCAAGTATCTCAAAGAAAGGACTTTTGAAATAGCCCTCGCTGAAACCGAAAAGGCACTGAGCGATATCGTCATTATCCCCCGAGCAAGCTACGACCATATGGTGAAAGAGGCGGGGCTTCTGATAAGACACAAAAAGGATATTCCCATTCTTGCAGCAGTTCTCTCTATAAGGCCCCACTACTTTTTGACCGGCGATGCGCATTTCTTCACGGACACAATTAAAAGCATTGTGCAAGTAATGACCACCAAGGATTTTCTTGCCAAAATAAAATGATACGGTAGGCTAGGGAAAGGTGTGCGAGGAAGCGGACTTATGCCTTCTTCGCCGCCAGCGGCATGAAGGTCGTATTTTCCAACGACTTGGTGGCAAACAAGATACAGGCCT
>Ga0299915_10003444_pt1 | contig 11446 bp, 8 predicted proteins | sample RVTome_13_FD_200263 | JGI IMG/M metagenome (GOLD analysis project Ga0299915, IMG submission 200263) | Soil microbial communities from uranium-contaminated site in the Upper Colorado River Basin, Wyoming, United States - RVT92D227 (version 2) ... | reverse complement strand
AAGGCGGCCAGGATCAGGATGGTCAGGGCGATGGGACGGGTCACCAGAATCAAGGGGTCGCCGCTCGACATGACCAGGGAGCGGCGGAAGTTTGATTCCATCATGAAGCCGAGAATCTGGGCCAGGACCATGGGGGAGACGGGGTAGTCGTATCGCATCATCAGGTAGCCGATGAAACCGAAGCAGACGCAGGTCACCAGATCATACATGACATTATTGATCGCGTAGGACCCCACCATGCAGGCGATGAAGATCAGGGGAACGAGATAGCGGCGGTCGATGTTGATGACCCGGGCGAAGAACCGGGCGAAGATCAGGCCCAGGATCACGAACATGAAGTTGGCCAGGATCATCCCGCCGAAGATCTGGTGGACCAGCTCCCGGTGGTCCCGGAAGAGGAGGGGGCCGGGCTGAAGGTTGTGGATGGTAAGGGCTCCCATGAGGACCGCCGTGGCCGCGTCCCCGGGGATGCCCAGGGTGAGCATGGGAAGCATGTCCCCGCCGGTGCTGGCGTTCTCCGCGCATTGAGGGGCGGCCACGCCTTCCATGTAGAAAGGGGTCAGTCCATGAAATCAGGAATAAAAGACCTATTGAGTAAATAGCGCAGAAAAATGGCAAAAGCCACCGTGGGCCCGAAGGGGGATATAGCCTAGAGAATATTCCTACATTCACGGACTGACCCCTTCTGCGCCATCGTGAATGCCTACAAGACGATTCAGAGGTACAACGATGACCTCATAAAAAGTCCTTTTTCCCAATAAACCGGTTGGAAAAAACTCTTCCCCTTCCCCAGGAAAAACAGAATTTTCTTCAGAGCTATTTTATTCCCGGATAGAGCTGTTTGGGAAGCCAGAGGGAGATTTCGGGGACATAGGTGATGATCATCAGGCTGACGATGGCGATCGCGAGCCAGGGAACGATTGCCTGTACCACTTCTACATAGCTCTTCTTAAACGCTCCGCTGGCCACAAAAAGATTCAAACCGAAAGGCGGGGTGATATTTCCCATGTCCGAGTTGACCGTGGCCACGATCCCGAAATGAAGCTCGCTGATTCCCGCCGGCTCCATCAGACGAAGCAGAAGAGGGCACAGGATCAAAATGTTTGAAAATACATCGACGAACATCCCGGCCACGAGCATGGTCAAATTCGCAAATCCGAGCACGGCCCAGTAGGGCGGCTTCATGGCAATCACCGGCTCCACAATACCGCTGGTGACGCCCTGAACGGTCAGCAGCCATGAGAAAAGCGTGGCCGCAGCGACCATGATGAGCACCCGGGCTGTAATCGTCGCCGAATCGAGACTGATGTTCCAGATGTCCCGAAAAGAGAGCTCCCGGTACACGAATCGAGTCACGAACATGGCGTACGCCACGGCGACGGCAGCCGATTCCGTGGGCGTGAAAATCCCGCTGTAAATTCCCCCCAAAATAATGAAAGGAATGCCCAATCCCCAAAGGGCGTCTCTCCCCGCGGTAATCACTTCTTTCCAGCTCGCTCGGGGTTGGAGGGGAATCTTTTTCCATCGGGCATACCCGTAACAGTAAATGGCGTAATTCAAGGCGAAGACGATTCCCGCCCCAAATCCGGCCATGAACAAAGCCCCAACCGAAACTTTGGATACGGAACCGTAAACGATCATGGCGTTGCTGGGAGGGATGATCATCCCCAAAAGGGCCGAACAGGTAACAACACCAAGTGTAAATTTGGGATCATAGCCCGATTTAATCAAGGCCGGGTAGAGAATGCCGCCGACAGCTATGACGGTGGAAGCGCTTGAACCGGTTATGGCGCCGAAAAGGAGGCAGGTCATGACGGCGCAGATTCCCAATCCGCCGGGAAAATGGCCTACGAGAGTGTTGACAAAACGGATCAGGCGGGAGGTTACCCCTCCCCTGCCCATGAGGTCCGCCGCCAGGATGAAAAAGGGGATGGCCAGCAAGGCAAATCCCTCCACGCCTGCAAACATGCGCTGCGGGAGAATCTCCATGGGAATGGAACTGTAAAAGAAAAAGATAAGGATCGCCACGAGGGCCAGGGAAATGAAAATGGGAATGCTGGCTGCGAGGAAAACTCCCAGTAAAGCAAAGATCAAAACCGTCATAATATCCTCAATCGGAAGCGGCCCCTGAAAATTCACCCTCCTCGAATGGGGAAATAATTGGGCCGGGGAAATTTTGCCTCAATCCAGTACTTCACGGATTTCCAGGGACTTGCCTTGAATCCGCGTCCAAAGCTGCTGGAGGAAACGGATGAGCATCAAGATCGTGCCCGCCGGAATGGAAAGGTAAGCGATCCACATGGGGATTTCGAGAGCCGGAGAGATCTGGCTGGCCCCCTTGACCCTTAACATCTGCTTGAGGCTGAGATAGGCCAAGACAATGCAGAAGAGAATGCAAATCAGGTTAACGGCCAAAGCGAGGATGGCGTTTCCTCTTTTGGAAAGAACCCGCGGAACGATGTCTACGGCCACGTGCCCTCCCCACTGGGTCACCTGGCTTGCTCCAATAAAAATGAGCCAGACCATGAGGTAGCGGACAAACTCCTCCGCCCAGTAAATGGGAAGGAGAAAAAAATACCGCATAACCACGTTCACAAAAAGCAAGAGGCTGGAGATGATAATGGCGCCTGCCAGGAATGCCTTCTCCAACTTATTGGATATTTGATTCAGCCAATCAAGAAAATGCATAGCCTCATGAACTCTCTATGTCGCGGTTTTTTTGAAGGATCGGTCGCAGACAACCTGGAGGGCGTCTGGGGCATTTTATACAAAAAGACTCGATTATTTGTCCATAGTTTCGTAGGGGCGATTCATGAATCGCCCCTACGGGCCAGAAATGCATAACCTCCGGGGTCAATTCAGGGTGAACCCTTTAAAGCCGCTGTATATAGAAATGAAAAGGATAGGTCCTTCCCGGAAAAGTTACTTCTTCAAGGTCGTTCGAACCATGTCGTAATAGGTTTTTCCCCCGGAGATGTTATTATTGAACCAGTCGTAAACAGGTTCAACCGCCTTCTGGAACGCCTGCCGATCTTGAGGCTTTAATTCAATCACCGTCACGCCTGACTTTTTAATGGTCTCCAGGAACCCTTTTTCCCTTTCCACGACCAGTCCCCGCTCATAAATTCCAGCCTTCTTGGCCGCCTCGCGGACCATTTTTTGGTGCTTTTCGGGGAGGGAATCAAAGAAACTCTTACTGGCCACGAAAACATAGGCGATAAAAGCATGGTTGCTCAGGGTCATATATTTCTGTACTTCATAGAATTTCATGGTCACAATCGTGGTCAGAGGATTCTCCTGGCCGTCCACCACGCCCTGCTGCAGGGCGTTGTAGAGTTCGTGGAAATCGATGGGCACCGGAGAGGCCCCCAGCGCCTTGAATTGTTCCCGTATGATGGGCGCGGGCATGACCCGGATCTTCCGCCCTTTGAAATCATCGGGGGTTCGAATGGGAAAGTTGCCGGTGAACTGTTTGAACCCGCTGATGATCCAGTGGAGGCCGACGATGTTTCGGCTCAGCAGCGGCTTGTAGAGGTTGTCGGTGAAATCGCTGTCCAATACGCGGAACAAAGCTTCCCGGTCGGGAAACAGAAAGGGAAGGTCCAACACCTGGAGAGAAGGGTGGAGAACCTGCATGTTGGAAGTGGGAATGGCGAGAATTTCCAAAGCGCCGGCCTGGACCATTTCCGACATCTGGAGTCCGGTTCCAAGGAGCTGGCTGGGGAAAATTTTGATGGCGATTTCCCCGTTGCTGCCTTCTTCCACAAGTTTCTTGAAGTACAAGGCGCCGTCATGATGGGGGCTTTTTTCCGGTTGATCATGCCCGAATTTGATATTCCACTTGGCCGCGGCGGAAGCCGTTCCGGCTGCGGCCAGGGTGAAAACAACCGCTCCCAGTAGGGCGACGAACATAATCCTTTTCATGGTTTCCTCCTTGAAAATGAAAGTTTGAGCTGCGGTTCCCCGAATTGAACAATGCAGAAAACTCATAAATTCTTAAGAACACCGGTCCTTTCGTTGAAAATCTCGATCAGTCGATCCATCTCCTCCACTTGCCGGTGAATCCGGTCCCAGAAATCCGGGAAATCATTCCATTGGGCGTTCAGTTCTTCAAGGGATTTCTTCTGCTGCTCGATCCAGGTGAAGTACTTCAGGTTGTGGATGCGCCTGCGGTCCGGATGGCCCAGTTCCAGCATGTTCGCCGTCGACTCGCCCATTAGGTAACGGTGGTAATCACCGGCAGCATGAAGGGCCGAGTAAGGTCCCCGAGCACGGCGCATCTCCTCCACCCTCGTACCGTAGAGCTCCATGGAGTCGGTCAGGACCGTGAGAACCACGTCCCGCCCGGCAAGCTCGAAGTACTTGGCGAATTTGATCGCCGAAAGGAGGTTGCCGATTCCGGAGATTCCCAGAAGGGGGAGTTTTTCGATCATCCCTCCCGGAACCCCTCGGGCACCCAAATACTTCTGCCCTTCCGGTTCATTAAACAGCCGGACCAAGCTCACGCAGGCCTCGTCGTCAATGGCCGTAACCACATCCGTATTGCGGACGTTGTGGATCCAGGGAATATGTTTGTCCCCGATCCCTTCGATCCGATGATCGCCGTAGCCGTTCAGGAGCAAGGTGGGACATTGCAAGGCTTCGCTGGCCACGATGCGGCTGCCCGGAAAAAGCTCTTTCAGGTAATCCCCGGCGCCGATCGTCCCCGCCGAACCGGTCTGGGACACAAAACCGGCGCAGCGCCCGTTTTCGCCCAATTCCACCGAGAGGACCTCTTCCAGAGCCCGTCCGGTGCCCTGATAATGCCAGAGGTGATTTCCGTATTCGTCGAACTGGTTGAAAACGACCACGTTGCCCCGGGTTTGGCGCAGCTCCCAGCACTTATCGAAAATCTCCTTGATATTGCTCTCACAGCCCGGGGTCGCGATCACCTCCCCGGCGACGGTGGCCAGCCATTGAAAACGCTCCCGACTCATCCCCTCCGGCAGGATGGCGATCGAATCGCAGCCGAGAAGGGTTGCATTATAGGCGCCTCCCCGGCAGAAGTTTCCCGTTGAGGGCCAAACCGCTTTCTGGCTGGTCGGGTCAAACTGGCCTGTGACCAGCTGGGGCACCAGGCAACCATAGGTGGCGCCGACTTTGTGGGAGCCGGTGGGAAACCACTTGCCGACCAGAGCGATGATCCGGGCATCCACGCCGGTGAGGGCCGGTGGGAATTCGAGGTAATTCACCTTCCCAAACTGGCCGCCTGAAGATATCGGTTCGTTCTTCCAGGTAATCCGAAAGAGATTGAGAGGGTTTACGTCCCAGAGCCCGATGTCTTCCAGTCTATTTTTGACTTTCTCGGGAATGAATTCCGGTTGGACCTGTTCTTTAAAGGTAGGAATCAGGATCTTCCGCTCCCGCGCCCGCTGGATCGCTCGCTCCAACTTTTTTTCATTTATGCTCAAATCAATCAAAAAAGGCCCTTCTCTCTTTTCAGCTCGGTCAAACCCTTTCCCACAGGATCAGGCGATCCGGCACCATTCCAGAATGGTTTGGGATAAAATTTTTGTCGCCTGAATCAAATCACCGATGTTCGCCCACTCGTTGTTGGCGTGCATCTGCTCGGTCATGCCCGGCCCGAAAATGACCGTCGGGGTTTCCCCGTAACGATTCATGAAGCGGATGTCCGCCGCCCCCTCCCGGCCGCTGATAACGGGTTCTTGGCCGGTGACTTCGGTAAATTTCCGGCAGAGAGCCTGGACGATGGGACTATCCACGGGGATCGCCGAAGGCTCGGCGAAATAGCCGGTGAAGATGACTTCGGGGGGATGGTCTTTCAGCCAGGAGTCATCGGCGACCTTTGCCCGGATGAACTCTACGAATTCTTTTTTTACCGCAGCGGAATCCTCCCCCGGAACCGTGGCCATGGAACCTTTCAGCAGACAGCTGTCCGGGAAGGCACTGTGGTAAGAACCGCTCTCGAATACCCCCACCATACAGGGGATGGCGCCGCGGATGTCCGGGTAAAGAGGATGGCTCATCCGCCCGACCCGCAGCCCTTCGAAGTCGGCGACGGCCTGGGTCACCCGGTAGCCCTTATCGATGGCATTGACCCCTTCCCACCGGCGCTGGATGCCGGCGGCCTTGCCCTTGACCTTGATCTCGAACCAGATGCGCCCGATGGAGCCGGGCTGAACCCGCATACTGGAGGTCTCGCAACAGATCCCGCCATCGGCTTTATACCCTTTCATCACACAGGCCAGGGTGCCGTTTCCGGAAAGCTCCTCGTCCACCGTGTACTCAAGAATCACGTCCCCGCGAAGGCGGACGCCGCAGTCCAGGATGGCTTTTACGGCCATGGTCATGGCTGCCAGCCCCGCCTTCATGTCCGAGGCCCCCCTCCCGTAGATGCGGCCATCCGCAAGGTCTCCGGACCAGCTGGCGTGCTGCCAGCTCTCCGGCGCACCCGCCGGGATCACGTCCACATGCCCGTTGAAGAGCAGGGATTTTCCGCCTCCGGCTCCCTTCAGGAGACCCACCACGTTGGGCCGCCCCTCGTATCCCCGGGATTCCTCAACGAAGGCAGGATGTTTCCGCAGAGACGCCAGGTCCGGCTCGAAGACGTCCACGGTGAGCCCCATCTCCTTGAGCCGACCGGCGATGAATTGCTGGATCGGCCCTTCCTCGCCGGTCACGCTGGGGATGCGAACCAGCTCCTGGAGAAAAGCAACCACTTCATCCTTCTGCCGGTCAATCCATTCTGCTACCCGGTTCTCAAAATTCATGCTTTTCGCCATTGCCCCTTTTTATTGCGCCGGCACCAGGCTCAAAGCCCCCACCGGGCAGATCTCCACGCACAGATTGCACCCGTCACAATTCTCCGGTTTCAGCTTCAGGCGAGGAGAGAACTCGATCGCCCCATAAAAGCAAACCTTGCCGCAGAGTTCGCACCCCCCTTTTTTCAAATTGGTGCACTTCTCCGGGGCCACCTTCGAAACCAGGGGAGGTCGTTTGGCGACCTCTTCAATGGTAGTGATGTGGGGAAGGGTTTTGCCGCGGATCTGCTTGAGGGATTCGAGCTTCTCCGCGTCCATATAGTCTTCCAGGCCCTTCAGCAGAGTCTGGAAATGCCCGTATCCCTGCCACATGATGGAGGTGCAAACCTGGACGGTGGTGGCCCCTAACATAATGTATTCCACCACGTCTTCCCAGGTTGTGACCCCCCCGCAGGCCGAGATGGGAGTCTTGACCGCCCGGGCCACTTCGGAGACATGGCGCTGGGTGATGGGTTTGATGGCCGGCCCGCTGTACCCCCCATAGGCCGGGAGCTTGGGAAGCCCGGTCTTGATGTCCACTCCGGCGAAGGAGCGGACGGAGTTGCCGATGGTCAAAAAATCGGCTCCCGCCGATTCCGCCGCCTGCGCCATGGGAACCATGTTGTGGGTCGTCGGGGTCAACTTGATGCCCACGGGAAGGGAAAGGCTTTTTTTCAGCGCCTTCACCTGGCGGTAGCAGCTCTCCGGGTCGTTGCCCATGAGGAACCCCACGCAGGACTGGTCGGCCGGCATTGGGCAGGAGACGTTGATCTCGAACATGGCCACCTTGCCGGTATTCTGAATGGTCCGGGCGTTGGCCGCTGTCACCTCCGGGTCCGGGTGCGCCACGACGCTGGCGATGATGCAGCCTCCGCCCTGGTGAGCCTTCTGCAGGTCGTTCTTTAACCAGTCTTCCAGGGTTATAGTCGTGTAGAGTTCGATGTTGACCATTCCGATCCGGCTGGCTCCGTGGCGGATGATCTTCATCCGGCCGCACCGGGGATGCTGGGCGAATTTGTCGGGAGGGGCAAAGGTCTTAGGAACAATCGCTCCCGCCTGATGGACCCAGGCCTGGTGGCAGCGCTCCCCATCCCAGCTCGGAGTCGCCGAAGCCAGGATCAGGGGGTTGCGCAATTTCACGCCTGCAAATTCGATCTCCAGTTTTTTCATATCGACTCCTTCCTAGCGCCTTTTCCCATCAGCCTGGAAGAAAGATCCTGGATCGACATTCCGGTCTAACTCATAAAGGCTGTCATCCTGCGAGGGTTTCTGTGAAAGGCTTTGGATTTGGCTCATCTGAAAGGACAAAGCTCATTAGAGTATAACAAATAAATCCCTGGCCATCCAAATATTTCTGCTCTTTCTTTATTGACCGGAATCATTTTTTCTTCGCTTCCTTCCCTTTTAACCTTTGTTTTTGGGATGAAAGCTGGGATTGGCCGCAGGGACGGCGGCGCGGTCCGCGGAAGCACCGGCCGGGAACCCCGCTTTCCTCTGCAAACCCAAAGGGTTTCCACAAAGAGAAGCGGATCCTCTTCGGCCCCGACCCGACCGCTGGAAAGACCATCGCCTCGTGGTTCCGAGAATCGCGGCGTTGTCCCCGCGCCCCTCCCGACACGCCCAAATGGCTGATTCCTTTGGGTCTTTAAAAAAGTGCAGGGGGGCAGTTCATTTTATCTCATTGACAGGTATCCGCATCTGTATTATCAGAAGGATGAACGGTTCAGCCGTAGTTCCCGTTGGATGGATTTGTGCTAAAGGGGGGTAAAAATTGGGCAGGGAAATGCTATGATTGTAAAGCCAGGATGTTTTCACCTGCCAAGGAAAAGAGGATATGGGTCATATCGCTCGTAACGCGGCGCTCTGCTATGGCTGCAAAACCTGCCAGTTAGTCTGTTCCTTTCATCAAACCGGGAGTTTCTGGCCGGAGCGAAGCAGCATTCAGGTATCCCGCAATCCCCAAACCGGGGTTATCCGCTGGAGCATCGACAAAACTTGTGACCAGTGCGGGCGCGAGGAACAGCCCCTATGCGTGAGATATTGTTCCTACAATGCCCTCATGAATGTCACCGATGAGAATCAAGAGGAACACGAACGTGAGTAGGGAAGGGAAGATCAGAGGCGCCCTGGCCGGGAAGATTCTGCGGATCGATCTGTCCACGGGGAAAATCTGGACGGAGGCCAGCGAACCGTATGCGGCCAGAACGCTGGGGGGAAGGGGGACCAATTCCCTCATTCTCATGAATGAAATCGCGATCGGGACAAAGTGGAGCGATGCCGAAAACCTTCTCTGCTTCGGCGTAGGCTCTCTGGTTGGGACCGCGGTCCCCGGGGCCTGCCGCACGGATATCTCGACCATCAACGTCTTCAGCGGCGGCAAAGGCTCCGCGAATGTGGGCGGGTCCTGGGGCGCCGAGCTGAAATATGCCGGGTTCGATCACATCGTCATCCGCGGAAAAGCGGACAGACCAATCTATCTCTACATCACCGACGGCCGGGCTGAGATTCGCGATGCCGCCTGGCTCTGGGGAAAGACGACCTATGAGACGGAGAATCTTCTTAGGCGGGAACTCGGCGATGAACGGATCGAGATTGCGGCCATCGGTCCTGCTGGGGAGAACCGGGTCCGGGGTTCCGCGATTCTAATCGACACGGCCAAGGCGGCAGGAGGGTCCGGCGTCGGCTGCGTGATGGGGGATAAAGAACTCAAGGCGATCGTCGTCCGGGGACACGGGAAGATCGATGTTTTCGACCCGCGCGGGTTTATGGAGGCGGTGGCCAAAACTTATCGCCAGTGTGAAGCCAATCGGGTCAAAGTGCAGTCCATGCGCCAATCCGGGGCGGCCCGTTTCGAGAACCTCGACTTCGAAGGTTGGGAAACCTGTATGGTGATCCGCAACGGGCAGGACGATTACTGGGACCGGGAAAAGAGAGCCCAGTTGATGAACCCGGAAGCGGGGGTCCCGAGCATGCGTCGGAAAGTCAGGGCCTGCTTCTCCTGCCCAACCGGCTGCATGCCTTTTATGGAAAAAGCCCAGGGAAAATACCGGGAAATGAAAGGAGAGGGGTTCTGGATCAATGCCCTCTGGAGCGTGGCCCGATTCGATATTTCCGACCCGGAAACCGCCGTGGCTTTCTGGCTCCTGGCCAACGAACTGGGATTGGACACGGATTACGTGGCCGCGGGCCTGGCCTGGGTCTTCGAGTGCTATGAGAAAGGCCTCATTAACCAGAAGGACACCGATGGCTTAGAACTCACCTGGGGAAACGGCGAGGCCCTTATCCAGCTAATGCGCAAACTCGCCCATCGGGAGGGGATCGGAAATCTGCTGGCCGACGGAATGGTGGAAGCCGCGAAAAAAATCGGCCAGGGCTCCGGATATTATCTCATTCACCTAAAAGGCCAGCCTTCCATCGAGCCCTTTCGCATCCCCAAAGGGTGGGGGTTGGGCGTCTCTACATCGCCGGTGGCCGGAAGACACCTGCGGGGAGCGATCAGAGGGCCCGTCCACTCCGGACCGGGGGGCACCGACTACGATATTACCCATTACTCAAACCAGGCCAAGGCGGTCGTGTGGCAGGCTAAAACAAAGGAACTGGAAGACAACCTCGGGATCTGCAACTACGTGGGAACCTGGTCAGGGGCGCACTTCCTGACCCCGGGGAACTATGCCGAACTAGTTCGCACGGCAATGGGGCTTCCTGTTACGGAAGAGGATCTGATGGATCACTATGCCGTGATCGGCAGGAACCTGGAGAAGGCATTCAACACCCTGCACACAAATCTTGCCCGTGAAGACGATCTTCCCCCCCAAAGGTTCCGGCGGGAGGAAATTAAAACAGGATCCTATAAGGGTTTCAAAGCCAACGAAGATCAATACAACGCTATGCTCGATGAGTTCTACGAACTCTGGGGATGGGACAAAAAGAGCGGAATGCAGACCCGCGAAAGCCTGGAAAAAGTAGGATTAAAGGACGTGGCCGATAAACTCGCGGGAAAGGGATTAATTGAAAAATGCGATAAACGGTAGTTTCGTTTGAACCCTCCTATTTTCCCCCGCCCCTTTTCAAACCTTTTTGCAGAATCCCTGCCCCCGCCTCTTTTGATTAGCAACCAAGTAGCTTGTAGGGTATTGCAATAAAGGAAAGGAGATGGATCAGGCGATCCGTTTTGTCTGTCAGTTTGCCGGAGAAATTGTCGTCCGAATTGGATGCCTTCGCCAAAAAAACCGGCCGGAATAAAAGCGATATCGTGAAAGAATCCGTCAGCCTCTATCTTTGGGAAGCCCGATTCCGGAGTGTTCGAATATCCCTCATAGGGGGTTTCAAACCCGCCCCTACACGTTAGAATACCGCAATTGCGTAAGAGTTATTCATGAACCGGCCCGACAAGGGCCAACTTCTTTCTCCTTAGCTGAGCGCAGTCCACGAACCGATCCAAAGATTTCAGGTCGGAGTTTCCATGACTGCTTGGGCCTGAAAGGTCCGGCGCTGGCGGCGGATGGCCGTGATGGTGGCGAAGGCGGCCAGGATCAGGATGGTCAGGGCGATGGGACGGGTCACCAGAATCAAGGGGTCGCCGCTCGACATGACCAGGGAGCGGCGGAAGTTTGATTCCATCATGAAGCCGAGAATCTGGGCCAGGA
>Ga0299915_10003443_pt1 | contig 11450 bp, 11 predicted proteins | sample RVTome_13_FD_200263 | JGI IMG/M metagenome (GOLD analysis project Ga0299915, IMG submission 200263) | Soil microbial communities from uranium-contaminated site in the Upper Colorado River Basin, Wyoming, United States - RVT92D227 (version 2) ... | reverse complement strand
CGGTTCTTCCAGTCCGTGGAAAAACTGGAAAAATGGAAGATCCGCTGGGGCGTGATCTATGTCGTGACGAGCAAATCCGTGGGGCTCGGCGAAGACGTCCTCAACTATTTGATCAACCTCGTCAACCAGAGCGGCGGAATTCGGCTGAATCCGCTCTATCTTGAAGGGGAAGCCCGGAAAGACGACTTGAAATACCTCGGCTTGACCGCGGAGCAGTTCGGCCATTTCCTCGGCAAGTGTTTCGTCAGCTGGTATCCCCGGCGGAAGGTCTATCCCCTGGTCCAGCCGTTCGAAGGCTTCCTCAACTTCATCCTGGGGACGTCGAACACCCTCTGTTGCGACGAATCCGGAACATGCGGGTCGTCCCATCTCGGAGTCGACCCGCAGGGCAATATCTACCAGTGCGGCCGGTCGATGGACACCAAGGTTCTGAAGTACGGCCACTTGGCGACGCATGATTTTCAGAACGTCTTCCGCCACGAGCTCAAGGACCGCTTGAACAACCGCAGCCAGTTCCTGACCGAGACCGAATGCCGCGACTGCCGCTTTTTCAAGTTCTGTCACGGAGGGTGTCCGGTTGACGGGTTCATCTACCGGGACGATTGGTTTAAAAAAACGATCTGGTGCGAAGCCCGGAAGATCTTTCTGGAGCAGTATTTCGAGCCTACGCTGAACCTCCGGCTGGGAGACTCCTGAAACAGGCCGACCGGGCGGAGGCGAGTCCGGGCCCGGCGGCTGAGAACGCACCGTCGAGGGAGGAGACATGACATCCTTGAACGCGCCGCGGGACATCATCCGAACGGCCGCAACGTTCCTCGTTCTCATCGGTTTCGCCGGCTTGGTTGCCTGTCAACAATCCCAGCCCAAAAAAACCGAGTCCGGGGAATCCTCAAAAGATTCCGGCTATTCCCTGTTCGTCACGGCCTTTCCGCCAGACGCCGACCTCTCGTTCGAATTGAAAAACGGCTCTCTCCAGAGCAATGCGCCGGCCCGGCTGTTGTTCAAAGAGAAACCGATCAAGGTCAAGGCCGGGCGCAAAGGATATTTAGAATCGGTCGTGGATATCATGCCCGACCAGCCGGCGGACGTCCCCCTCCACATCGAGCTCAAACCGGATCCCGTTCAGGCCAAGAACTATTTAGATCAAGCGAAAACCGTGGACGAGCTCGTGGATTATCTGTTGATTTTTCCCGACCTCGCCGACGCCGCATTCTATGACAAGTTGAACACCGCCATGGCCGAGAGAGCGAAAATCGTCTCCGCGGCCGAAGTCGACTCCCTCGCCGGGCCTCCTCTCCTTAAACAGGACGGCCTGACCATTTTGTTGCGGGGAGCAGGTCCTGCGCCAAGCGCGGGCGGGGCGAAGAAGGTCGGCGGCGAATCATCGAAGCCGCTCTCGGCCTCAGCGGAACCCGAGGGCTATGCCCTTTATGGTTTGAGCCCGAAGAACGTCCCCGTGTTCGTCTTCGAGCGTCATCCCAAAAAGCTCCTTGATTTCAGCCATGCCCCCAACGGCCCGGCGCTCGACTGCCGCGAGGCAGGTTTGATTTCTCTTGCCTGGAGCAATTGCGATTGCTATCAATTCCAAGCCGCTCTGTCGTTCCGCATCCAGGGTTCGCGGCTCGAGTTTCAAAGCGTGTCCTATCAGGAAATCGTCAAGGGGGAAGCTCCGAAAATGCTCTTTCATCTCGATAAAGAGATCAAGTGACATGACGCCCAAAGTGACCCAAGTCAAGGATTTCGACCCCAACCTCCAGTGGATTGACCCGATCGGCGGATTGGGGGATTGCCTCTTTCTTTCGAGCGTCCTGCACGACCTCTGGGAGACCACGGGGCGGACGTTCGGCCTCTGCCGCAAAGCGCCCTACGGGAGTTTTTTTTCCGGCCACCCGGCGATCATCAGGATCGGGAGTCCTCCGCCCTACCACCCGGCGATGAAAGTCGACTATTGGAGCTATGAAACCATCGGTCCGGGGAATGGGAGGCCATATCAGGTTTTATCCAGGATGTTCGGCCTGCCCACGCCCCGGGAAGAGCGGCTCTGGATTCCGGTCTCGGAGAATGATTTTGAAACCGCCGCTCATTATCCCCTTCAGGACGGTTTTATCGTCCTCGCCCCGACGTCCGTTTCCCCCCGCAAAATATGGGCCCAGGAACGATGGGCCCGTTTGGCCGATGAACTCGGCCGGAAAACGGGAAGGCAGCTCGTTCAAGTTGGCGAGGAGAACGACTTCCAGATTCCCGGAACGGTCTCTCTCTGCGGCCTGACCTCCCCGAAACAGCTCTTTGCGGTCATGGCCAAGGCGTCCCTGGCCATCGTCGTGGACGCGTTTCCCCTTCATGCCGCGGCCTGGGCCAAGATCCCGACAGTCGCCCTGTGGGGGGCAAGCCGTCACGATACCTTCGGCTATTCTTTTCAGGTCAATATCCAAGCGCCATCTCCTTGCCGGGAAACCTGTTTCGGGCCGCGCAAATACGACATTTACCTGTCCCCCTGCGACCATAAAGATGGCTATTGCCTGGATAATGTCCAGGTGGACGAGGTGTTGGAAAAGGCGAGCCCCTTCCTCTAAATCCTGGATCGCAGGCTCGGGAAGAGATCGGCCGGCAAGAAATTCAGCGAAATGGGACGCATTCTCTTGACTTCCATGGTTGCCGGAAACCTTTCCGGAGGGTCAGCGTCCGTTACGAGGATGACCAAAGCTCGATCATAGCATGTCCCGATCCGCCTTTCCCTGCGCCGCTTTATTAGCCATAGGCATCGGGCTCGCGGCTGGCTGCATTCGCTTCACTCCGGTGTCCGGCCTTAAGCCCCCGCCTGCCATTCTTGATCGGATGGTCCTGTGCGCGTCGATCAATCACAAGGACAACTGGGCTGATCCGGTCGGCGAAAAAACGGTTTTCAAGAAAGGCGAGGATACGAATGCGATCTCCTTCCTGAATTTTCGGGATTTCCACGGTGGGCATATTCTCGTTTGGAAATGGTATGATCCGGCCCGGCGCCTCTACCGGGCCAGCGACGGCATCGCCGTCGGAGAGGACGGGAAAGTCTACGAGAAATACATTGCCTGGGATATGATTTATGTTTCAGAAGAGAAAGCGGACGGCACGTGGACCGTCGCAGTGTTCATGGACGGCATCCTCCTCGTCTCGAAGGAGTTTGAGATCAAGTCATCATTCGCTGCTGGACATTCCATGACCGAACTATCGAGGGTTGAGCCCGCTTTATCGTCCCGATTTCGATAAAGGCAGGGCTGTCACCGGAATCAACTGCGCTTATTCACCGGGTCGGAATTTTCAGGCGTTGGCCCGGCCGGATGAGCGTCCCTCTCAATCCGTTGACCCTCATCAGCGTCTGGGCCGAAGTTCCGTATTTGGCCGCGATTTGAGAGAGAGTCTGCCCGCTCTTCACGACATGCGTCGCGTATTCGGGGGGAAGATATTTCGGCAGGGTGGTGATCGCCTGAAGCGTCTTTTCGCCGTAGCCGACCGGCACGCGCAGCTCGTAGGCGCGGCTGGGCGTGGATTCATTCAGGAGCTCGGGATTGAGGAAGACAAGATCGGCGGCTTCGAGCTTGAGGGCCGCGGCGATCGTGGCGAGCTTCGTCGGATAATTGATGGTCACGGTCTCGAATTGAAGGGGCGGATAGGGATCGGGAAGCGTCATCCCGTATTTCCCCGGATTTTGGATGATCAGGACGGCGGCAATGAAGCGCGGCACGAACCGGGCGGTCTCGAATGGCAGGCGCCGGAAGAGGTCCCAGAAATCGTCCAAGTATTTGACATTCTGGGTGTTGATGCAGAATTGAACCCGCCCTTCGCCGCAATTATAGGAGGCCAACGCGGTCAGCCAATCGCCGAAGAAGGAATGGAGCTCTTCCAGGTATTTGATCGCGGCCTTGGTCGCCTTGTAGGGGTCCATCCGTTCGTCGCTGAATTGGTCGCGCGTCAGCCCATAGCGGAGGCCGGTCGATTTGATAAATTGCCACAAGCCTAAGGCTCGGGCCCGGGACAAGGCTCGAACTTGGAACCAGCTTTCGATCATGGGCAACCAGCCGAGCTCCTCGGGCATTCCGGTTTTGCGGAGTTCGCTCCGGATCCAATCGATGTAGAGACCGGAACGCCTGTAGGATTCCTCGAAGAATTTCCGCTCCGGGCCGGTGAAGAGCTTGATCTCGTCCAGAACGTACCGGTTTTCGGTCAGAGGGATCGACTTGTGATTGCCGGGAATCGGATTGCGCCGGACGGCGTAGATTTCCTGAATCCGCTGGGCGATCATGAGGCGCAGGTCGTTTTTCTCCTGAAAAAGCGGCGACTCGGGCGGAATGTGGAGCTTGAGGATGATGGCGAAGGCTTCGTCGAGCGCTTTGAGCGCGCCGTCGAGGTCGCCTTTTTCGCGGGCGGAGAGGGCTTCTTGATATATGGTCAGCGCGTCTTCGAGCAAAGCCGCGGCCTCGTCCTTCCCGCTTTCAACAACTTTTTCCTGGAGGTTCGTTTCCCGGGCGGCTGCCTTCTGTTCTTCAGCCGGAATGACTGTTTTTACTTCGGGCGGCTTTGTTTTCGGGGGCGGAGGCGCCTGGAGCTCCGAAGCGGGGGATAGTTCGCCGGTCGCCGGTTTTTGGGGGACTGCGGAGGGTTTAGGAGCGTGCGAGCAGGAAACGATCGACAAAGCGATAAAAAGGCTTAAAAACGATATCGCGATATATCTTAAAAAATTCATTGTTTAATTCATTCCTTATACCATGTCGAGACGTCCCGGTCAATTTGGCCCTGGATTCCAGGGGGCAGAATGCCGATTCCGGAGATTCTATGAAGTCCCGGACTTTCGTTCCATCATCGGGTCGCCGTTAATAGGTCCATTCGATTCTTTTCGATGCCAGTTCCAGGCGGTTGCGATGATCGTCTCGATGTCCGAACGGTGAACGCGCCAGCCCAATAAGCGCTCGGCCTTGTCCTTCGAGGCGAGAAGCACGGGCACGTCGCCTTCCCGATTCGACCGCTCCCGGACGGGGACCTTTCTCCCCGTTATTTTCTCGGCCTTGGCCACGACTTCCCGGACGGAATAACCGACATTCGTCCCGAGGTTGACGAATTCGCTTTGGGGAGACTCCATCAATCGACTTAAGGCCAGCACATGGGCTTCGGCCAGGTCCGTGACGTGGATGTAATCCCGGATCGCCGTTCCATCGGGGGTCGGGAAACTCGTCCCGAAGATCTCCAGGACGTCCTTCTTTCCCAGCGCGGCGAGAAGGATGTTGGGGATGAGGTGAGTTTCGGGATCGTGACATTCGCCCATCTCTCCATCGGGGTCGGCGCCCGAGGCGTTGAAATATCGCAGGGAAATGAATTTTAATCCATACGCCCGGTCGTAATCCCGCAAAATCTGCTCGACAAAAAGCTTCGTATACCCATAAGGATTGATCGGACTCAAGGCGTGCTCCTCGGGAATCGGGAGCTTCCGGGGAACGCCGTAGACGGCCGCGCTCGAGGAGAAAATGAAGGATTTGACCTTCGCCTCGAGCATGATCTCGAGAAGGTTCAGGCTCGAGGTCAGGTTCTGGGTGTAATAGCGCTGGGGATGGAGGTAGGACTCGCCGACCTGGATGAGCGAAGCGAAGTGGATAACGGCGGAGATGCTGTGCGCGCGAAAAACGTTCCGGACTTCGTCCTTGTCCTCCAGATCTCCGACGACGAGCTCGGTCTCCCGGACAAATTCCCTGCGCCCCGTCGAGAGATTGTCGAAGACGACGACGCCGTATCCCTTCTTCCGCAGCTCCTTGACCGTGTGGGCGCCGATATAGCCGGCGCCGCCCGCCACGAGAATCTTGGTCATGCCTCGCCCTTCAGCAATGTCTTCGCGATCCGGATTCCGTGCCCGCATGTTTCGAACTCATTGTCGAGCTGCCGCCGGTAAAGCTCGCCCAGGATGCGGCCCATCTCCGGCCCGGGCGCCACTCCGAGCTTGATCAAATCCCGGCCCATGACGAGCGGTTTGATCGTCTCCTTATTGACGTGGAGCTCCTCGAACTTGGCTTGCAACCACGTCCCCTCCCGGTCCAGGCCTTTCAGGGGCTTGTCCTGCCGGCCGCCGCGGTCCGCGGCATCCAGATAGATAACGAGCTCGATTTCGCCGTCGGCATCCGCGGCCAACTTGTTGAACGCCTTCCGGGTGACGGATTCCCGCTGAGCCCAGAGCTCCGCGGCCCGGTGGTGGGTTTTGATGAGAAGAAGGGCAACCTTCCTCAAGGGCGTTCCGTTCCAGGAAAAGATTTTGAATCGATTGAAGATTTTTCTCGCGGTTTTTTCGCTGACAAGATCGTGCCCGGCGCTGGTGATCACCATTCTGCCCCGCTTGAACTCCCACTGGGTGGTTTCCGCTTTCCCGAGATCATGATATAGGGCGGCGAGGAGAAGGGCCAGCGTCCGGGGCGGGTCGAGGGTGAATGTTCCGGCCAGTCTTTTCGCCTGGTCCACGGTCAATTTCGTGTGGTGCCAGACCGTATGATGGCCGAAATCGTCCTTCTCGGGGTGAAAGAGGGAGTCCTGGATGACGAGGGTCAAGGCGTAAAGCTCCGGAAAAAGTTGGCGCAGGCCGCCCAGCTTGAACAGCTCTTCGAGCCCCCGCGAGGGGCGTTCGGAAAAAAGAAGAATCTTGAAAAGCTCGTCATTGACCCGTTCGACGCTGAGCTCGGTCAGGTCGATATTTTTGCTCAGCTCGTAAATCGCCGGGTCCACGGCATATCCCAGGACCGAGGCGAAGCGGGCCGCCCTGAGGACTCTGAGCGGGTCTTCGGGAAAAGCCCTGGAGTTCGTCACCCGGATGATCTTATTCCTGATATCCCGAGCGCCCCCGAAAGGGTCGATGAGCTTCCCGTCGGCCAGCCGGAGGGCGATGCTGTTGCAGCGAAAGTCGCGCCGCTCGAGGTCGTTTTCGAGAGGAAGGTTCGGGTCGGCTTGAACGAGGATGTCCCTATGGCCGCGGCCGGCGGGGCCTTTCGGCCGATCTCTTCTGGGCAGGGCGATATCGTAGGATTTGCCCTCGATGGTGAATTTGATGATGCCGAAGCTTTTGCCGACCAGGTCGACTTTGCCGAACGGCCGGATTTTTGCGATGATGCGATCGAGGGGATGGCGGGCGACGAGGATGTCGATATCTTCGGACGGTATGCCCCGGAGGACGTCCCGGACGAAGCCGCCGACAGCATAGACGTCCGTGCCGAAGAGGCGGACAAAAACCTCCCGTTCGCGAAAATCGGCTTCGTTGGCTTTCATCGCGGCTTTATTATAGCAAAAAAGCGCGGCCCGCGACCCGAAAATTCGAAAGACGGAATCCCCTTCGCGGATAATCGGCCCCCGTATCGCATTATCCGCTCTTGTCCTTTGCCCGGCGATGGTGTAAACTATCTTTTTTTATAAAGATAAGAGATGTCGGTCCTAAAGAAGGCTGTTCTGATTGCGGCCCTCGCCGGGCTGGCCGCCCCGCTCTGGGCCGGCCAAAAATATGACGTCGAAGTAACTGTCCGGGAAAGGAAAGTCGTCAATCCGACGCTCCAGGGCCTGACCCTGGTTTTAAACTTGAACTTGAAGAATCTTTCCTCATCCGCGCTGTCCCTGGTCAAATATGACTATCAGCTTGTGATCGAGAAGATCCCCTACTTGAACATTCAAACGACCATGGACGAGCCCATCCTGATCGAACCCAGGGGGGAGACGCCGATCGCGCTTCCGATCAAGATTACGTATGCTTACGTCTTTGCCGAGGTTCCCTATGTTAGTGACGAGGCCCAGGTGGCTTGCACTCTAACCGGCGGGATGGTATTTGCCGACGAAAGACGCCGGGAAAAAAGGATCCCGATCGCTTTTAGCGGCGACTTTCCGATCTATCAGGGTTTGGACGTCCGGATTCTACCGATCGAAGCCAAGGACCTGACCGTCGGCGGGGCGGACCTCGTCGTTAAGGCCGCCCTGAAAAACCTCAACGGATTTTCTTTCACTCTGGACCGCTTCGATTACAGTCTGGATATCGCCGGAAAAACGGTTTTAGAAGGGAATCTCGGGCAGGGAACGGCTGTGGCCGGCCGCGCCGAAAAAGTTTTCGCCGTCCCTCTTCTCCTGGATTTTTTTGACGCTGGGAAAGAGCTTTACGACGGATTATCCCAGCCGCCCGTTCCGGTTCGCATTTCCGGGACGGCGGAGATCGCCACGTCCTGGGGCACATTCAAAATCCCGTTCGATAAACGGGAGCGAATTCCCGTTCAAAAAATCTCTTGATCAGCGTCATCATCCCCGCCTATAACCGGGCCGCGTTCCTGGACGAGGCAATCCCTTCCGTCCTCAATCAAACGTATTTCTCCGGCGCCGGCCGCAACGCCTGGGAACTGATCCTCGTCGATGACGGGTCCGAGGACGGGACAAAGGCATTGGCGGCGTCGTTCAGCGGGCCGCTGAGATATCATCGCCAGGAACACAAGGGCGTCAGCGCGGCGCGCAACACGGGGCTGCGCTTGGCCCGGGGGGAATTTATCGCTTTTCTCGATTCCGATGACCTCTGGAAGCCGACAAAGATAAGCGCCCAAATGGAATTCATGGCCGCTCATCCCGAGGCCCCGGTCTGCCTGACCGAAGAGATTTGGATCCGGCGCGGGATTCGGGTCAATCCCCGGCTCAAACATAAACAACATTCGGGACGGATTTTCGACAAGGTCCTCCCGATTTGTCTTCTCAGCCTTTCCTCGGCGCTTTTTCGCCGCGAGGTTTTCGACGACATCGGGGTGTTCGATGAGAACCTTCCGGCCTGCGAAGATTATGATTTCGGCATTCGCCTGGCCTTTCGCTATCCTGTTTATGTCCTGCCTGAGCCGTTGATCATTAAACGCGGCGGTCATGCCGGCCAGCTTTCGCATCAATACTGGGGGATGGACCGGTTCCGGGTCTATGCTTTGGAAAAATCCCTCTCCCTCGGATTGTCGGCGGAGGAGGAGAGGCTTGTCAGAGGCGAAATCGTCAAAAAAAGCCGGATTCTCCGCGACGGCTTCAGGAAGCGCGGGAATCGCGCCGAAGCTGAAAAATACGAGGGGATCTTAGAAAGAATGGGCAAGGAGAATTCCGCAACCTGAGAAAGAGATGGGCTTTCATTCGTCGCCCTGAACGCCCCTCGGACTTTTTCTTAGAACCAGTAGTTTAAGCCCAGGGACATCTGGAAGCCGCTGAGGTCAAAGGGATCATTCAGCCTTTCGAAAAACATCTCGGTGATTTTTCCATTGGCATGGTTATACTTGAATTCGATGTCGAGCGTCAGCCTGTTGGCCACGGGCAACATGAAGCCGCCGAGGACGTGCCAGCCCAAGGCGACCTTGCCGAATTGCTGCCCCTCCCGGAGATCGATGTCTTCAACGGCATAGATCGGGATCGCTGGATCATCGCCGTAGTCGATGCTGAAATCAACCATCTGTCCATAGAGACGGGCGCTCCAGAAATAGACTCCCGCCCCGCCCCCGATGTAGGGAATGAATTTTCCCCTTCGGCCGAAGGGGGTGATTTTGAAGGTCAATTGGACGGGGGTGATCGAGAGGCTCATCGTGTGAGACAGGGAAAACGTATCCCGGTCCTGGTAGAGAGTGGGCAGGGCCCAGAGGTAATCTTCGAAGACAAATCCGACATAATCTTTGTAATAACCGGACTTGCTTTTGCTATAGGCATCGAGGCCGATCATGATACTGAGATGCTGGGTCAGGAGGACGTCGTAGGATAAGCCGAACGACGTGTTCTGGAAGTTCGACCGGGTGAAGTTCATATTGTCGAATTCGATTTTCCAGAGGCTGTCGCCCAATCGCCCCGACGCGTCCGCGGGATACTGGGCGCTTGGTAAGAAATAGTTCATGCGGAAGGTGATCGTATTGGAAAAGCCGAGGCTCGAAACCACCAAGAGAGCCATCGTCAAGGTCAAGATTCTCTTTTTCATCGTCTGCCTCCTAGCGCTTATTTATGCAATTTCCATGCCAAAATATCCATGATCTTTCAGGCGGGCCGCAAGCCCGGCTGTGCCGAAAAAGGGTCAATTGTCCTCTCGGAAAAATTCCAGAAGCATATCCTAAACCGCTGTGAGCCTGAAGTAAAGGAGCTCTTCTCGGAGGAATTTAGGGGTCGAATATCGGGGAAACGAGGCCTTATCCCGAAATGGGGTTCACGTCCCCGGACGCCGGCCGAGGTTTGACATTTCCCCCGGCACTTCTTACCATGGATGGGACGACGAAAACGACATGAGAATTCGGACTGTTGTTTTTCAAATCCGGAGGGGCCGGCCTGGAGCGGATATCCTCGATCGCATCTCGGTCATCCTGAAAAACGGGGGCCTCGCGGCCTACCCGACCGAGACTTTTTACGGATTGGGGGCTATCGCCTATGACGTCGAGGCGGTCGGGAAAATCTACAGTCTCAAAAGCCGGAGCGAGGCCAAGCCGCTCCCGGTCATCGTCGCGGACATGGCCATGGCCGAGAAGATCGCGGATTCTGTCCCCTCGCTGTTTTTCGAACTCGGCCGGAAGTTCTGGCCTGGGCCCCTGACCTTGATCGTCGCGGCGAAGCCGGTCTTTCCGCCGCTCATGCTGGGGCCGGGTCGATCGGTCGCGATGCGCGTTCCCGGCCTGGCCTGGCTAAGGGAGCTCGTTCGGCTCGTCGAGGCGCCCTTGACCGCGACGAGCGCCAATATTTCAGGCGACAGGGAAATATCGGATCCCGGAAAAATCCTGGAGATCTTCAAGGGAAAAGTGGATCTGATTATCGACGGCGGGGCGACCCCCGGAGGATTGGCTTCGACGATTGTCGATTTGACTCAGACGCCGCCCCTCATTCTTCGCCAGGGCGCCGTCCCCGCTTCCCGCTTAAAAAGATATTTTTAATATCGGGGACACGCTTCTAATTCCAGGGAATGAGCGAACATATCCCCATTAGAAATCATTTGACCGGAGCGCCCGGCGGAACATCCCCTTCGAGGAAAGGAATGATCGCCTTGTCGCCGACGACCGCGGCCAAGAGCATCCCCCGGGATTCCACTCCTCGGATGACCGCCGGCTTGAGGTTGACGATGACTACGATTTTTTTCCCGACGAGGTCTTCCGGCTTGTAGGTTTCGGCGACACCGGCCACGATCTGGCGTTTCTCCGTACCGATGTCGATCTCGAGCTTGATCAGCTTCTGGGCGCCCTCCACTTTTTCCGCTTTGAGGACGTGGGCCGCGCGTAAATCCATTCTCTTGAATTCGTCGTAGGAAATGATGTCCATGGTTCCCTCCGTTTGTTCGATTTTTTCCTTGTGTTTTTCCGTTGGGGCAATGTCCTCGGCGAGGAAGACATTGAGGTCGACCCTCGGAAACAGGGGAATCGGTTCCTTCACGGTTTGCCCGGGCCGGGGACCGCGAAAGTCAAGATCCGCGTAAGCCTGCTCCTGAAGGG
>Ga0299915_10003442_pt1 | contig 11450 bp, 14 predicted proteins | sample RVTome_13_FD_200263 | JGI IMG/M metagenome (GOLD analysis project Ga0299915, IMG submission 200263) | Soil microbial communities from uranium-contaminated site in the Upper Colorado River Basin, Wyoming, United States - RVT92D227 (version 2) ... | reverse complement strand
TCAAACTTTTCTGCATTTCTAAGTCTTAAATGTAAATCAATTAAATCGTCGTTAATTATTGGATTTCCTTCTTCGTCTAATTTTTTACTGCCGTCTTTATTTAATTTATACTGTATTTTGCCATCTTTATCGTGCCCAACATTATCTACAATTGCAAGATCGATTTCGTAATCATTTGGAATTTCCCTTTGCTTTTGAAAAAATAAGATACTTGTTTTATTGCACGTGAAAGGTTGAAAAGTATTTTGATGCAAAGACACAATAGCTAGTATTTTTCCTTTTTGCTCAAGAAAATACCAAATATATCTATCAGTAGGATTTCCAAATACACCTTCAGGTAATACGATTCCTAGTTTTCCACCTTCTTTTAACAATTGAACGCACCTTTCAATAAATAGTATTTGTGGTGGCTGTTGTTTTACTATAGTTGTTTGTTTTTCCCACTCATTATCAGATACTGCTTTCCAATTATTCCCAAAATCATAATTTTTCAAAATTTCTTTATTGTTAATGGGTATTTTTGCTCCGAAAGGAGGATTTGTAAAAATAAAATCAAAAGAATCAGCTATAATAGATTCTGTAGCTTCAGAACGATAACTTTTTGGATCTAATGTGTCTTCACAAAAAATATTAGATTTTCCTCCACTTAAAATTTCTAAATATAATTTACAAATCTTTGCTAAAAACAAATCTTTATCTATACCATATAGGCTTGTAATTAATTCTATTTTCTTAGACTCGATTAATTCTTTTTGGTTTTTATATTTAGAGATAATTTTCTTCCATAAGTAATCTTTTGATTCAAGTAAAAACCCACCATGACCACAAGCAGGATCCAAAATCTTTGAATCGATTTCTGGATCTAAATAATTTATCATAAACTTTATTACGTTTGAAGGCGTAAAGAATTGACCTGCTTCGTCTTTTAATATTTTACTAACAAATATTTCGAAAGAGTCGCTCAAAATATCTTTTGAGGATTTTAAAAGCGAAATATGTTGTATTTCTTTTACTATTAAATGAACCATTTCTTTATTTAATGTAATTTGTTCTTGTTCTCCAAATATATTGTTATATTTTTTTTTTACATTATGTATAAAGAAATTCTGAATTCGAGAAAACAAATCTTGTTCGGATTCGTTATATCTAACGCAAAATTCTACAAAATCATCGTCAGTTTTGTTTATTTCATCAATCAATTTACAGAATAATAGATTTACAATTTCTTTAGATCGGGTACGTGTATCTGTATCTGTATATTTTAATTTTGCATATAAATGATTATTGATTAAAACGAACAATTCTTTTATATTATGAATTATTTTCAAATCCCTTTTACGCAATAATGTTGATTCTTTACTTTGGTCAATAAAATCAATACTTTTAGCAGGCATTCTAAAAATTTAAAATGTGTTTGAATACGATATTAATTTGACTTCGATATAATTCTTTATTATTAAACAATTTATTATGATTTATTATTAAATAAGAATTAATTAAAATCATGTCGAAAAATAATTTAGAATTTGGTGAAAATATAGAATTTTCGGTAAAAAAACGATTTGGTATTATTGCTTTGAACAGAGTCGAAAGATCTAATTCCTTAACAATTGAAATGATAAAAAGTATAAAAAAAGCAATTGAACATTGTCAAAACGACGATAAAATAAAGGGAATAATTTTAACTGGGCGCGGTAATTCTTTTTCTACGGGGATAGATCTAGACTACATAGATGGAAGCGATCATAAAGCTGTGAAAGATATTGAACAAACTGCAGGAGAAATTTGCTTGTTACTTTATAATGGCAAACCAGTAATTTGTGCCGTAAACGGTCGAGCTATGGGAGATGGAGTTGTTTACTTGTTATGTTGCGATTATCGTATTGCCGTTAAAGATAGCATTTTTCAAATGCCCGAAATAAATTCTGGAATTTTTCCAGGAACTGGGTGTATTGTTTTAATGACTAAAATCATCGGAATTCCGTGGACGAAAAAAATGCTAATGTTTGCCGAAAAAATAAGTTCTGAAAAAGCGTTAGAGATCGGTTTAATCGATCAAGTCGTTGATACCCAAGAAGAATTAATGGAACTCGCCTTAAAAAAAGCAACATTTCTATTTACCAAAAACCAAACCGTATTAAATTCAATAAAATTATGCAGCAATCATCTTGGAGACAAATCCTATAACGAGGCGTACGAACTTGAGAAAATTGGTTCTGGATGGTACGAACACGAAGATAAGGAAAAATTTCTTAGAGACTTTAAGAAAAAATTCAATTAAATAAAAACTAGAAATAATTTATATTATTATGGAATTATTTGAAAATTTCGGTTCAGATTACAGAGAAATTCCCAATTACTGGGAAGGAAATTGTTTTGGCTGTTCCAGGACCAATAAAGACGGATTGCATCTCCCAATTTACTTCTCAGAAAAAGGATGCTATTCGATTACTTCAATTCCGGAAAAATTCTGCGGTTTCGAAGGGCTCGTACACGGTGGTATTATCGCAACTTTACTTGACGAAATTGCTGCCTGGACGATAATAGTTCATTTGTTAAAAATGGGGATCACTCAAGAAGTAAAAATTAAATATTTAAAGCCCGTGAAAACAAACACCCCAATTATCTTAGAAGGAAAGATTGTTTCTCAAAATAACGATAGAGCGATAATAAAATCTTTAATCAAAGATAAAGAAAATACCTATTTAGCAGAATGCGAAAGCAAATGGTTTCTTCCTGATTTTAAGACTATCGAAAAAATTACGGGAAAAAAAGCTTCAAAAATTGAGGAAGTGCTAAATAAAACTATCATTCCAATAAAAGAAATAATTAAAAAATGAAAATTTGTATAAAATCTAAATTACTTTTAAAATTATTACCTTAAAATATTTTTAAAATAAAATTGGTAACGAATAAAAATGGTAAAAATACTAATTGAAGATTTAAAATCGTGGAAAAAATTAAGTTGTTTAACGATCGTCTTGGGAGGATTATTTTTTATAATTATTACGATTATAGCAATGTTTTTTTATCCCGGAGGTTATTCTTTCTTTTACGATTACTTTAGCACCTTAGGTGCTTCAAAATCACTTAATACCCACGAACCGAATCCTGTCTCAAGCGTATTATTTACAATTGCTTGCGTTGTTGTTGGAGTTTCTTTAATACCTTTTTGGATTGTCGTAACGACTCTATTTAATGATAAAAGTATAACTAAATATCTTAGCTATATTGGTTCTATATTTGGATTTATTTCTTCCCCGTCCTTAATTGCGATCGGAATCTTTCCTACGGATACTGCTTCCTTAGAACATCTTATTTCATCTAGATTTTTCTTTCTATCGTTCGCAGCTGCGATAACGATCTATTCAATTGCTATATTGTTAAACGACGACTATCAGAAAATGTACGCTTTCGTAGGTTTTATATTCTCTATTTTTATTGTGCTATTCATTTTTAGAGTATTTGCTATAATAAATCCTCTCGCACAAAAAATCATCGTATATGGATTTGTAGCGTGGGCATTCCTTCAAATCACGAAAATTTGGAAAAATCTTAATTCTAATGACTTAATAAAATAAAAAGCTTGAAAATTTTTAATAATTTATTCAATAAGCGAAGCGTTTAAATCGTTTAAAAGATTAGTCGATTTTATTGAAAAAAAGTATAATTCTTACTAATAGTATCGAAAAAATTAGGGTTGAACTTTTAAAATCGTGGGACCACCTGAATTATTTAATAACTCTTTCTAAAAAATCATGGGTGCGTCTATGTATTTTAATAACGATGATTGGAGGATCGTTCTTCATATTAACAACCATTATTGCCATGTTTTTTTATCCTGGTGGGTATAATTTTGCCACCAATTTTTTTAGCGAGTTAGGAATGTCAAGGTCTACTACGAATCACGAGCCAAATCCAATTTCCAGCGTTTTGTTCTTATTAGCATGTACCGTAGTGGGAGCGTCATTAATTCCATTCTGGATTGTTATGACCAGACTTTTTTCAGAGGCACGTGTAACAAAATATATCAGTTATCTTGGTTCGATTTCTGGCTTAATATCGTCTGTTCTATTGATGGGTGTTGGAATTTTTCCTACGGATAGAGAAATCTTAGCACACTTTATTTCAGCTGGCGGCTTCTTTATATCTCTTTCTATAGCTATAATAATATATTCACTTGCGATATTTCTAGATAAAAATTATAGAAAGCTTTATGGAGTAATAGGACTGGGATTTTCATTATTTATAATATTATACATATGCAGAGTATTTTATTTAATTGACCCGTTAGCTCAAAAAATATCAGTGTATGGTTATATATCGTGGGCAGTATTTCAGCTTTCCAAAATTTGGAAATTAAAAAACAAACTAAATACAATTTAAATTCTATTCTTTATTGTTATAATAATAATAAGGAAATTTCAAATCCCAAAAAGAATTTTAAAACATATGAAGAGCGAAAGCTTTAAAGATATTTTGTTCGAAAAGGAAGAAAATGGAATTGTAACAGTTACTTTAAACAGGCCAGAACGAAAAAACGCTTTGTCTCCTCTAACCTTACTCGAATTGTGGTACGCCATAGATATTGCAGAAAAGGACGACGATATTAAAGTAATTATTTTGACGGGAAAGGGAAATGCTTTTTGCTCGGGAGGATATTTCAGTAAAAAAGATATGCAAAAAGATATTCCACCAGAATGTCTGAAAGAAGTTAATTTAAGAGATATGTCTTCTAAAAAATTATGTCTAAAATTTTGGGACTTTTCCAAACCAGTTATAGCTGCTCTGAATGGATTAGCGGTTGGGGGTGGATTTACGCTCCCGTTAGTGTGCGCCGATTTAATATATACCTCTCAAGTCGCGTGGTTCGGATTATTTTTCGTTAAAAGAGCTGTGATGCCCGATTTTGCCACGAGCTATTTGCTTCCGTTTTTAGTCGGATTCCAAAAAGCAAAAGAACTTTTCTATTACGGCGATAAAATTTCGGCTCAAGAAGCTGAGAACCTTGGATTGGTAAATAAAGTTTTACCTCCAGATCAATTAATCCCATACGCAAGAGAACAAGCCTTAAGATTAATTCCGCCTCAAGGACCGAGCGTTTCGATTAAATTAATGAAAAAAACGATTCATTCGTATTTTAAACCTATTATCGAAAACCAATTGGATTTAGAAAATAAAGGTTGGTTAAAGACGCTAATTAGTAAGGATTTTTCCGAATCGTTAAAAGCTTTAGAAGAAAAACGTGATCCAATTTTTATTGGCAAATAAAGTCCAATTTTCTTTTGATATTGCCTTTTTTCAATCGTGAGTGAGAATAACAAAAGATTTAAATCAAAATCAGAGTTTAATTACATAATTATCTTTTAATAATTGTAAAAAGAAATAAAAGAAAAGAACAAAAAAGAATTTTAAATGCAAAATTAATCTGATAAAATGGTGAAAATTTGTCTAAAAAAAAATCTTCAGAAGATTCGAAAGTGTTTATCGGAAAAAAAAAAAGCATTAACTATGTGTTAGCAGCAATGGTTATTTTGAACGATCAGCAGCCTGTAACTCTTTTAGCGAGAGGTAGATCCATTTCAAGAGCAGTCGATGTTTCCGAAATAGTAATTAATAACTTTATTAAAGGAAGCTCCTACGGTAAAGTTAAAATCAGCACAGAAGAAATAAGTAACGAAGATGGAACGAAGGCCAACGTTAGTTCTATCGAAATTGAAATTCTGCCACCTAAGAAGTAAAAAGAAGAATCAAATCTAAACGGAAACCTCAAAGAAGTAAAGGAGATGTTCTCGTATCTTTTTTTTTATTTTATATATATTTATTCGTAAAATATTATAAAGCTTCTTTTAATTCGTTAATTTTTTGTTGAAAATTATCAATATCAGACTGAGTTACTGTATTATTATTGATACTGTTAATTAGGCCTAGAAAATTCTTAATTAACGGATGCTCTAGTACTGTTGTTTTTTTATTTAGCGTATTCACGTCTATGATTAGAGCAGAATCTAATTTTATCGTCGAACCAAGAATATCTCTCAATAATAATTCGTGACTTTCCGAATAATTTAAAATAGTAATGTCCTCCCCAATCTGAGAACCGTCGTTTTTTCTAATAATTTTAAATTCGCACATAATTAATTAATCACGCTTTTATTATTTAATAATTTTAAATACTTTTCTTCAAATACTAAAAAAATTGCTTAAAAGAAACTAATTATTGATAACTTATAAATTAAAAATTTTTTCACATTACATTTTTTATCTAATAACAAAGAAAAAGTCTTTCTTTATAATTCATAGAAATAAGTTTTAATAACACTACAATCATCATTGATTATTAGAATTCAATCTTTTAAATTAAAACTTTATAAGTGAATAATTATGTCAGAAAAAAAGTACACAGTTAGTCCAGATGTTTGTATGTGGCCTATGGAAGACGAGCATCAAAATTATCACATTGAGATTACTCTGCCAGGCGTTGATAAGGATTCAATCAAATTAAAGATGCACGAGGATTCGTTTTTTATTAAAGCAGAAACCGAAGATACCGTTTACATTGGCTCGTATGCTGTATGCTGTGAAATTGATCCAGAAAAAGCTAAAGCGATTTATAAAAATGGACTTCTAAAAATTGATGTTCCGTTTAAAGAATCCGAATTCCACAGCGTAGATGTATCTATTGAATAATTTATTAGAAGAATATAAATTTGTTTTTTTTCCACTATATTTTTAATTTTTCTTAATATTGACAATTTTATTTTAGGCTATCTTTCAAATATGTTTTTCAATAATAGATTCATTTAGATTATCACTTAATGTCCATTACTATCTATTAGACTATATATCTGCCTATTAGAATAAGATCATGTGAAATTAAACAGAAAACCTGAACTATCTAATGTTAAAAGTAATAGAATTAACAAAGGTTAATTCGATGGTGCTAGATGCATATCAAAAGAGAAAATATTATTAACTTAAATTTATATACAATTTAAGATATTGTATACACGATAATATGAAAACCTTATCATTTGGAATTAATGAAAAGGAAGATAAAGAGCTCGATTCTATTGCAAAGAAAATGAAAACTGATAAATCTACCGTTGCTCGCAAAGCAATTGAGCTAGGAATTAAAGATTTGAAAAAGAGAGAGGCATTTGAAAAAGTAAGATTACGAAAATGGACAATTTGGAAAGCTGCAGAATATTGTGGTGAATCGTATCGATCATTTCTACGTTTATTGCGCGAAGAAAATATTCCATTTCCACTTTCCACTGAAGAATTAGAGCGTGAATTCAACGAGAATAGCAGTGAGTAATTCTGGTCCTTTAATTCACTTGGCTAATGTAGGTTTAATTGATTTTTTATTTAAACTTTTTGATAAAATTCTTATTCCCGAATCTGTATATGACGAAGTTGTAATTAAAGGTAAAGAAGAAGGACATTCTGATGCAATAATTATTGAACAAGCTATTTCAAATAATAAGATCGAAGTAAAAAAGTAAAAATAGAAAATGAGGAATATTTCTCATCCAAATTACACCAGGGAGAATTAAATGCTATTAAACTCACGATCAATTCAAATATTGAACTCATTTTATTAGATGATGAGGAAGCGAGAATTCTTGCTAGAAGATTGAAACTTAAAGTAAAAGGAACCTTAGGAATCCTAATTGATTTAGTAAAAAGTGGATATTTGGAGTTAAAAAATGCTCTACAATATTTGAAGGAATTAAATTCCATAATGTATTTATCATCAGATGTATATAATTTTGTTGAGGAAAAGCTTAAAAGGATAAATCGAAAGGAATAAGTAGCACGGAACTTTGATTGATTTCATCAACATATGATTTTAATCCATGTGTCAGTTTATCCAGAAAAGATATAAGTGATTTATAAAAATGAACTTATACGCGGCTTTTTTGAATGTTAAAAATATATTTGAAAGTAAAACTTATTCGAATATATTTAATTAATCAAACTTTTCTACATCAATAAACTGTTTAACCAGATTTAATGCAATAAAAACAATGTTTTTAACTTATTTTTAATAAATCTACGTATAGCAATTATTTTAAACTATACTGAATTAATATAGAAAATTGATGAAAGAATGGCAAGACCGTATCAAAAAGCCAACATTCCGGGTCCGGAAATGGGAACGACCGTTTTTGACCCGAAAGTGATGGCAAATCTGTTAAAGTCTCCTAAAAGAAAAGTATTTGTTATTGGCTCTGAATCTTTAACAAAAAACTTTGAATTAAATGGTAAAAAGGCAGTCGACTATTTTATTGAAATCGCAAAAAAATTAGGGTGCCAAGTTGTTGCAACTGGGCATATATATAAATATTTGAAAGAAAAAGTTGATGTGAATAATTTAGCGGACATGACTCTCATTGATATTACCGGAAGACTCGTTGATAAAGATTGGAAGGGATTTGATGGAGAAGGTCAATACGAAATGGCAATCTTTGGTGGTCATCTCGTTTATTACGTGTCTCAAACGCTTAGTAGAATTAAAAATTTCTCAAATTGGGTAAAAACGATCGATCTTGACAAATACGCTCATCCTAACGCGAGATTTAGCTTGCCCAATTTAAGTAATGCCGAATGGAAAGAATTTCTTGAACATGTAATTCAAAATTTATAAAATTAAAATAATAAAAAAATAAAAGTTATAAAAATAAAAAATTGAGGAGAAAAATGATATGAGTTTTGGAGATTTCCCAGTGGATGTGGGACCGGTTTACGAAGGAGAACGTATTCGTGCTAAGGAAATGTACGTTGAACTTGGGGGTCCAAAGATTGAAAAGCACTTCGAACTCGTAAAAGTACGCCCAGAAAAGGATATTAAAGACGATCAAGTAACTGTAATTGGACCTGATTTAAAAGACATGAAAACGGGAGAAAGCTATCCTATTGGTATTTTATTAGAAGTAGGAGGTCCAGAATTAGAAGAAGATTTAGAAGCAGTGTTTGAGCGTAGAATTCACGAATTCACTAATTACATCCAAGGAGTAATGCACTTAAACCAAAGATATACGAACTGGATGCGTATTTCAATTAAATCTTACGAGAAAGGATTTAATTCGCTTAAATTTCTTGGTATGGCCCTAATAAGACTTTTCAAAGCAGAATTATCGATCATTAAGAAAGCACAAGCCACTATTTATACCGACGAGAACAAAATTAAAGATGCCTACGATATGGCAATGAAAGCATACGGTAAAAGAGACGAAAGAGCTCGAGGTTTACACGACGAAGAGGTTCAAATGTTTTACGGGTGTGTCCTATGCCAGTCTTTTGCGCCAACGCACGCTTGTTGTATTACGCCCGATCGTACTTCTCTCTGTGGGAGTATTAGTTGGTTTGATGCAAGAGCCGCGGCAAAAGTAGATCCTAAAGGTCCTATTTTTGAGGTTCCCCCTGGAGAATGTCTAGATAAAGTAGCGGGTGAATATACTGGAATAAATGCAATGATGAAGAAACGCACTCTCGGTGAAATAGATAAAATATACTTATATTCTGGAATGAAATTTCCACATACGAGCTGTGGATGTTTTGAAGCAATAGATTTTTATATGCCCGAACTTGGTGCCTTTGGAATAGTCGATAGAAGTTTCGATGGCGTAGCGATTAACGGATTACCTTTCTCGGCAATGGCTAATCAAACCGGAGGAGGTAAACAATTGCCCGGATTTAATGGAATTAGTATTCAATACATAATTTCGCCAAAATATCAGCAATACGATGGTGGAATTAAGACTATTGTATGGATGAACAAGTCAGTGAAAGATAGAATTGCCGAATTTTTACCAAAAGATTTCGTTGACAAGATTGCTACAGAGGAGAACGTAACGGATATAAATAAGCTTAAAGAGTGGATTAAAAAAGTCAATCATCCTATTATGGAAACTGAAGCGTATAAAAAAGCCACGGGTGGCGCAGAAGAGGCTGCCGAAGAGGAAGTAGAAGCAGAAGGCGCAATGATTCCTATGGGAACTCAAGCGATTTCTGTTCCGGGAGTTGGTGGTGCTGGTGGGTTTACAATTATTCTTAAAAATTGTAAAATTCACGCTGAATCGATAATAATTAAAAGAATTCAACCCAAAAAAGGAAAATAAACCTTTTTTTTATTTTACATTTTTTATTTTAATGTAATAAATATTAAAAAATAGAATTAAATTATCTAATTAACTCTTTTTTTAACTCAATTCGGTTTAAAAGCGCTTATATATTAATAATATTTTAAAAAAAAAGAGTTTTAGATATAATAGCCCGTATTATCTTCAGAGGAATCGCTTTTATCGTCGTCCTCGTCCTCGTCGTCGTCGCTGTCTCCCATTAATTTTTTGTATATTGCTTTCAGGATATCTTCTGGATTTCCGTTAGGGTCGACATCTTTAAGGTCTTTAAAGTCGCGAGGGTCTATCTTTATAATTCCACCTTGCTTGAAAGGAATTATTTTGCTTTTTATTTCTCGTTCTAATTTTTCCTTTTTCTTTTCGTTTTCCGTTAATTCTTTTCGCATTGAATCTTTTAATTCGTTTGCAACAAGTTGATCTAATTCGTCACATTCAAGATCCGAAAGCGTTTCGTTTCCAAAAGTCCTTGTTAACTTTCTAATAGCTTTGTCTATTTTAAATTCACTAATTTGTATTATGGAATCTAATCCTAAGTGATTTAATACGTTTAACCAATCTAATTTTACGATCCAGGGAAATTCTTTTTCTGTCATCTTTAAAAAATATCTTTTTTAAAATTTTTGATAAATAGTCAATAAAAATAATTTATTCTTCGTGAATATCAATAAATTAAAAAAATAAATACTTAAGTATTTTAATTTATGAAATTTTAAATCTTTTAGTTTTTTATTTAAAACTTAAAAAAAAATTAGTTTTTAAAACAAGTCCTAATAAGTAATCAAAATAAATAATAAAAACTAGAAGTTTCGCGTAAAAAATTACAATTATTTACTTATTATTTATAAAAATTAAATATTAAATTCTTTTTTTTATTCAAAAAATCTATTAAAAGAACTAGTAAAGTCTCGAATGTATTGGTTATCGATTTCTCCTAATTTATATTTTCCACGAGGTCTCTTTACGATTTTCAAATAATGTTTAAAAGCACGTTCAAAGTCCCCTACGTTCAAGCTGTTATTTTCCGCAAACTTTATTGAGCCAAAGTCATCGAGATAGTCTTTAAAATGTATACTTTTTTCTGTCATTTTTTCACCTTTTTTATTTTTTATATAAATATTTTTTTATTTAATTAAACAAACATTTTTTCAAAAAATTGTTTTATTAGACATTAAGAATTATAAGTTAATATTTAAAGCTTATACTAATTTTCAAATTATTAGAATTAGAAAACATTATACAAAAATATTTTTAAAATCCACCAATTTTTTAATTTTTTTTTTTCGATATTAATAATTTTTGTTT
>Ga0299915_10003441_pt1 | contig 11450 bp, 9 predicted proteins | sample RVTome_13_FD_200263 | JGI IMG/M metagenome (GOLD analysis project Ga0299915, IMG submission 200263) | Soil microbial communities from uranium-contaminated site in the Upper Colorado River Basin, Wyoming, United States - RVT92D227 (version 2) ... | reverse complement strand
GTCCGCTCGCGCGGAGGGGCAACGCCGTTCTTCTTGACCATGTTCAACATCGTGACCGGATTCCAGCTCGCCCTCGACGGTAATTACGACCGGGGTGGCTGTCTCAGGATTGTTGGCACAGAGGGTGCGGATGAATGCCGTCCGGCGCGACGTGCAGCTTGCGATGCTCGAAGACCCTAAGCGTCCGATGCATTCTTGTAGATCCGCTGGAACGCAACGTTCGAGAGCTTCTCGATGTCGTAGAGCTCCCAGTTCGCGCGCTCGGCCAACGCGTCGTGATCGTCATGTTCAAAATCGGCGAACGGTTTTCCGCCGGCGTCACGCTTGCGCACGAAGTCTTTCCCGAGCACGAGCCCGATCTTCCCCCAGTCGCCGTAGAAGTATTCCTGAAGAAGGGGGATCAGCTTGTTGCGGAAGACGCCCTTGAGCGCATCGAGGGTGGGGCGATCGCGCAGCGAATAGAAGTACGCATGCCCGATGCAGTGGTCACGGTCGTAGAGCCGTTCAAGGCGTCGATTGATCGCGCGGAGCATTTCGTCAAGCTCGATGTCTCCCTCGAACTCGAAATCGAGTAGCTCTGCCTGCGGAGGGCGCTCGCGAAAGTCGAAACGACGGCGAAGCGCGGTGTCGAGCGCCTCGATGCTGCGGTCGGCTGTGTTCATCGTTCCGATCACGTGCAGGTTCGGCGGGACACCAAACCGCTTCTTAGAGTACGGCAACGTGACGATGACCTCGTTGTCCTCGCCGAGTCGCTTGTCATCCTCGAGTAACGTGATCAGCTCGCCGAAGATGCGCGCAACATTCCCTCGATTGATCTCGTCGATGAACACTGCGTAGCGTCGCGCGTTGCGAAACCTCTCCTCGCGCTGTTCGCGCGTCAACGTGGTGCAGAAGTCATGGAGCGAACCTTCGAATCCCGCGAGGCGTAGAGCTGCGTTCGCTGCTTTCATGAACGCGCCGGGTTCGAGCGAGTACGCGATCTGGCCGTCGTCTTCGTTGGCCGCAACCTCAATCCTGGGGCGGATCCCTTCGACGAAGTCCTCATATCCGTACGCCTGGTGAAACGTCACGAACGTGAAGTCATCGAGCGTCCCAGAGCTGGGTGCCTTGAGCTGTTTCGCGATGTCTCGCAGTTCATCGGGCAGGTCGACGGCAAGGATCCACGTGCTGTCTTCGAGCTTGTCGAAGAGCTGGTCCCCGCTGCGCGCCGCGTAGTTCACGGTCTTGCTCGATTCGAGCGTATGGCTCTGCAGCTGGCTCCAGAGTCGCTGACGAAGCGGTGCCTTCATCGGACTGGTCGCATATTTCGCCGTGAGCAGCGGATGTTGTTGGAGCGCGGCGACCTTGGCCTTTCCACCCAGATCGTGCAGGGCGATGGCGATCAGCTGAAACCACGGAAGCTCCTCAGCTACTTCCGCCACCAAGTCGGCCTTCGTTGGCGCGCGTTGGAACTTCTTGATCAGATCGCTCGTCAGGTGATGCGTCTTGCCGGTCCCCGGTGGGCCGAAGACGATCAAGTTCAACGGGAGGTCGCCCCAATGTGCATCGCCCGGAGCGTCGCCTAAAGCCTGAACAACTGCGGCACCCGACGTTCCGCCAAAGATCAGCTGAATGATGTCGGGCCGCGTGATCGGCACGAGGGTGTTCTGCCAATTTCCGGCGCCGGGGCCGGTCGGTCCCTTGCCTTTGTAGTGGGGGAGGGAGAGCGGCTTTAGCTGGAGCTTTCCTTGATCGGAGTCAACGGACAACACTTCGCCGATGTAGTGAACGGCGAGATCGTGTTTCCCTCCGAGACCTTTGATCGCCAGGTAGTCGCCCGGCTTGATCCTGGCAAACAGCTTCCAGGCTTTCTTCGCCGCCGGCTTTTCGCTATCGCGCTTGAAAAAGATCTGCCAATGGTTCCCTGCTTTGAAGGCGTCTAACCTGGGCTGCTCGGTGAAACCGCCTGCCCAGTAGCGTCGTTCCGACGCGGCGTTCTCGTCGGAATCATCCTCGCCTGGTCCGGCAGCTTGGAGCTGACTCGCTGTTAGCCACTCACTGAGATCGATCAGAGGCTTGCCGCGCTCCTTCGTCCGACCTCGATCGATGAAGTCCAACTTCAGAAGCGCGAGCTGGATCAGACGGCGGAACACCTGGTCGGCCGACGGCTGCAGCGCGCCGGTAGGAACCTCGACCGCGCACAGCTCGGCGGTGTTCTTGCCGAGAATTGGAATCTGCGACTCCGCGAGCGTCTCGCGCATGCCGGCGTTCAGCAGCTCGGCGATCTCGTTGGAGACGTGCGTCTTCGGCTTGGTTACGAAGAACCGGACGCCCAGCTTGATCCATGCGCCGTCTTCGGCGTCCTCGAGCTCGTTCGCCACGTTCACGAAGTTGATTTCGCGGTTCTTGGTCCGGAGACGGATGCACGGGTCGTGAACATATTCCCCGGAGGTCCAGCGGTACGCTTCGACCAGCAACCGACATGAGCCTTCGACCCACCGACATTCGACAGCGACCCCAGTGGGCCACGGACCGTCCTCAGCTTCGACAAGACCCCCAGCGTCACTCGGCCATGCTTCCTGCGGAAGCGCCGTGATGCTGCATGTGACCTTCTGCGATCCGATCTCGATCTCGAACGGCTTGGCTCCACCCAGTACGTTACGGATCGCACGCAACGCGATCTTGTTCGAGTCAGCTCTCATCGATCCCACCTCGTTCCCCCGCAAAGGGTCGCGGTCATCTTAGTCCAACGCGGGTTGCCGAATCTTGCGAGCCTGCTACGAAGCCGTCCGATGTGGGCGTCCTCGCGGAAGGCGAGCGCACGCTCCGCATGTGCGGTTCGAGAAGGAGACCAGACGATGAGCTACACGTACGAGACCTGGGGCATGAGCTACAGCCCAACGTTCCGCGGCTTCGCCGAAGAGGCCGCTGCGCGCGCACAAGCCGACCTAGAGAACCCCAATTTCGGGAAGCACCAAGGCGCGAACGGCGACACGCTCACGTACACACCACACGCGGTCACCGCGGTAATGCAGTCCGTCCTAACGCTCGAGGCGGCGATCAAGGAGATCGCGACATGGGCTCGCCATGGCTTCATGGGCGCCTCGCAGTCCCTCCCGGACCGCTTCTCCCGGATGTCGCTCGTCGAGAAGTGGGCGGCTGTCCCAAGTACGTTCTCCGGGGTCGGGTTCGACCGCACTTCCGACCTCTGGCAGCGGTTCGTTACGTTGGTTCGGCTGCGTAACTCGATCACTCATTTCGAGTGGCACGTTGACGAGGTGCCGGCGCTGATGGCCGAGCTAGGTCGTCGCGACCTCGCGATTCCCGCTGCGCGCGGGATCTATTGGTTCGACGCGGTGCTCACGGACCGCGTCGCCATCTGGGCGGTCGAGACGATCGGGCTCATGTTCACCGAGCTGACACGGCTCCTTGATCAGGGTGGCTCCCCGAATTGGGTCTGGCCAAACTGATCCGAATCCTCGTCGGAAGGCGGCGAAACCTGTCGAGGAAACTGGAGCAGGATCTCCGAAAATGGGAAGATCTCCGCGTACATGGATCGTGGGGATGGAACTGTCCGCGGCACGGACACGGCGGTCCACGGTGCGCAGACCAACGTGCGCGCCATAGCTCCGTTTCAGCGGTACCTCGCGTCCGTTCAGGGCAGCCACGACATCGATCCGAACGATGCACTAACGGCTGCGCTGCCAACGAAGGTTCGCCGTAAAGCCGGAGCTTTCTTTACGAGCCCAGAACTCGCTGACGCGCTGGTCACTCCGTTCGCGCGCGATCTCAAGGGCGAAGCATCCGTCTTAGATCCGACGTGCGGTGCTGGAGATTTGCTTCTCGCTGCGGCTCGGCACTTCAAGCCAGCGAAGGATCCAGAGAGGCGGCTTGAGGATTGGCAAGACCGAATTCACGGCCGCGATCTTTTCGAAGAGTTTGTTTTGAGTGCGCGCTTGAGGATGTTTCGGGCCGCTCAATCGCAAGTCGTCCAGCCCGACCTTGAAGACTTGTTCCCCGGAATCCAGCGGGGCTGCAGCCTGAGCTCCAGCACCGCGTACGACTTCGCTACGCACGTCTTGCTAAATCCACCCTACACCTTGGTGCGTGCCCCGGAAGACTGCGAATGGCGCACCGGACGTGTGAGCGCTGCGGCTCTCTTTATGGAGGCAGTCGCCAAGAACTGCGAGCCGGGCACGCGTATCGGCGCCGTACTTCCCGACGTCCTTCGAAGCGGTAGCGGCTATGAAAAATGGCGCGCAGTACTTGGGCGGTTGCTGCAGGTCGATAGTGTCCAGATCGTCGGAAGATTTGCGCGTTGGGCGGACGTCGATGTCTTTCTTCTCCATGGAAGAGTTCGTCGCGCTAACACGAAGACGATTAGCTCATGGCCGGTACCAAAGGCGAGCGACCACACGCTATCGGATCACTGTGCGATCAGCGTCGGGCCTTTGGTCGACTATCGAAGCCCGAATCAGGGATCGTGGGCACCGTATCTTACCGTCGACAACGCTCCTCCCTGGGGTCGCGTGCGCGCGGCCGACCTTGCATCACGACGATTTGCTGGCCGGCGCATCAGACCGCCTTTCGTCGTTGTGCGGCGCACTTCTAGGGCGGGCGACTCGCATCGAATGGTCAGCTCGATCGTCACCGGCGATCGACGCGTTGCCGTTGAGAATCACCTCATCATTCTCGAGCCGCAGGGGAAGACGGTCGCCGAGTGCGACGCGATCGTTGAGCGGCTCAAGGACCCACGAACTACGAAGTGGCTTAACGAGCGCATCCGCTGCCGGCACTTGACGGTGGGCGCCGTTCGCGAGTTACCCTGGTGGACGCTGAACTCGTGAAGCTACCGTAGGTGATGTCGTGGCGAAGCAACTGCACTTCCGTTTCTCTACCGCTCTGCTGAGACGTCTCGGCGAGGAGTTGAACCCCTCGTTGGAGCGCGGACTGATCGAGCTGGTGAAGAATGCGTACGACGCAGACGCGACCGAGTGCGTGATCGAGCTTGCGAACACCGACTCCCCTGGCGGGGAGGTGCGCATCTGGGACAACGGTTGCGGCATGTCCGCCGAGGGCATCAGCGAGTCGTGGTTGGTTCTGGGCGGCTCAATCAAGGACCGCAAGAAACGAACGCCCAAATTCAAACGAACGCCTGCAGGAAGCAAGGGGTTGGGGCGGCTCGCCGCACTTCGCATGGGCAGCTTGGCCGCACTGACGACTCGTCCCGAGAAGGACGACGTCGAGCACAAGATCGCGATCGACTGGAAGCGATTCGATAAGGCTAGGCTTGTCGAGGACGTGGATCTTACGGTTCACAGCCACACGCGCGCCGACGACGCTCAGCAGGGGACGATGATCCAGCTGAGCAAGTTACACAATGCAGTCGGCCGCATGGAAGTGAAGCGCCTTGCTCGTGAGCTGTTGCTGCTCGCTGATCCGTTTACCGAAGATCCGACTGCCTTCAAGCCGATCTTGATCGCCCCCGAGTTCGAAGATCTCTCTCGTCTCGTCACGACCTCTTACTTCGACCATGCGGATTATCATCTGTTCGCGCAGCTTGATCGCAAAGGCAAAGCCAAAGCAGTCGTAACCGATTTTCGCGGCAACGTTCTCTTTCGTGCGCGTCACGCCGACATCGCCGTAGGGCGTGAGGGGGCCGTGTACGAAGGACCCGAATCCGCCTTCGACTTTTGGACGTTCATTCTCAACAAAGCGAGCTTCGGCAGTCGCCCGGTCACGCTGGAAGAGGTCCGCGTGTGGCTCGGGCATTTTGGAGGTGTCCACGTCTATGACGCCGGCCTACGCGTGCACCCATACGGCAACCCAGGGAACGACTGGCTAGAGCTAAACCTTAGCCGCGCGCGCGCTCCGGAAGAGCGTCCCAGCACGAACAACTCAATTGGGCGCGTGGTGATCACGGACTCGAAGGACGAACTGCTTCAGAAAACCGATCGCTCTGGCTTCATCGAGTCACACGCGTTCAACGAAGTTCGCGCATTCGCCAAGGACGCGCTTGACTGGATGGCTCGTCGGAGAATGGAACTGGCAGAAAAGCGGCGCCGACGTGCGAAGGAGCTCGCGCCAAAGAAAGTCTCGAGAAGTAAAAAGGCCGTCGACAAGGCTATCGAGAAGCTCCCGGAGAAGAAGCAACCGGAGATCAAGCGCGCGATCGATCAGTACATCCAGTCGCGCGACAAGGAAGTAGCTGAACTTAAGCAAGAGGTTCAGCTGTATCGAACGCTCTCAACGGCTGGCATCACGGCAGCAACGTTTGCGCACGAATCAGCGGGCAGCCCGATCAAGGTCATCTCCACTAGCATTCGAACGATCGAACGTAGAGCGAAACGGGAGCTTGAAGATCGATATCCGACCACGCTCAAGGATCCGGTAGACGGGATTGTGAAGGCGACCGAGTCGCTGTCGGTGCTCGGATCGGCGACGCTCCGTCTTGTCGATCATGAGAAGCGACGACAGACGCGCGTCGATCTTCACACCGTCATCGACGGCGTCTTCGGCACGTTCAAACCCTTTCTAAGCGGGCGAGACATCGACGTGCATCCGAGTCTGTCGAGCCGCAAGCCGTTCCTTCGGGGCAGCGAGGCCGCGATCGAGTCGATCGTAACGAACCTCCTGAACAACAGCATTGCCGCTTTTGAGGAGTCGAAGGCGAGCACGCGAGAGATTTGGGTGGAGACAGAGGTTGCCGAGGACAATTTCGTGATGAAGGTCAGCGACAACGGGCCAGGGATATCGGTGAAGCGCGTCAATGACATCTGGTTGCCAGGTTTCTCGACCCGTCCGAATGGAACGGGGCTTGGCCTCGCTATTGTTCGTGATTCCGTCACCGACCTCGGAGGCACCGTCGATGCAACCGCGAACGGGCCCCACGGCGGCGCAGAGTTTGTCGTAACACTTCCAATTCTTGGAGCATGACGTGCCCGTCTCCGTACTCGACTTCGAGATCGAGCGAGTCGCGATCGTCGACGACAAGCCCGACGTTCGACAGAGCTTCGCCTATCCCGTCCAGGACCTGAAGCTCACGCCTGTCTTGCAGACCGTGATGATGGCAACCCTCGCAGAGAGCGTCCAACGGCTTCGATTAATCGCCGAGGCGGCTCTCTGCGATTTCCAGCTCCGCGTCTCGAACTACGCAACGTTCGACGGAGCGGAGTTGGTCGCTGCGCTCTACCAATCCGCGATGCCGGCCGTGCTGTGCACGCGATTCGAGAAGTCCGACATCGACAAGATCCGCAAGTACAGGCGGTCGATCCCGTGCCTTCTCAATCCCAACGAACTCGACGAGGACTCCTTGTTGCGCGGCTTCGAGGTCTGCGTGAAGGAGTTCAAGCAAGAGTTCACCGCGGAACGCCGCTCGTGGCGCACGATGGTGCGCGTCCAGAGTGTTGAGGTTCATCACCTCCACCTCTTCGTTCCCGGATGGAGTTCGCGCGAGGGACTTCGACTGTTGCGTTCCGACATCCCTGAACCGCTCGCCTCAAAGCTCGTCGAGGGCCTCCGCTGTCACGCGCGGGTTAACCTCGGCGCTACACGCCAAGAAGACCTCTACTTTACCGACTGGGAAGCGTGAGCCCATGGCGCGGACGAAGAGAACCAAGCCGGGTCCCAAGAAGCGGCCGACGAGCGCCAAACCGAGTGCGAAGAAGCGGCCGTCTGTCGCCAAAGCGGCGCCGCGCGCGAAGCCGAAGGCCGCGAAGCCGAAGGCCAACACTCGGTCGACACCGATCGCGGCTGTACCGCCGGTTGCCAGGTTGACCGTCCTTGATGTCGGCCATGGAAACTCGGCTGTCTTGGTCGCTGATGGGCACAACGTCGTCTTCGATGCCGGCCCCGGCAGCTCGCTGCTTGAGTTCTTGAGGCAAGCGAACATCGTCGAGGTTCACGAGGTGTTCGTCTCGCATGCCGATCAAGACCACATCGAAGGGATCCTCGCACTGCTCGGCGAGAATATCCGGATCCACAGCGTTCGCGTCAATACGGACAGCCTCAAGGAAAGCGAGCTGTGGAATGACCTGCTCTATGAGATCGAGCAGAGGCGCCTGGCTGGTGAAACACGGTTGCGCATCGGCCTAACGTCGGACCTGGAACCCTTCACGTTCGGGCAGGTGGTGGTGACGGTCCTGGGTCCAAGCCCGTACCTGGCTGGTCGCGGGCCAGGATCGACTGACAACGATGGCCGGGCCATCAACTCGAATTCGAGCAGCGCCGTTTTGCGCGTCGGTGCCAGCGGAGAGCGTGGGGTGTTGTTTACCGGAGATCTTGACGGGGTCGGGCTCGCGGATCTCGAGCGATGCAGCGTGACTTTGGACGCCGACGTGCTGGTGTACCCGCACCACGGCGGGCGAGCGGCGACAAATGACAGCGCGTTCGCCCAGAGGCTCGCTCGTCTCGCGAAGCCGAAGCACGTCTTGTTCTCGATTGAGCGCGGCGGCCGGAATCCGGGAAACCCTCGCCCGGATGTCGTGGCTGCCATCCGTCAAGCTCTCCCGAATGCCCGCATTGCGTGCACACAGCTTTCATCCCACTGTGCCGCCGCTACGCCGGCGAGCGACCCTTCGCACCTTCTTCCAATCTACGCGCGAGGACGTTCAGCGAAGGCGTGCTGCGCTGGAAGCATGGTTCTCGATTTGCCGATTCAGACGGTCACGCCGATGCAACCGGGACACCTCACGTTCATCAACACGCACGCTCGCACGGCACTGTGCGTCGTCGGTCCGTGACGAAGAGAAGGCGCTAGCGCAGATCGGGTCACGCGACTCGGATGGCCGGCGAATTCTCGCATGGAGGAGTACGGCTGGGACATCCGCCAACCCTGACCATGGTAAACGCAAAATCGATCGACATCTTCGTGCGGACCGCCAACGACAAGCTGCGCAAGATCAGCGTCGAGGCCCGTGACGACCTACAACGCGGCTGCGGACGCTCGTGATCCATCCACACGTACCGGGTTCGGGAGCGCTGGCCCGGCGCACGTCCACTGTCGGCGCCATGGACAGGTTCGCCGTTCCGGACGACAGTGGAGTGGCTTGCCGAGGCAGATGTACGTCGACGGGCCGACGGAGCAGATCGCGGGCGCGCTCAGCCGCGACGTCATGCGAGATGCGCTTCGCGCCGCTGGCTTGCAGTGTTTTCCGCATGTGGCTGCTGCGTTGCGGACGCATAGCCCCGGAGCGCGCACGTGCTCGGGAGAAGTGGCGACCCGCGTGCTCGAGGAGGCGATTCGCGCGATCTCACGGGCCTTGCGGACGGAGACGAACGGCTACGCCGGGCTTCGGTGGTTGTGGTTGCTGCGTAGATTGCCGGAATGGGTCTTCGAGGGCGACTACTCGACGACGCTGGGCTACGACAGCACGCTGGCCGAGGCGATCGCCGGTCAAGGTGCTGGTCGCTCGCGCGTGCAGCTGTTGAGTGGCGAGCAACGGGCATACCCGCTGGACGCGACCGTCGTGCGGCGATTGGCTCGTTACTGTGCGTCCGTTCGGATCCTTTCGCAGCTACATCGCGAGTATCGATGGGCGGGAAAAGGGGCGGCGATCGAGTTCGTGGCGGGACAGATGCCCGAACACCTCCCCGACGAGACGCTTCGCGACAGCGTCTACCTCTACGACGAACGGGCGGAACAAGGTGGCGGAGGCCGCATGGGCACGGAGGTGTTTTCCCCAACCCGCTCGGCGCTGGACCTGCGAGAAGTCCTCCGCACACTCGAGCAAGACCCTCTTACGAAGCTGTTTCGTCTGCTCCGGGTGCAACCGGCAAGAGAGATCACTGTGCCGATGGTCGGTGCCGACCTTACCGACACCGACGTGCCGACGGCGCTGATGCGTGCCCGGTACATGTTCATTCCGATTCCCTTGGCGAACCTCCAGACGCTGATCGATGCTGCGCCTGCTGGGCAGCCGATCTTCGACAAGAGTGCTGCCGTCCTCCTGTTCCTCTTGTTCGCATCGACGGCGCACGTCGTCGATCACCGCGCTGGATTTGTTAGCGCGTTCCAAACCGGATATCTGCTATTCGCAGAGCCTGTATTTCGCGCGCGATTCGCGGATGCCTTCGCCGTCGTGCCCAGCCCGATCCGAGAGATCCTCGACGCCGCAAACGTCCGCTCGGCCCAGGAGGCACTGGATGTCCTTGTTGCGGTTGCTGGGAATCCGTGGCCCCTTGAGGCGGGACCAATCCTCTACCGCGATGGTGAGGCCCTCGCTGTGGATCTTGTCGCGGCAAGCCGTCGACTCTCCGATGCGGTCGTCTACCCGCGTGCGCAGGGGACTATCGCCAACGTCCGATCGGCGCACTTCGAGCTCCGCGTGCAGGCCGCGGTCAACGCAAGTAGGTACGCGCCGCCCGCGGAGGTTCTCGTCGTGCGTGGACGAACGCTGAAGCTTCGCGGAAGGGACATCACCGACCTTGATGCGATCGCGCGTGTCGACGGCTCGCTCGTCCTACTCTCGTGCAAGAGCATCATCTACAGTCCCGAGTACGACATGGGCGAGTACAGAGCTGTTCGCAATGCTGCGACCACGGTTCGGTCCGCGGTGGAAGACTGGGCGGAGATACTCGTCACGCTCCGGGCGAACCTCCTCGGGGACAACTACGACTTGAGAGGCTGGGACCTGCTCGGCGTTGTCTGCACGCCGAGCGTGGTCTGGATTGAGCTCGGTCGCTGCACAACGTTCGTGCTTCCTGGCTTACGCGCCGCGGTTTCACTTGCGGAGCTTCAGGCCTGGCTTGCCGGCGAGGCCACAGTCTAGGAAATCTGGGAAGCTTTGATCGAGGTCGCAGTAGGAGGCGCATCATCGGAGATGGAGTCGGACGGTGGTGACTCTTGTTCTACGGAAGGGACGGTGAAGAATGTTGATGGCCGCTTGAGTTCGTAGCGTTCTGACCCTGAGGTCGATCGGCCGGATACTCGCGGCGACGAAGATCGTGCCGCTACGCTCGCGGTCAGCGGGACGCCGAAAAGATCGAGGGCCTCGGATTGGCGTCCGAGACCCTCAGCCGATGGACGCCGGCTTTGAGCAGACGATGCTCGACGCCGTCGTCCTGAGCAAGTTTCTCGTCCTCGCACCAGGATGCGATGGACAGCAACGACGGGATTCGCGTCGAGAGGTGCGCACGCGAGCAGTGCCAGGTCCTGGTTTGGGATCTGTCGGCCCTGCTACCACGGCCAGGGGTACTGCGGCCCGCCGTTGCAAGACGGCAGCACGCACGGAGTCGAAGCGGCGGGCGCGGGCATCAAGCGTCTCCCGAGGGTCGGCTCGACCACCGTGACCGCGAGCAAGACCGCGATCGCGAAGCCGAGCTCGCCCGCGTGACGGATCACAGTCTGTAATGTCCCCTCGCTGTCAAGACACTCGCGGGCTCGGGATTCGGGTTGTGCGAGCACGCGAGTTCTTCTCGGTTACGCGGCGTGTGCGACCGGCGCCGCGAGGCGCTCGGCCCGACGCTCGGTG
>Ga0299915_10003440_pt1 | contig 11451 bp, 10 predicted proteins | sample RVTome_13_FD_200263 | JGI IMG/M metagenome (GOLD analysis project Ga0299915, IMG submission 200263) | Soil microbial communities from uranium-contaminated site in the Upper Colorado River Basin, Wyoming, United States - RVT92D227 (version 2) ... | reverse complement strand
TCGATAATGAAATCAGGGACATTGTGATCCAGGGTCATGAAAGAGCCAAAGAGATCATCCAGACGAATATAGCCATCCTCCATAAATTGGCTAATACCCTTCTTGAAAAAGAAGTTCTCGACGGGAATCAAATCGAAGCCATTATAAAGGGTGAGACGGTTTAATCCTTTTAAGTCATACTTCCTCCACAAAAGTGATGAACCTGATTCGGTGCCTTCACATTACAAATGCTAACGAAGCCATCCAACAAATGAAAAGAGTGGGAGTGGATCCCACGGGCGTCAAGTTGATGGAAGGGAAGACCCTCCATTTCAATCTCAAGGTCGAAGGGATTGATCCTCGAAAGGCAAACCTTCTCAAACAAGAGATGCTCTCACTGGGTGGGGATGTTGCTGTCGATGGAAGGGGGCTTGATTGCAGTACCAAACTGACAGATGCTCTACTTATGGGAACCCAAAAACATTTCGAAAAACTGATCCTCAAATTAGAACAATACCCCGACCTTCAACCCCTTGGTCAGTCCATAAAAGAAACACTTAAAAATATTTCCAAAACCCATTACTCCATACGCTGCCGAAAACGGACATTGACACTGGGAAAAAGAACTCTTCTCATGGGAGTTCTCAATGTCACCCCAGACTCCTTTTCAGACGGAGGCCACTTCTTTGATAAAGAAAAGGCTGCCGCTTATGGATTGAAGATGGTGGAAGAAGGGGCAGATATAATAGATATTGGAGGGGAATCGACCAGACCAGGCTCAAAACCCCTTGAGTTAGAAGAAGAACTTCGCCGGGTCATCCCTGTAATTGAATCTCTTACCAAGGAAGTGGATGTACCCATTTCGATAGATACCTATAAATCGAATGTGGCACAGAGAGCTATCCAAGCGGGAGCTGAAATAATAAATGATATCAGTGGGTTGCATTTTGACCCCAGCCTGGCAAAAGTGGCTGCCAAGGAGGATACCCCCCTTGTCCTCATGCATATCCGTGGAACCCCTGAAACAATGCAGAAGGATGTTCATTACAACTCCCTTTTCTCTGAAATACTCCAATACCTGAAGGAATCCATCCAAAGGGCGGAATCTGCCGGATTGAATCCTCGACAGATCATCATTGACCCTGGAATTGGCTTTGGGAAAACCGTTGAGGATAACCTACTCATCATTAAAAATCTTTATGAATTTCAAATACTTGGAAAACCAATACTATTAGGGACATCACGCAAGACTTTCATTGGAAAGATTCTGAATACCGAAGTTGGAGACCGATTGGAAGGGACACTCTCAAGTATTGCTATAGGTGTTCTCAACGGGGCTCACATTATTCGTTCTCATGATGTACTCCAGGCGAAAAAGGCCATTGCCGTGGCCGATGCAATACGTCTGGCGGGGGGTAAAAGTTCGGAGTTCTGAGTTAGGAGTTCGGAGTCATAAAATTTAGGAGGGAATGACCAAAACTTGACCTTGCTAAAGGAATTGTGATAAGCCAATAAAAAAATCCCCCCTTCCCCAATGGGGGTTCTGGGGGATTAGGAATGGATGATTTAAGGATGACACGTAAATTATTCGGAACGGATGGGATCAGAGGGGTTGCCAATGTAGACCCTATGACTGGAGAAATGGCCATGCAGTTGGGCAGGGCCATCGCCCACATTTTTAAGGAGGTAAAGGGAAAGCATCGAATTGTGGTGGGAAAGGATACCCGACTCTCAGGATATATGTTGGAGACGGCTTTGGCTTCTGGCATCTGTTCCATGGGAGCGGATGTGATGTTAGTGGGCCCTCTACCCACTCCAGGCATCGCTTTCATCACCACCAGTATGAGGGCCAATGCGGGTGTGGTGATCTCAGCCTCTCATAATCCCTACTATGACAACGGAATCAAAATCTTTTCTCAGGATGGCTTTAAACTTCCAGACGAGATGGAACACCGGATCGAAGAACTGATCCTTTCCAATCATCTCCATTCCCTTCGACCCACAGCGAGGGAAGTGGGGAAAGCCCATCGCATCGATGACGCCATCGGGAGGTATGTGGTCTTTCTCAAAAATACCTTTCCCAACAACTTAACATTGGATGGGCTTCGAATCGCTTTAGATTGTGCCAATGGAGCCGCCTACCGAGTCGCTCCCACGGTCCTCGAGGAATTGGGAGCTGAGGTAATACCGATTGGGGTCGAACCCGATGGGGAGAATATCAATGAAAACTGTGGGTCCCTCCATCCTGAAATCATCAGTCGCCTTGTCCAGGAAAAGGGAGCAGATATCGGGATGGCTCTCGATGGGGATGGGGATCGGATTGTTTTTGTAGATCGAAAAGGAAAGCAGGTAGATGGAGATTATATTTTAGCGATCTGTGCTCTCCAGATGTTATCAGAAAGCAGACTGAAAAAGGGAACGCTGGTCACCACCGTGATGAGTAATATTGGACTCGACAAGACAATAAAGAACGCAGGGGGGAAAGTCGTCAGGACTCAAGTTGGAGATCGTTATGTCGTCGAAGAAATGATCCGGGGAGACTACAACCTTGGGGGAGAGCAATCGGGCCACACCATCTTCTTAGATTACAATACGACTTGTGATGGCATTCTTACGGCCTTACAAGTCCTGGCGATTATGAAACGAAAAGAACGTCCCTTAGACGAACTGTCTAAAGTGATGGAACCTCTTCCTCAGGTCCTCTATAACGTGGAGGTCAAAGAGAAGAAAAACCTATCTGAGTTTCCGGAAATCGAAAAGAGGATCAGAGAGATTGAGAAGTCATTGGGCCATTCTGGAAGAATTTTGATTCGTTACTCTGGAACAGAACCTCTCCTACGGATCATGGTCGAGGGAGAAGATGAGACAAAACTCCATCGGTTTGGCCAAGATCTTGTGGAATTGGTGAAGAAACATATCGGAAAGTAAAAGGGAGAAATCATGCCGAGATTGGGTGTCAACATCGATCATGTCGCTACGGTCAGACAGGCCCGAGGAGTCCTGTATCCAGATCCTATCACCGCTGCGGGAATCGTCGAATTGGCTGGAGCGGACGGAATTGTGTGTCATCTGAGGGAGGATCGACGTCACATTCAGGATCGAGACCTCCGGATACTTAGGGAAATCATTCAAACTCGATTGAATTTAGAGATGGCGGCCACCGAGGAGATGATCCGCATTGCTTTGGCCACTAAACCAAATATCGTCACCCTCGTTCCGGAAAAAAGGGAGGAACTGACGACAGAAGGTGGTCTTGATGTTATTAAATTTTTTCCGTCTCTTAAGAAAACAATCCAACGACTTCACAAAGGTGGAATCCCAGTCAGCCTCTTTGTGGATCCTAAAAAAGATCAGATCAAAGCTTCAGAAGGAGTAGGCGCTGAGGTCATTGAAATTCATACGGGTCGCTACTGCGATGCGAAAACTCCTATACAGGAAGATGAAGAACTAAAAAAGATTCTCGATGCGGTTGCAGAGGCCTCTCACCGCAATCTCAAGATCGCAGCAGGACATGGTCTGAACTATGTCAATGTCCAACGGATTGCTGAAATTAAGGAAATCGAAGAGCTTAATATTGGTCACAGCATTATCGCCAGGGCGGTCCTGGTGGGTTTGGATCGAGCCGTCCGAGAGATGATCGCCCTGATTAAATAAAGTTCGGAGTAATTAGTTCGTAGTTCGGAGTTTTTCTTAATTGTTTTGGAACTCCGAACTCTGAACTCCGAACTCATAACTGGTATGATCGTCGGAACAGGCATTGATATCGTGAATATTGATCGGATCGAGCGTCTGATGGCTCGCTGGGGAGACCTCTTCCTCGATCGTGTGTTTACAGAGAAAGAGATCGTCTGGTGCCAACGGCGGATCCGGCCCCCAGATTGCTTTGCCATCCGATTCGCCGCAAAAGAGGCTTTTCTCAAAGCCATTGGATGGGGACTTCGAAACGGTATTCAATGGACAGATATCGAAGTAGAGAACGATCCGATGGGGAAACCTTCGTTCTCCTTTCATCGAAAGGCGAAGGAGGTTCTCGAGAGCCTCCGGATTCAAAAGGCTCTTCTCACCCTTTCCCACGACCGACCCTATGCCGTGGCCCATGTGTTATTAGAGGAAGGATATGATGAAAGTAGCGACCGCTGAACAGATGCAAGAATTGGATCGAAAGGCCATCGAGACCTATCGAATTCCCGGAGTTGTCCTCATGGAAAATGCAGGAAAAGGAGCAGCGGAGGTCATCTCCAATACCTTTCCTGATATTCAAAGGAAGAAGATAGCGATCATTGCTGGGAAAGGAAACAATGGAGGAGATGGGTTTGTGATCGCTCGATATCTTCTGAATCAGGGGATTTCCGTGAGGGTCTACCTTCTCGCCGACCCGAAGGGTCTGCGAGGGGATGCAGAGACGAATTTTAACATCTTCCACCGCATGAAAGGGGAGGTGATCCCTGTTCCCTCCTCCAAAGATTATATAAAAATAAAAAGGGATTTGGAAAAGTTTGACATCTTGGTGGACGGAATTTTTGGTACGGGACTTGATGCGGAGGTCAGAGGTTATTACAGAGAAGTCATCGATCATCTGAATACGATTCAAAGGCCCATGGTGGCCATTGACATCCCTTCCGGGTTAGATGCCGACACAGGCAAACCTCTCGGCACAGCGGTTCGGGCCTCTCTCACCATCACCTTTGGCCTGCCCAAAATAGGGCACCTCATTCCTCCAGGGTTGGATTATGTGGGAGAAGTAGAAGTCATCGATATCGGTATCCCCAAGAGATTAATTGAAGAGGAGAAAATTCCAACCTATCTTCTGGGAAAAGAAGAGATCCAAAGATGGTTGTCCATTCCCCGGGATCCAGATACCCATAAAGGAAATTACGGACACCTTCTGGTCATCGCAGGATCAGTGGGTAAGACAGGAGCCGCGGCCATGGCTTGTCAAGCTGCTCTCAGAATGGGAGCAGGCCTGGTCACCCTCGCCATTCCAAAAAGCCTCAATCCCATCATGGAGATGAAATTGACAGAGGTGATGACAGAGCCTCTTCCAGAAACTCCCAAACAAACCCTTAGCCTCAGGGCCTTCAGTGCCATTATCCGTCTCTGCGAAAACAAAAGGGCTGTGATCATTGGTCCTGGCCTTGGAACGTTTAAAGAAACACAATCACTCGTCCTCAAACTGATCAGGACATTGGATCTCCCGATCATTTTGGATGCCGATGGACTGACTGCTTTGGCGACACAACCTAAAACTCTTCCCATTACGAATCGCTCGCTCATTCTCACCCCCCATCCAGGAGAGATGGCTAGGCTGATTCGATCCACAGTCAAAGAAGTCCTGGAAGATCGGATTGGATTCAGCAGAAATTTTTCTCAGTCCCAACATGTTCATCTCATCCTCAAAGGACATCCCACCCTGATCGCTACCCCCAAAGGGGAGGTCTTTATCAACCCAACGGGCAATCCAGGAATGGCCTCGGGAGGAACAGGGGATGTGCTCACTGGAATGATCGGTGGATTGATCTGTCAAGGATTTGACATTCTCCCCTCTCTCCAAATAGCCGTCTATCTTCATGGAAAGGCTGGTGATGAGGGGGCTCAAACAATGGGAGAGAAATCCTTAATCGCAACGGACATCATTGAAAAGATCCCCGCCCTTCTCAAGGGGGGGATTTGATTCCAGCTTAAAAGTTGGTTAGGATTTTCTAAACTTCGATTGTCCACTCCAAAAGTCAACCCTTCGGCTCCCCAGCCTGAAGTCTGGGACTTGCCTTCGGCCGGAGCTCAGGCCGAGGGCTCAGGGTTGACCCTGCACTTCGATAGACTCAGTGTCCTGAGCCTGCCGAAGGAAGCGGCGCCTTCCTTTCCGTCCTAAAGGGCAGGGCTTGGGGGCCGTCGAACGGGTCAAAATGAGTTGATGTCGTCTGCCCATTTTTCATTGGAATGGAGTTGACCCTAGATATGAGGAGCGAGATTAAAAAATTGGCCCGCATGGAAGAGACCCCCTTCCCTTTTTTATCCCTCTATCTCAATACCAAATGGGACGATGAGCAACAGCGGGAACGCATTCGTCTCTTTACCAAGAATCAATTAAAGAGAACTTATGATCAATTCAAAGATCGAGAAGATTGGCAAGATACTTTTATCAAAGATCAACAGAAGATTGAGAGGTATGTAGAAGGATTAGTTCGCCGCGTCTATAACGAGGAGATGAATGGAATCGCCATCTTCTCCTGCAGCGGGACTGAAACATTTCTGACCTACCCCTCGATCATTTCTTTCCAAAATGAGTGCTTTATCTCAGACCTTCCCATCCTGCGACCACTTGTCCGACTCTCCTCACAGTATCAGAACACCCTGGTCGTCATGGTGGATACCGACTCAGCCAGATTATTTGAAGTGTCTTTGGAAGGCCCGATGGCCGAATCCTCCATCGAAAGTTACGTTCCCGGACGTCATGACCAAGGGGGATGGGCTCAGATGAGGTACCAACGCCATATCAAAGACCATATGGATAAACACCATAAGGAGGTGGCGGAGCAACTCACCGAACTTTTTGATTCTGGAAAATGGAAACGAGTCGTCCTGATCAGTCAGGATCGAATTCTCGCCAACTTTAAGGTTTTTCTTCCTGAACGAGTCAAACAGCAAATCTCAGATTCCTTTTCGATGGATTTCTCAGAGGAACGTTCAAAAGTATTGAGACGGGTTTTCGAACGACTGCTCCAAAAAGAGAAGGAAGAGGTGAATCTTGAAATTCAAACCCTGAAGGAAAGAACCCCTCAAGGAGGCTTGGTCACATGGGGTTTGAATCCAACACTCGAGGCTCTGAATTCAGGGCAGGTTCACACGCTTTACCTCCTGGCCTCGTTTACCCTTCCAGGGGGAAAGTGCCGTCGATGTGGTTCTCTTGTTCTGACTCATCCGTCAGGTAATTCATCCATTCCCTGTCCACTCTGCAAAGGGGAGGCAAAAATCGTTGACCTGGGAGAAGAAATGATGAGGTCAGTTCTCTGTCAAGATGGAGAAGTGAAGTGGATTGAAGAGAATGATGTGTTGAAAGAGCACGATGGCGTATGCGCTTCCTTAAGATTTCGTTTACCCCGTTAAAGGAACGAAAGGAGAGACAGGATGTATGTCGAGATGAAGGTAAAGTTTTTAACGTTTGATTCTACCTCAAATGGATTTGTCGTCCTCCTGATGGATCTATCAAATAAAACTGGGCTCCCCATCTGGATCGGTCCTTTCGAGGCCAATGCCATCGCGATGAAGCTGAAGAAGATAGACTCCCATCGGCCATCGACCCATGATTTGATCAATAACATTTTGAAGACCCTTCAATCTCAGATTGTAAAAATTGTGGTCAATGACCTGAAGGAAAATACTTACTATGCATTGATCTACCTCAATCGAGGAGGAGAAGAGATCATCATCGACTCCCGTCCCAGCGATGCCATGGCCATTGCTCTTGCGGTGGACGCCCCAATTTTTGTATCCGAACAAGTCATCGAAAAAGCGCGAACCATCGATATGGAGAAAGAGGGAGATCAACTAAAGGAATGGCTGGAAAGTCTCAATCCCGATGACTTTAAATTTAAAGCGTAAAGCCAGAACTTCAAACTTCAAAATCCCAAATCCAAAAATTTTAGGCCATTGGGATTTTGGATTTGCTTTGGATTTTGATGTTTGGATTTTGATGTTTGGACTTTGAGGTCGTGGTAATACTCAGCAAAAGCGCATCAGAAACGATTCGAATCGGAAAAAGCATTGGAAGCCGTCTTCTACCTGGGGATGTCGTGGCTTTGGTGGGTGAATTGGGGGCAGGGAAAACCCAATTCATCAAGGGACTGGCCGCAGGAGTGGGAATTGGAAACCCGACTTATATCTCAAGCCCCTCTTTTACACTGATTAACGAATACCCAGGGGAAATACCCTTTTACCATATTGATCTGTTTCGACTGGAAAGAGAAAAGGAAGCTGAAGAATTAGGTCTGGAGGACTATTTTCAAGGTGGAGGGATCACGGCAATCGAATGGGCAGATAAAATTATCTCCCTCCTACCAAAGGAAATGCTCTTCATCCATATCGCTTATACTGGGAAAAATACAAGATCTTTGGAAATCACCGGAAAAGGAAAACATTTTCTGAATTTGGTAGACCAAATTCAAAGTTCTGAGTTCGGAGTTAGGAGTTCGGAGTCACAAAAATAAAAACTACGAACTCCGAACTAATTACTCTGAACTGGTACAAAAGAGGAGGTGCTTGAATGGCACGGGTGGTTCAAAAATATGGGGGTACCTCTGTCGGGGATGTTGCGCGGATCAGAAATGTAGCCAGAAGGGTCCTCAACACCAAAAACCAAGGCCATGAGGTGGTGGTCGTTGTCTCTGCCATGGCTGGAGAAACGGATAAACTCATCCGCTTGGCCCAACAAGTCACTTCAAACCCTGACGAGAGAGAGCTTGATGTGCTTGTCTCTACAGGAGAACAGGTTTCCATTGCCTTGCTTGCCATCGTTTTGAAGGATATGGGGGCTGATGCAAAATCCTATTTAGGATTCCAGATCAAAATTGCCACGGACAGCGCTTTCGGCAAGGCCCGAATCACAGGCATTGAATCGGAGAAGGTGCTTAACGACTTAAAAAGCGGGCGAATTGTGGTGGTAGCAGGGTTTCAAGGCGTGGATGAATTGGACAATATCACCACCCTTGGTCGAGGAGGATCTGACACAACGGCCGTGGCGGTCGCAGCCGCCCTGAAAGCAGATGTTTGTGAGATCTATACCGATGTCGACGGGGTCTATACCACTGATCCCAACGTCTGTTCCAAAGCGAGAAAGTTATCCAAGATTTCCTATGATGAGATGCTGGAAATGGCCAGCCTCGGGGCAAAGGTGTTACAGATCCGTTCTGTAGAGTTTGCCAAAAAATATGATGTCCCCATTCATGTCAGATCTTCTTTCAATGATAATCCTGGGACAATCGTTTGCAAGGAGGATAAAGAGATGGAAAAGGTTGTGGTTTCCGGTGTCACTTACAATAAAAATGAGGCGAAGATCGAAGTCATGCGTCTTCCCGATACCCCGGGAGTGGCCGCCAAATTATTTAAGCCCATTGCCGATGCTAATATCGTTGTGGACATGATCATCCAGACTTCCAGTATAGAGAAAGGCTGTGCTGATGTGGCGTTCACTGTTCCCAAATCCGATTTCACTAAAACCCTTCAGATCGTCAAAGAAACCATTAAGGAGTTCGGTGGGAAAGAAGTCAAATCCAATGAAGATATTGCAAAGGTATCCATTGTGGGGGTAGGGATGAGAAGTCACTCCAATGTAGCCACTCAGATGTTTTCTGCTTTGGCCAAGGAGGGAATCAATATTCAAATGATCTCTACTTCGGAGATTAAAATCTCTTGCATCATCGACTCTAAATATACCGAATTGGCGGTCCGTGCCCTTCATGATGCCTTTGGATTGGATAAGCCGACGGTCGGTGAGGAGAAATGATCAATGTAAAATGGTCAATTATCAATTAGCATTGATCATTGCAAACTTTGCATTGCAAAATTTGCAATGGAAGGGGTTTACTCTTGGGCAAGCAATCCATCATGATCTACGATACCACGCTCCGCGATGGTTCTCAGGCAGAAGACATTGCCTTTTCTGTCGAAGACAAAGTCCGGATTGCACAAAAGCTGGATGAATTGGGTATCCACTATATCGAAGGGGGATGGCCTGGCTCCAACCCGAAGGACCTCCAGTTTTTTCAAGAAATCAAATCGGTTCCTCTCTCTCAAGCGAAGATGGTTGCTTTTGGAAGCACCTGCCGGGCAGGGACTTCGCCTAAAAATGATCCTAACATCCAAGCTCTGATCGAAGCGGGCACGAAGGTGGTGACCATTTTCGGGAAGTCCTGGGATATTCATCCCATCGAGGCATTAAATATCACCCTCGATCAGAATCTTGAAATCATCCACCAATCCGTTCGATTCCTCAAAGACCGGGTTTCGGAAGTTATTTTTGATGGAGAACACTTTTTCGATGGATTCAAAAACAATCCTCAGTACGCCCTCTCCACATTGAAGGCCGCTCAGGATGCTAAGGCTGATTGGATCGTCTTATGTGATACCAATGGAGGGACTTTGCCGGATGAGATTCAATCCATCATCAAAGAGGTGAAGAAAAAAATCAAAACCCCTCTTGGTATTCATGTCCATAACGATACAGAGATGGCTGTAGCCAATACCATCCTTGCCGTCAAAGAAGGCATTGGTATGGTTCATGGAACCATCAATGGTTATGGCGAACGGTGTGGCAACGCTAATCTCTGTTCCATCATTCCCAATCTTAAGTTGAAGATGGGGATCGACTGTATCACGGATGAGCAGTTAAGGAAAATCAGAGAGGTCTCACGTTTTGTCTCAGAATTGGCCAATCTTCCTCACTATAAATACCTGCCTTATGTAGGGGATAGCGCCTTTGCCCACAAGGGTGGTGTACATGTCAGCGCCATACGAAAGAGTGATGCCACTTACGAGCATGTTCCACCGGAACGGGTTGGAAATCGTCAAAGGGTTCTTATCTCTGACCTCTCGGGAGAATCGAATATCCTCTATAAGGCTGCTGAATTTAAAATTGATTTCGAAAGTAAGGATCCAAAAGTGAGGAAGATCCTCGCTGACCTGAAGGAATTGGAAAACGAGGGTTTTCAATTTGAAGGTGCCGAAGGCTCTTTTGAGATTCTCATCAAAAAGGCTCTCGGACAGCATAAACGATTCTTTGAACTAATGGGATTCCGCGTGGTCGTGGAAAAGAAGGCGGAGGAGGAAGCTCCTCTTTCGGAGGCTACCATTATGGTCCGCGTGGGAGATCAGGTGGAGCATACGGCAGCAGTCGGAAATGGTCCTGTCAATGCCCTTGACAATGCCATCCGAAAGGCTCTTGAGAAGTTTTATCCAGAATTGAGAGAAGTCAAACTGCTCGACTATAAAGTAAGGATCCTCTCCACCAAGGACGGAACCGGAGCCCAAACGAGGGTCCTCATCGAATCAGGAGATGGAAAATCGAAGTGGGGAACGGTTGGGGTTTCCGAAAACATCATTCAGGCAAGCTGGCAAGCCCTCGTGGACTCCATCGACTATAAGCTTTTAAAAGAAGAAGAAAAGTTGAAATAAAAAATATCAAATGTCAAAGCTCAAAGTTCAAATAAAACCCAAAACCCTAATGTCAAAGATTCTTTAAATTTGGAATTTGGCATTCATTTGACATTTGGATTTTGAAATTTGGCATTCATGAAATATTTTTCTCTTGGCCAGCAATGGGTTCTTTTTTTTATAGCCCTTCTCATCCTTGGAATCCTATACTTCAAATTTTATTACCATCTCATCCCCTCCCCCCCGGAAGAGGTCGTTAGAGAGATTGTCGTTGAGGTCCAAGGGGAGGTTCGAAATCCTGGAATCTATCTTTTTCAAAATCCACCC
>Ga0299915_10003439_pt1 | contig 11452 bp, 19 predicted proteins | sample RVTome_13_FD_200263 | JGI IMG/M metagenome (GOLD analysis project Ga0299915, IMG submission 200263) | Soil microbial communities from uranium-contaminated site in the Upper Colorado River Basin, Wyoming, United States - RVT92D227 (version 2) ... | reverse complement strand
CGTGGACCTAGTGATAAAGTGGGCGCAGTTCATGACCAACCGGAACCCCTATGATGCGTTCCGGGGGCGTTCGGTGGTGCCGACGACGGAATGGGAGGCCGGTGGATGGCCGCGGGCGCGCTCGATGCTCAAGTACAGTTTGGGTGACTTCGGCGTCGCCTCGGCTGCCGTTGATTGGCTGGCAACGCTTTGGGGCTCAGGACTCCAGCAAGGTCAGCCAACCGAGAAGACGGGCGCTGAGTGGGTCATTGCCCATGTGCCCGTCGTGTCTTCGCTTGTGCGTGTCTCTGATCGCGGGTTGACCGAAGAGCGTTGGTGGGAACTCGATTGGGAGAACCAGCAGCGCGCTCGCCTGCGGGCCGATCTGCCCAACGAGGTTCGTCGGGCAGTGAGAAAGCGCAACCAGCTTAACCGCTTCGGCGAGGACCGGCTGAGTGATCCCGAGCGCGTCGAGCGCGACAAACTCAACGGCTGGTATCGGACCTACTATCTGCCCATCACGCGGGACATGGAGATCTTCCGCGAAGCCAAGAACCGCGACGCCTACCGGGATGCGATCCGCCGACTCGACGAGTCCCTGGCCGCGCCAGCGGCGGGAGTAGGCGGGCTGCGGCGTGGCCCGCAGCGCCCCCGTGCGCCGCAGCGTCCGAGCCGACCGTGAGCTTCGCCCTAGCAGTAGTACTAGGCTCGACCCTAGCGTTAGTGCGAGGCTATCGCGTGGGCGCGCTCAAGCCCTTAGCGTTGGAGCGTGGCTGACATGAACGCTGAAGTGATCGTCGCCGTAGCCGTCCCCACCGGCGTCGTCGTCGGCTGGCTGACCAAGCACTTCCAGAGCGCGAGGAATGGCAGGCCCAGCGGGCACCAAGCCAAGGTTGAGGGACTGCTGCGCGAGATCCGCGATCACGTCGCGGTATTGCCCCTCCTCTCGCAGCGCATGGAACAGCACGACGAGGCGACCCGGCGAGCAAACGAACTGGTGATCGAGCTGGCCGCCGACATGAAGGCCCGGCAACGGAGAGGCGAATGATCCCCAAACTGGAACAAACCCAAGCGTTCAAGCGCCAGATGGCCGAGGCGCCACCCGAGCGCCAGGCAGAGCGCGCTTCCCAGGTGAGGACGAGTTTCGCGATGGGCTGTGCGTTCGTCCTGTTCGGCGGGCTACTGCTTCTCGGGACGGGCGCGGGAGCCTTCTATCTCTTTGCTCACGGGAAGGATGCGCCCGCCCTGGTGCTGGGCGGCGGAGCGGCGCTCGGCCTGTTCGTCATGCTCTTCGGCGCGCACCTGATCCCTGGCCTCGCGACCGATGCGGCGCTCAGTGCGCTCGGCGGCTTCGGCAAAACCGTGGCTGGGATGCTCGGGCGGAAGGTGGAGTGAGCCATGACCCAAGCCGACTTCGACAGGTGGTGCGAGTACGCGGGTGTACGCTGGCATCGCGTCGAGAGCGCCAGCCCGGCCGAGAAGGCCGCCGCTCGTATCTGGCTCGCGGGGCAACAGGAGCACCAGCGGTGAGCCAGGAGGACTTCGACCGCTGGTGTGATCTCCAGGGTGTAGCGCGCCGGTGGATGGCAGACGCGAACGAGGACGACCTAGAGGCGGCGCGGCGCTGGCTGGCCGAGGCTGGGAGCACAGGCACATGAAACCCTTAAGCGCCACGATGCTCGCTACCATCATGCCCAAGGCCGACGCCGCGAAATGGGCACCTGCCCTCAGCGCCGCGCTCGCCGAATACAACATTGATACGCCGCTCCGAGCTTCAGCCTTTCTTGCGCAGCTCGCGCACGAGAGCGTTGAGTTGACGCGCCTAGAGGAAAACCTAAACTACTCTGCTGACGGCCTGCTGAAGACGTGGCCGAAGCGCTTCACGTCGGGCACAGCGGCTATCTACGCTCGCCATCCCGAGAAGATCGCCAACTTCGTCTACGCAAAACGGAACGGCAACGGCGACGAGCCGAGCGGGGATGGCTGGCGGTTCCGGGGTCGCGGTCCCATCCAGTTGACGGGTCGCGCGAACTACCGCGCGGCCGCCATCGCCCTTGAAGCACCCCTTGAAGAGAATCCCGAAGCCGTGCTTGCGGCGTTGGTCGGCGCCCGTGTGGCGGGTTGGTACTGGGAATCACACGGGCTCAACGCCCTAGCGGACGCCGAGGACTTCGCGGGCATCACGCGCGCCATCAACGGTGGACTCACGGGCCTCGCAGAACGTGAAGGCTATTACCGCCGGGCGAAGCTCGCCCTTGTGATCTAGTGTTGACACGATAGAACCGTCATATATACTTGGGACGTGGACTACTCGCGCTATGGGAAGCCCCGCTACCGTGTCACGGCGACAGGCTGTTGGCAATGGCTCATGTCTATCTTGCCGAAGGGGTACGGCTGCCTTCGTATCTCTGGGCAACTGTTCTTGGCGCATCGCTGGATGTACGAACGGCTGCGTGGGACCATCGCCGAGGGGATGCAGATCGACCATCTCTGCCGGAACCGCAGTTGCGTGAATCCTGACCACATGGAAGTTGTTAGCAACGCCGAGAACTCGCGGCGCGGCCTCATGGCAAAACTGGACTATGGACAGGTCGCCGACATGCGCGGCTTGGCGTCGCGCGGCGTCGCCATAGCCCAGATCGCCCGCATGTTTGGTGTCTGTTGGCACAGCGCGAACAAAGCCGTTCGGGGAATCCGGTGGTTGAGGCCCCATGACCTTCCCGTGATTCCCGCGAACGGGAGTATCGGCGAGCGGAACAACAGGGCGAAACTCACCGCAGAGGACGTGAGCCGAGTGCGCGTTCTGCACCGTTCAGGGGTTCCTTGCGTCAAGATCGCTAGCCAGTTCGGCATCAACCGTCACACTGTCAATGCTGTCGTGAGACGGAAGACGTGGAAGCACGTCACATGACGCGGCGGCGGCACGAGGAGGCGGCGTTGATCTGGCCGGAGATCGTGGCGGAGATGGCCAACGTCCCGTGATCTACGCCGCGCTGATTGTCTTCGCCGCGCTCTGGTGGGCCGCGCTGGTTCTCGGCCCTCAAGTTGACGATCTACGCATCGCAGAATGGCATCATGCACATCTCGGCGTCGCGCTCGCGGTTCTGGGGCTCGCCTTGGGCTGGCCCGCGCTCGCGTGGGTCGGCGTCGGCGTGCTGGCAGACGATTCGGTGCAACACGCCGCGCAACGCTGGTGGCTCGGCTCCAAGTCGCGACTCTCGCTGCTCCACTGGCTCTACGGAAAGACGCTCTACCGCTTGGCGTTCGTGCGTAGGTTTAATCAATGGCTTGACCGAGGCGGACAATGAGTGACTACCGCTATCTCCGTAGACCGGATCATCCTAACGCCAGCAAAGCCGGCACTCTGCGCGAGCACGTCTTCGTTGTGGTGAAGGCTCGTCGCGGACGGTCTTGCAAAAGTTCTCGCGCGACAACGTGAGGTTCGGCGTCTGAACTCGTTCCTAGACGGGCACTGAAATGAACGCCATCGCTCCTTGGTTCGCTGGTTTCCTTGCCGGGATCATCGCCGGTGCCTTAGCTGGCGGCTTCTTCGTCTGGGCTGCGGCGCGCGCCCGCTGGATCGAACGCGAGGCCGAGATCGAGCAGGAACGCGACCGCGAGGCCCGCTTGACCGGCTGGCGCGAGGAAGCGATCCGCCGCGGCATGATGCACGAGCTGACGATCCGCGAGAGCGGCGCGCGGGTGGTCGAGCCGCAGAGGCCGGTCCTGATCGCGAGGGCGAAGGGATGAGATTCCTCTCTGGCGTCCCGGCCGCCGTTGTAATCGGCGTCTTTGTCGCCAGCGCCTTTCTCTTGGGTCGCCGTAGTGTTCGACCTACGGGTTCGGCGCTGGCCCAGGTCGAGACGCTAACCGTCGAGGTTGCCGCCTTCGACTCCTCCGAGGCCATCCGGGCACGAGCGAACGCCGCCGCGCGCCAGCGCGTCGCCGCCTCAGACGCCTTAACGCGAGCGGCCATCGCCTCTGCGGCCGTGGATTCAGCGGCAGCCGACTCCCTGCGCGGCGTGCTGGACACAGCACAGATCGAAGCCGACAGCCTCCGGCGACTGGCCCAGGCGCTCGACTCCACGCGCCAGAGGGAGGCCGATAGCCTCAGAAGCGCCCTAGCGACACTCAGGGGCACGCTGGGCGTAGCCCTGGAAAGATGGGCGGCGGCCGACTCGGCGGCCTCCAGCGCCCAAGCCCTGCTGCACGATGCCCTGCGTAGGCTCCAAATCGTAGCGCGGATGACCCGGCGCTGCGGTCTGGGTGGTTCGGCGGGCTATGCCCTGAACACGAAGGGCGCCGGTCCGGGGGCGAGCGTGGGCGTCGCCTGCCGCCTCTGACCGTCGCCTTTGATACCTGCCAAACCATGCCGTGCCTTGCCGCACCGGACCAGGACGTGCCACGCCTCGCCGCACCGTGCCAGCCCGACCGTGCCCAGCGTTGCCACGCTACACCGAGCCGGACCCAACCAAACCACGCCTAGCCCTGCCAGCCGAGCCGCGCTGAGTCATGCGGCGCCGCGCCGAACCCTGCCGAGCCGTGCCTCGCCAGCCAAGCCGAGCCAAACCCTGCCGGACTAGGACGCGCCTAGGCCAACCCTGGCTCGCCGCGCCTCGCCGCACCAAGCCAGCCCCGCCGTTCCATGCCGAGCGCTGCCGGACCCCGACAAGCCACGCCAAACCAGCCCGCGTTTAGGGCACCTGAACAGGAAGCGCATCTATCTGCTCCCACACTTTGCCGAGTTCACGCAGGCCGTGGTACTTCTGACGGGCACGGCGCAGCTCATTGAGCGCGTCGTTCAATGCCCTGCGTCGAAGTTCCTCGTCGCCCATCACGAGCCCGACCGGCATATAATCGTTCGGGGCGTTCTCGGGCCCGATGGCGATGAAGGCCCGCACTGGTTCCACGTCCGGTACTTCCTCGGGCACCATCACCAGCGCCCTGAGGAGTTGTCCGGCTTGGTCTGTACGCCAGGATTCGGCGGCCTTCGCATCATCCCACTCGAAGCAGGGATGGAGGGGCGACTGCTCCGGCCGTGCATCCTCGACGACATCCCGCGCGTAGACCCGACCCCATTGCTCGCGGATGGCTTCGATTCGCTCGCCCGCAAGTTGCGCGGGGACCCCGAAACCGCCGTTCTTCCAGTGATAGATCATGACCCCGTCTCCCCCTGTGCGACATGAAACATGCCGTACGAGCCGTCGCGCTGCGGCCTCCATTCCCCAATGCCGATAGCGAACCCAGCGGTGTTGAACAGATTCACAATCTGCTCGGCCGACAGGACGTTGCCGTTGTACCGGATGGGTAGTGTCGTCTCCCACTTCGGGAACATGCCTCGGTAGCGGATGTCGGCGGTGCCCATCCCTACCCGCACCATGTCCTCGCGGATTTCGGGCACGCCCGTGATGATGGCGTACTCACCGCCGACGTGGAACGCGCCGCGCGCCTCCACCTTGGTGACGCCGTCCACATGCGAACAGGCGTCTACCGCCGCCGACTTAAACGCGACGACCGGGAAGCCGAACCGAGCCTTGGCCAGCGCTTCCTTGGTAACTTCCTTGGGCCGGGGTGAGAGCCAGTAGAGGGAGTCCAGGAAGTCCTCGGCGGGGTCCTTCGCTTCCCGCGCCGTCTTGGCGCGCTTCATCTGCTTGTCGAGCATCATCTTCCTGGCCTTGTCGCCCCAGCGGTGACAGATCAGGGGCGAATCCCCGATCAGTGTCACGCGGATGGACTGGATGCGGAGCGGCGGCAACTCAATCCGCACGATCTTCTCTGGCAGAACCGAAGGCTCAGCCTCCGCGACCGCCGCAGTCTCCTTCTTCTTCGCCATGCTGTTCTCCTTGTGGATAAGTGCGCTACCAACGCGCTACATTGATAAGGGCGACCCAGGGGCCGAGTCAAGGCCCACTTGCGCTACAGACGCGCTACCCTTACTGTGGGGTTCCATGAACAGGCTCCTACGCAAGACTCCCCTCGGGGTGCGTCTGAATCACGAAGAACTCGTCCTGCTCAACCGCGCCGCACGGCGAAAGGCGTTGCGGGAGCGCCGCACACTTGGGGTGACAACGTACATGCGCGAAGTCTCCCTAGAGGCAGCAACTCGGGAACTGGCGGTGAAGTGCGCTTTGACAAAACGATACCCCTCTATGTGCTGATGGGGGTCTACCGCGAGAATCCGCACCATCCCGACACCAAAACGACAGCATCGGCAGACTTGCGCGAGTAGGCTCCCGCGCACTACGTTGGGCCTCTATGAAGCGCACGAAGAACCTCCGCGACTCTATCAGCACCCGCTTCCCCGAAGATCTCTGGCGTGACATCCATCGCGCCGCGGAGAAGTTAACCGCCGAGCGCGGCAGTCCCGTCAAGAAGGCCGACGTGATCCGTGAGGGCACGGTGCGATATGTGCGGGTTGTGCTGGGGAACGGTGCTTCGTGAGCCACCACGACGGTCAGTTCCTCGCTGTCGCCGACGACGAGGTCTTTCGCTGCGCCTGCGGCACGGTGCTCGACGGCGCGAGCCGTGGCCCGCGCGGCGGTCGCCATTGGAAGTGGGTACTCACCGACGGCACGGAGTTCTGTTCGGCCGAGTGCCCGGCGCGCGAGCTGCACAAGATCGAAGAAGCAGACGACTCGGCGCGGGCGGCCTGGGAGGAACAGCAGGGGGAGACGATCTACGGACCCGACGAGAGGGATTGGCCGTGAAGCTTGCCGATGTGCTGCACGACATGGAAATACAGCGTGAGAGGCTTGAGGTCGCCATCAGCGCGCTCAAGAGCCTGATCGCGGCGGGCGAGGACAAGCCAACCGAGCCTGACTTCTCCAAGTACCAGCCGCCGCCCATCGTTGCGAGGCAGCACGCGAGCGCCAACGTCCTTATCAGGCCCGGCCCGAAGCCTGGCACGCGGCACGGTCTCAAGGTGACGCCCGAAGGTTGGGCGCGCGCTCGCCCGATGTGGGATGCCGACGAGTCGGCCGAGAAGATCGGCAAGGCAATCGGCTGTAGCGGCGCGCGGGTGAACCAGTATGCGAAAGAGAAGCGCTGGCCGGCGCGCGATTACGGCGTCGTCTCGCGCAAGGCGCGGCTTGACTCGATGGCGAAGCACGCGCAGGCGACGGGGCACGCGCGCCGCATCGTCACTGGAACAGAGTGCCCGAAGTGTCATGTCATCAGCCCGACCGACCCGTGCTATAACTGCGGCAAGGTCAAGGGCAAGAAGTAACCCGAGAACAGGAGCACCAATGATCGCCGACTCAACCATCGTGCAGATCGGGCTGGATGTGGGCAGCCGCGCGAGCAACCTTCTGGAGCAGCTTGCCGCACGGCTTGGCGTGGCAGCGGCGCAGTTGTGGCCCGCCCTCGTGGCGAAGGTTCGCGCCGAGGCCATCGCTGATCTGTTCGTGGGTTTGCTGCTTTCGACGTTGGCGCTCATGCTCTGGAGGGGCACGTGGAGGTACGGCTTCAAGGACGAGGGCGCCAAGTTCGGCCTTGATACTGGTACGGTCGCGGCTGTTGGCAGCGCCGTAGTCTTGCTACTCAGCGTCTTTGCGATAGTTGGGTTCTATTCGAGCGTCGTCGAGTTTCTCGCGCCGGAGGGCGTGGCACTGACGAATCTCCTGCGCGCCATCACGCCGAAGTGAGCGGCGGCAATCCCCGAGATAGGAGCAAGCATGGCACGCGAAACCATCGGACCCTACGCGAGCGAAGGTGAGGCTGCGGACGCCGCCTATCGGGCAACGCGCGCAGCCGGAGAGCCGCACACCATCACTGGACTCGGCGCGACCGCCGACGCGGTTGCCGCGTGGCTGGTCGTCCGGGGTCGCATCCGCGAGTGCTGGCTGGAGAAGAAGTTGGCGGCACCGCCCACGATAGCCTGGCCGCTGTTCTGGATCAGTCCGGCGAGCGGCAAGACCGAGGAGGCGGAAACCAACTCCGTGCGTGACTGCGGCTGCACGGTGAACGCCAAGGGCGAGATCGTCGAGCCGTGCCTGGCGCATTTCCCGCAGACCGCGCCGAAGCCCATCTTCACGGCACCGCCGCCGACCATCAGCGAGCCGGGTCCAGCTTGGCCCGTGCCGACGGACGAGACGCCGCGACCGAAAGGGAAGAAGTCGTGAAGATCATCCGGTTGACGGCCAGCAACTTCAAGAAGTTGCGCGCCGTGGAGATAACACCGACCGGAAACCTCGTCCAAGTGACGGGGAGGAACGGGGCCGGCAAGACCTCGATCCTCGACGCCATCTGGGTGACGCTGGCGGGCGCCTCGGCGATCCAGCCCGTCCCCATTCGACTCGGCGAGGAGAGCGCCCGCATTCAACTTGACCTCGGCGAACTCGTGGTCACGCGCACCTTCAAGCGCGTCGGTGATGGCGAGTTCACCACCGCCATCACGGTTGCCAACGCCGAGGGTGCCCGCTTCCCCTCTCCCCAGCGGATGCTCGACGAGCTCCTCGGCGCGCTGTCCTTCGATCCGCTCGCGTTCGCGCGCATGGGCCCCAAGGAGCAGTTCAACGAACTGCGGCGCTTCGTGCCGGGGGTGGACTTCGAGGAGATCGAGAAGCAGAATGCGCTCGACTACTCGAAGCGTACCGACATCAACCGTCGGGCGAAGGAAGCGCGGGCGCAGGCGGCTGGAATCACGCTTGCGCCCGTTGCCGCAGAACCCGAGGACGAATGGGCACTAGTGGACGAACTTCAACGGGCGATGGAGCACAACGCTGCCGTTGACGCACATGTCGCCGCGCTCGAATCGCACGTCCTCACGATCTCTCGTTTGTATGACGAGGCACGGGGCCTGCGCGAGCAGGCCGAACGGCTCGAAGCCAGAGCGAAGCAGCTTGAGGCTGTTCCTCCCGAGCCGCTGGCTCCGCGCGTCGATGTCTCCAGCATCCGTGCCCGGATTGACCAAGCGCACGCCCTCGATGCTGACCGGGCGAAGCGTGCCGAGCGGAAGCGCCTAGAGGCGTTGGCAAACGAACTGGAGGAGATCGGCGAGGGTCTGACGCTGGCAATGCAACTGCGTGAGGAAGCTAAGCGCGACGCCGTCGCCGCGGCGCAGATGCCAGTCCCCGACATCACCTTCGGCGATGGCGTGATCCTCAAGGCCGGCGTGCCCTTCGACCAGGCGTCCGATGCGGAGAAGCTGCGGGCCTCCGTGGCGATCGCGATGGCAGGCAACCCGAAACTCAAGGTGCTGCGGATTCGCGATGGCTCGCTGCTGGACTCCGATTCGCTGCGACTGATCGCTGAGATGGCGCAGGAGCGGCAATTCCAGGTGTGGGTTGAACGTGTGGCGGACGATGGCAAGGTCGGATTCGTCATCGAGGACGGGCAAGTCAAGGAGAGCGCATCGTGAGCGATCAACAGGAGCCCCACGAGATCGTGGTCGAAGAAGTCCTCCTGCCCGGCGTGGCCCTGACGGCGCCGCGCGCCACGGTCGCGACGGACTTGGTGCAGCTCGCCATCGAGAAGGGCCTCGACATCGAGAAGCTGGAACGGCTGATCGCGCTGCGCGACCGCGAGCGAGCCGCCGAGGCCGCGCGGTCCTTCGCCGTCGCGATGGCCGAATTCCAGAAGCGGTGCCCGCCCATCGACAAGGGCAAGCTGGTGGACTACGTCACGAAGGGCGGCGTCCGCATCAAGTACCGGCACGCCGAACTGAGGGACATCCAAGTCGCCATCCGGCCGATCTGCGGGGAACTGGGCCTCTCGTACTCATGGACGAACGCGATTGAGGCCGGAAAGTTGACCACCACCTGCACGGTTCTCCACCGCGACGGGCACAGTCGCTCCGCCTCGTTCACCTGCCCGGTCGAGAACTCGAATCCGGGGATGTCCGACCAGCAGAAACCGGCCGGCGCCCTGACCTTCGGCGAGCGCTACACGATCATCCAAGCGTTCGGCCTTGTGACGGCCGATCCCGACACGGACGGCGAGGGCGCGGCTAGCGCCGACCGCACGCCGATCACGAAGGACGAGGTCGATCTCTTGGCCGAACTGGCCGAAGCCGCGAAGATCAAGGTCGAGCGGGTGCTGAAGAAGGCGAAGGTCGAGCGGCTGGAAGACATCCGTGCGACCGACTACCCCGGCATCAAGGCGGCGCTCGAGGCGCGGATCAAGGAGTTGCGCGCGAAGGGAGAGGTCGCATGATCCGCCACGACGTTGAACAAGGATCCGTAGCCTGGGTCAATCTCCGTTTGGGGCGGCCCACGGCCAGCCAAGCGCACCGCATCATCACGCCGCGCACGATGAAGCCGGGCGCGGCGCAGGACAAGTACCTCGCGGAGTTGGTCGCCGAATGGGCGCTTGGCCACTCCGTCACCGACGACACATCGCCGTTCATGGACCGGGGCGCGGGGATGGAAGAGGAGGCGGTGGCTTGGTACGAACTGCGGCACAACTGCGACGTGGATCGTGTGGGGTTCATCACCCTAGACGACGGCTCGGCCGGCGCGAGCCCCGACGGGTTCGTGGGCGATGACGGCGGGCTGGAGATCAAAGTGCCGGCCGCGCACACGCACGTCGCCTACCTGCTGGACCCGCTGTCCGATGACTACCGAGCGCAGATTCAGATGAATCTCCTCATCAGCGAGCGTATCTACTGGGACCGGCTGTCCTACCACCCGACACTGCCCAAGGCGCTCACGCGCTTCCTGCGCGATGAGCCGTTCATCAAGACGCTGCGTGCGACCCTGACTGACTTCACCGCTCGCCTCGCTGCCGCCAAGGAGCAGCTCCTGGCGCTCGGCTGCATGCCCGTTGAGCCCGCTACGGGGCCAGCCAAGATCAGCACCGAGTTCGCGGGCGTGCCGTGACGCATCCCCGCCCGCGGTTCGCCGTTGCGCTCGGCTTGGCGCTCGGCTTGGCGCTCGGCTTGGCGCTTTATGCCGTGGTGCCGCCCCGCCCCGCGCGCGCAGATTACTCAGTGCCCCGCTGGTGCGCTCGCGCGCTGCGCGTATTCGCGCACGAGCCAACGGACACGCTCGATCTACTGACGCTGCGGCCCGAGTGTGCGGCATTCGTGATTGAGCGACGCGCGGCGCGCTTTCGTCCAAGCGACCACGAGGGGGCACGATGAACGCTCGCGCGGTTTCCCGGTTGACGGCACTGCTGGAATCGGTCGAGCCCGGCACGCGGCTCCGGGACATCGCGACCCTTATCATCGCCGCCGGCTGGGGCCACCCGGACGACCTGACGGATGAGCAGGTGGCCACGATCTGTTACGCGGATCACTGCGGCGAAATGCTCGGTCGGCGTGACGAGTTCCGCGCCGCGCTGGCGCGTGCGAACAAGGGGGAGATGTGAACAGGGCGCTGTTTTTCTCGTCGGCCACGCCGTCGCACGCAACACCAGCCGCGTTCTATGCGGAGCTGGACGCTGAGTTTCACTTTGACCTCGACCCGTGTCCCCTCAACGACGCGCCAAGATTCGACGGCAAGACAATGTCGTGGGCCAAGCGCCGCGTGTTCTG
>Ga0299915_10003438_pt1 | contig 11453 bp, 6 predicted proteins | sample RVTome_13_FD_200263 | JGI IMG/M metagenome (GOLD analysis project Ga0299915, IMG submission 200263) | Soil microbial communities from uranium-contaminated site in the Upper Colorado River Basin, Wyoming, United States - RVT92D227 (version 2) ... | reverse complement strand
GGTGTGGCGTGAGGACGGGAAAGGGGTCTGCCTGGTCGAGGCCAAGACGGGAAAGATCATCTGGAATATCGGCCGGCGCACCGAGCACGTCGGTGACGGCATGGTCGCCGATATCGACCCGTCCGTCCCCGGCCTGGAATGCTTCGCAACCGAAGACCCGAAGGGCGGCTCGCATGCACGCTATCTATTCTCCGCTGCCGGCAAGGAACTGGGCGCGGGGGAAGAGGTCCCCGACTGCAGGAACTGGATCTTCTGGGACGGCGACCTGCTGCGGGAAACGATCGCCGGCGGGACGGGCCGCGGCCAATCCTCCATCGTCAAATACAAAGGTCCAACCCTCAATTCAGGCGTCGAGGGAGCAGTTATGATGATCGCCGACGTCATGGGCGACTGGCGCGAGGAGCTTATTACCGTCCTCCCGGGTGAGCTGCGCATATACACAACAACGATCCCGGCCCGCGACCGGCGCATCTGCCTGATGCAGGACCCGGTCTATCGCGCGGAGGTTGCGCACCGATCTCAAGGCTACGATCAATCCCCGGTGACCGGGTATTGCCTCGGAGAAAGATAGGCGATGGGCTGCGCCTTACGGCACGTCTTGTGTGCCGGAAGACACTAAATCTAGGCTGGTTTATATCGAATGACTACAAAGCTGTCAGCAATCAGCAGTCAGCAGTCAGCTATCAGCAATCAGCTCGCGCGAATCGAGGAAACGCGGTGTTCTATGGTAAGAGAGCTGACAGCTGATAGCTGACGGCTGAAAGCTTGGGGTCTTTGCCTATCTATTATTCGTGCAGCATGCGTGAGGTATTGCTTTGGTTCCGGGTTGTCCGGGTTAGGAATTGGCAGATGAGCTTGATCTTGCACACACTTGGTTCAATCAGCGGTCTGGGCTTGGCGGTATGTCTGTACGCTGGGGGATCGATTGCCGCTGAGCACATACTTTGGTTCGACTCGCCGGCGGCGCACTTCACTCAGTCGTGCCCGATCGGCAACGGGCGGCTCGGTGCCATGATCTTCGGCGGCGTGGATCAGGAGCGGATCGTGCTGAACGAGAGCGGCATGTGGTCCGGCTCGCCTCAGGATGCCGATCGTCCCGATGCCTCTGCGGCACTGCCAGAGATTCGCCGGCTCCTGCTGGAAGGCAGGAATGCCGAAGCCGAGCGCCTTGTTAACAGCAACTTCACGTGTGCCGGACCTGGTTCGGGCCGGGGGCGAGGGGCGCGGCTGCAGTATGGCGCTTATCAGGCGCTGGGAAATCTCCATCTGAAGTTCCTGCACGGCGGCGGCGGCGCGCTGGGTCCGACCCCCATCCCCGCACAGAATTACCGGCGCGAATTGGACCTGTCCGGGGCGATCGTGCGAATCTCCTATGATCGCGGCGGTATCCGTTACCAGCGCGAAGCGTTCGTTAGCGCGCGGGACGAGGCTTTCGTCTTGCGGTCCAGCGCCAGCCGACCCGCATCGATCTCATTCGACGTGCAGCTCGACCGGCCCGAGCGATTTCAGACCGTGGCTGTCGGTTTAGACGGCCTGTTGATGACGGGACAGCTTGAAGATGGCGCCGGCGGCGCGAATGGCGTGCGCTATGCCGCACGATTGCGCGTGCTCCATCGCGGCGGCACAGTCGCAGGCGAAGGGAATGTGCTGCGTGTCCGGCAAGCCGACGAAGTCACATTGCTGGTCGCCGCCTCGACCGATATCAGGACGTTCGCCGGCCGTAAGGTGCAGGACGTCGTGGAAACGGTCACGCAGGACATGGAGCGCGCCGCGGGCAAGTCCTTCAACACGCTGCGGCATGACCATGTCGTTGATTATCAGCGATACTTTAACCGGGTGAACCTTCAACTGGGAGGCGCGGATTCGGATGCCGCCTCCAGGCCGATTCCAACCCGCCTGGAGGCGCTCGCCCAGGGTAAACCGGACCCGGGCCTGATGCAGCTGTATTTCGATTTCGGCCGCTACCTGCTGATCTCCTCGTCTCGCCCGGGCGGCCTGCCGCCGAATCTGCAGGGGCTCTGGGCGGAAGAAATCCAGACCCCGTGGAATGCCGACTGGCACCTCAACGTCAACGTCCAAATGAATTACTGGCCGGCCGAAACGTGCAACCTTTCGGAGCTGCATCAGCCCCTTTTTGCGCTTATTGCGTCGCTGCAAGCGCCCGGCGCGCGGACCGGGCAAAAGTACTATGGCGCCCGAGGCTGGATCGCGCACGTGATCACCAATCCGTGGGGATTCACGTCGCCCGGAGAGGCAGCCAGCTGGGGCTCAAGCACATCGGGATCAGCCTGGCTCTGCCAGCATCTCTGGGATCATTATCTGTTCACGGGCGACCGCGAGTTCCTCAGCTGGGCGTACCCGATTCTCAAAGGCGCATCTCTGTTCTATTCCGACATCCTGATCGAAGAGCCGAAGCACGGCCGGCTGGTCACCGCGCCGTCGAATTCGCCGGAGAACGGCTTCCGCATGCCTGACGGGCAGATTGCGCACGTGTGCATGGGTCCAACCATCGACATGCAATTGCTCCGCTACCTCTTCGATGCGACGGAGCAGGCGGCGCTGATTCTTGGCCTCGATCCCGAATTCCGGAAGGAGCTGGCCGCCAAGCGGGCCCGCTTAGTGCCGACACGCGTCGGTTCAGACGGACGCATCATGGAGTGGCTGGAGGATTACGCAGAATCCGATCCACAGCACCGACACGTCTCGCACCTGTGGGGCTTGTATCCCGGTCACGAAATTCAGCCGAGAACGACTCCGGATTTGGCGGCCGGGGCGCGGAGGACGCTGGGGGCGCGCGGGGATGGCGGGACCGGATGGGCTTTGGCGTTTAAGATCGCGCTCTGGGCCCGACTTGGTGATGGCGACCGTGCATACAAGCTGCTCTGCCAGCAGCTCAAGCCCGCCTCCACGGTTGGGCGCATCTCCACTTCCGGAGGGGGAACATACCCGAATCTGTTCGATGCTCATCCGCCTTTTCAGATCGACGGCAACTTCGGCGCAACCGCCGGCATTGCCGAGATGCTCGTGCAAAGCCATGCCAGTGAAGTTCACCTCCTGCCGGCGCTGCCGGGCGCCTGGCCGAATGGGCAAGTCCGAGGCCTGCGCGCGCGGGGCGGGTTCGAGGTTGAACTGCTCCGCTGGGGAGGCGGGAAGTTGCAAGAAGCGGTGATTCGCAGCATCAGCAGTGCGACCTGCAGGGTGCGCGCCGGCCAAGCGGCCGTCGATCTTCAGCTGGCGCCGGGACAAAGCGCCCGGCTTGACGGCAGTCTGCGACAGCCTGAATAAGGGAGAACCTTATAAGGCAGAGATGCCCGGAAATCAGCGGGCGTGCACTTGGTTTCTTTATCCATAAATACGGTGACGTATCTTTTTGACAGGATTACAGGATCAAAGAGATTCGGTCCTTGTCGACTGCCAAAAGGCCCTGCAGGCAAGACACGGGAAGGGCGGACAAGAATTATGCGGTTGAGAAGAAGGGCATTTGCCGTTCGGAAGACTTTATTTGAATCCTGTTATCCTGTCGAAAAATACGTCAGCTAATTTATGGAATGCTGTACTTAGGATTTGCGCAAGAACAAGTTAACATTTTGGCGTGAGCTGATCCCAAGGGGTTGAAGGACTCTAATAGCGGAAAGGCCGCCAAACCATCAACGAAAGCATGAAGAGCACTCGCGAAAGGGAGGGGGCATGGCCATGCTACCTATAAAAAGAGCTTGCACCATTATCTTTTTGCTCTGCTTGACCAGCACGTTCGGATCACCGAAGCCGATCCAGGTTGCCCCCCCTCCCGAGAGCGCGACCAGGTTCGGTGGCGCCACGCCGTTGGAGTGGTCGGTGCGTATGGCTCGCTCGGAAATGGCGCGCCGCGGCAGCACACTTGGCGCCGGCGGCGCGCCCAATGCCGGCTGGAACTATACCTCAGGCCTGTTTGCACTGACGCTGACCCGGCTGAGCGAGCGCACCGGTGAAGCCGCATTTCGCGAGTATGGGGAAGACATCATCAGCTCCTTCATTGCGGCCGACGGAAGCATCGCCACATACAGGATCGAGGACTACAACCTCGACATGATCGCGCCGGGGAAGGTCGTGCTCCAGTTGTACGAGCGCACCCGAGAGGAGCGCTACCGGAGCGCGGCCGCCCTGTTGCGGAAGCAGTTGGCCGAGCAACCGCGCACGAGCGACGGAGGATTCTGGCACAAGCAGCGTTATCCGAACCAGATGTGGCTTGACGGGCTGTTCATGGCGGCCCCGTTTTACGCGCATTATGGGAAGCTGTTCGGTAATCGCGCCGATCTGGATGATGCCGTCAGGCAGGTTTTGCTCATCAATGCGCACACCTATGACAAGAGCACCGGCCTCTTTTATCACGGCTGGGACGAGAGCCGCACACAGGAGTGGGCTAACAAGCAGACGGGGACTTCACCCAGCTTTTGGGGTCGGGCGATCGGCTGGTATGCCATGGCCATCGTCGATGCGCTTGATTTCCTGCCGGCGGCGCATCCCGAAATGGAGGCCGTGCACGGCGTTTTGCGCCGCCTGGCTGACGGCGTTCTGCGGCACCAGGATGCGAAAACCGGGCTCTGGTACCAGGTCGTGGATCAGGGCGGGCGGCCGGGCAATTACCTGGAGGCCACGGCCGCGAGCATGTATGTGTATGCCCTGGCCAAGGCTGTGAACCGCGGTTACCTCCCGCGCGACCCATACGTTGCAGCCATCCGGAAAGGCTACGAGGGGATCGTCCGGGATTTGATCAGGACCGATAATGAGGGCCGCGTGCATCTCCGTCAGTGCTGTGAAACCGCAGGGCTTGGTTATGGCCGTGACGGGAGCTATGAGTATTACCTGAGTGAGCGGGTCATAGAAAACGACTTGAAAGGGGTCGGCCCGCTCATCCTGGCGGGGCTGGAGATGGAACGGCTCCTGGCCGCACCGGTCCCCGCCACCCCGACAAGGTCCCCTGCCGGCTGGGGTGCGGTTCCGGAAATCCTTGCCCGGATCAAACCGCCGACATTTCCGGCGCGGGATTTTTCCATAGTCCAGTATGGCGCCGTAGCCGACAGCAGGACTGACTGCACGGAGGCAATCCGCAAGGCTATTGGCGCGTGTGTTGCCGCAGGAGGAGGACGCATCATAGTGCCCGCGGGCGTCTTTCTCACCGGGGCCGTTCATCTGCAAAGCAACGTCAACCTCCACCTGGTGGAGGGCGCCACTTTGAAGTTTATTCCGGACCCCGCCAAATACCTGCCGGGGGTCTTCACCCGCTGGGAAGGTGTCGAGGTCATGAACTACTCGCCGTTGATCTATGCCTTCGAGCAGGAGAATATCGCCATCACCGGGCGCGGCGTCCTCGACGGCTCGGGATCGGCGGATCACTGGTGGGCCTGGGCAAGACGCGGACCGAATGGCATCGCGCCGGCGCGGGCGAGCCGGGACCTGCTCTTTGATATGGGAGAGCGCGGCGTGCCGGTTGTGCAGCGCGTGTTCGGCGCCGGGCACTATCTGCGGCCAAGTTTCATCCAGCCTTACCGCTGCCGCAACGTGCTCATCGAAGGGATTGCCGTGCGCGATTCACCCATGTGGCATCTGCACCCGGTGCTGTGCTCCAACGTCATAGTGCGGAATGTGAAGGTCATCGGCCACGGCCCGAACAACGACGGCTGCAATCCGGAATCCTGCCGTGACGTGCTCATCGAGGACTGCCTCTTCGATACCGGCGACGACTGTATCGCCATCAAGTCGGGCCGCAACAACGACGGGCGGCGCATTGCCGTTCCTTCCGAGAACATCATCGTCCGCGGCTGCACGATGAAGGACGGCCATGGGGGCGTGGTCATGGGCAGCGAGATTTCCGGCGGCTGCCGCAACGTTTACATAGAGAACTGCCGCATGGACAGCCCCAACCTGGACCGGGCCCTCCGCTTCAAGTCGAATGCGCGCCGCGGCGGCGTTATCGAGGACGTCTTCATGCGCAAAGTCGAAGTCGGCCGCGTGGCCGAGGCGGTGCTCACCATTGACCTGATCTACGAAGAAGGGGCCAACGGCCCGCACCGGCCGGTCGTGCGCAATGTCATGCTCGAAAACGTCACCAGCACCTCCAGTCCGAGAGTGATGTGGATTGCGGGTTTTGCAGGCGCGGTGATCGACAACATACGTTTTGCCGATTGTATTTTCCGCGGTGTGGAGGAAGCCGAGGTCCTGCAGCACGCCGGTTCGGTTTCGTTCAGAAATGTGACCATTGAGCCGGCCAAAAAGGGCCGGAGTCTCAACTCGCCAGCCGCCGTTCCGCCTCAGGTTCGGCCGCTGCCGTTGCCGGAAATGTGAAATACGAAAAGGCGGCCGGGATGGTCAATCCCGGCGTCCTCCGCTGAACGGCAGCCGCGGCGCGGCAGGCTATGGCCGCGTGGAGCTGATGCGATAGAACTGCACGGAACTGTCGTTGATCTCGATGCGGTAGTTTTTCAGCAGTTTTATCATCTCAGCCCCGGCCAGCAGGACGGGTCCGTATGCGTGCGCCGCAAAAACATTGGTGGGCCGGTGGTAATAGAAAACAGGATCGAAACCCATGCCCGTACCCACACAAGTCCCCTGAACCTGGCCCTGGTCGTTCACTCTGGTGGAAACCGCGCTCCAGCCGAGCAGCGCCATCGGACCGTGCGCCAAGGGGTCGATCCAGCCGCGGTTGATCGCGTGGGCGATGCAGTAGGTGAAAATTGCAGTGGCCGATGTTTCCAAATAACTGTCGTTCCGGTCCAGCAGCTGGTGCCAGAAGCCCGTGCCCGACTGGCACGCTGCCAGACCCCGGATGTGGGCGCGCAAGAAATCCAGGAGGGGGGCGCGGCCCGGGTGGTCTTCGGGGAGAACATCGAGCAGGTCCGCGGTGGCCATGATGGCCCAGCCATTCGCGCGGGCCCAGTGGAACTCGGGATGAACGTCCATGCCCTGAACCCAACCGTGCATGTAGAGGTTTTTACTCCTGTTGAACATGCGTTGGGCGAACTGCAGCACCTGTTTGACCGCGTCATCGAAATAGCGGCGCTCGCCGGTCAGGCTGCCCATTTGGCCCAGTGCGGGCACGCTCATGTAGAGATCGTCCAGCCAGATCGTATTCGGCTGAGGCCGGTTGCGGGCCAGGGTGCCGTCGGACAGGCGGAATTCCTTGGTGCTGATGTACTTTATATAGTTGTCGATCAAGGGTCTAATGTTCCCCTGCGCGCCCGCACGCAGCGCCGTGATCATGGCGGCGCACATGGAACCGGCATCGTCGAGCGCGCGCGGATCCAATACCGACCGCAAGGGCGTATTGGCCTGAGGATTTGCCTCGACGAGCGCGCGATAATACGGAGCGAGGTCGGCGATGAATTGGATTCGTTGGGTGGCATATTCGGTGAACCTGGCATCTCCCGTGGCTTCGCCGGCCAGGAGCATGCCGGTGTAGGCGACGCCCCATTCATAGCTGATAATGCGAAAGGCGCCCGGCTCGATGATGGCCTCGCTGTCGATTTTCGAGAAGTCCGTGATCTCCGCTTTGGTCTGACGGTGGATGACCCGCACGGGAGTTGAAGCCTCGAGATAGCGGCACCCGGTCCAGGACTTCCCTTATCTGCTCTGTTTTCAGGGGTCCGTATGGGATCGGATAATCGGGTCTGAGCAGATGCAGAGGCGTGTTGGAATCGTTTGCTCTGGCGGCGGCAACTTGCGCCGCGGCGCTGCCAGGCATGCCGGCGGGCAATAGCAGGCTGCAAAGAAGCAATCTGGCTGTTGATCTCACGGGGCTCCTCCTTCATTATCAGAGCCCGATTATATACGGTATTCGCTGTGGGCTCGAACGGTGATTCAAAACCAACCGCCATCCTGTCAACTGTGGTGAAGAGCCCCCAACTCATGCAGAGCTGAACGGAGGGATTGATGATTGATGGAGCCATTTTTGATATGGACGGGGTTCTGGTGGACAATGTTGAGTACCACATGCGCGCGTGGAAGCAATTAGGACGCGAGTCGGGCAAAATCCTTACCGAGGAAGCGGTCCGCACGGTCTTTGGGCAGCGCAACCGGGAGATCATCGGAGCGCTGATCAGCCCGTCCTTCAGCCGGGAGGAGCTGTCCCGCCTGGCTGCGCGCAAAGAGGAACTATACCGGGGCTTCATGCTGCCGGAACTCAAGCCGGTCGCGGGCCTGCAGGAATTCCTTGACGATTTGAGGAAAGAGGGATTGAAGACAGCCGTCGCCACCAGCGGCCCGAATGAAAACGTCGCCATGGTGCTTGATGGGCTGGGCATTCGCGGCTATTTTGACGCTGTGGTAACGGGAGCGGACGTCACCAAGAGCAAGCCGGATCCGGAAATATTTCTGCTCGCAGCCCAAAGGCTCGGTCTTCCTCCCGGGCATTGCGTTGTTTTTGAAGACTCCGCATCCGGAATCAAGGCGGCGCGTCGCGCGGGTTGCCCCTGCATAGCTCTGGCAACCACCCACAAGCCGGAGGAATTGACGGCGCACTCGCCGGATCGGATCGTACTCGACTTCTGCGGCATCCGGGCTTCTGTACTCCGCGGACACCTGTGAACCGGGCAAACGGCCTCTTGCCGGATGACGGGCCGAAGGAAAACTGCGCAGCGGGTGCGGCGCCCTGCTGCCGCATAGCATGAGAGGAGGGATGTAGATGAAATTCGAGCACTTTGCGCTTAATGTTCCCGATCCGGTCGGCATGGCCGAATGGTATGAAAAAATTCTCGGCATGAAAGCGGTCTTATTGCTGAACCAGGAGCCCTTCACCCGGTTTCTGGCCGATGAGACCGGGCGGGTGACAATGGAGCTGTATTCCAACAAGGCGGCGCCCGTGCCTAACTACGGCAGCATGCATCACCTCAACTTCCATTGCGCCTTCGCGGTGAGTGACGCGGACGAGGCAAAGAACAAACTGATGGCAGCGGGCGCCACATATGTTGAGGAAGTCAGACCGGCCGATGGCTCGCTGCTGTACATGCTTCGCGACCCGTGGGGCGTGCCCCTACAGATCTGCCGGCGCACGAAGCCGTTTGTCGGGCAGCTGTAGGAGGGCCCGCAGTCGTCGCCGGCAATCCTGTGGATGTTGCCGATCGCTTTCCTTCCCGGGGGGATGCTTTTTGCTTGCGCATTCTCCGCCGTCAAGGATAGAAAAGACCGATTTTGAGACCGCGGCGGCCTGGCCAAGATAGCCGGGCGCCGACGCGGCTGGGATCTTCACCGGGAGAGGAGGGATTCATGACCGGTTACCCTGCGGCTGCCAGACCCTTGGCCGAAATCAAGCCGGAGCATGCCTACTTCGTCGGCATCGATTCCGACGGCTGTGCCTTCGACACCATGGAGATCAAGCACAAGGAGTGCTTCTGTCCCAACATCATCAAGTATTGGGACCTGCAGGCGGTATCCAAATACGCGAGAGAAGCGGTGGAGTTTGTCAATCTTTATTCCAAGTGGCGTGGTATTAACCGCTGGCCCGCACTCATCATGGTTTTTGACCTGCTTCGGGAAAGACCCGAGGTGCTTGCCCGCGGCGTGGCGGTCGCGCAGGCGCCCAAGGTCCGCGAGTTCATCGCTTCGGGACAGGCCCTAAGCAACGATGGCCTCAAGGATTATATGGCCGAGAATGCGCACCCGGAGCTGGATAAGGCCCTGGCCTGGAGCCGGGCCGTCAACTCGTCGGTGGCTGATATCGTCCACGGCGTTCCTCCCTTTCCCTTCGTCAGGGAAACCTTGCAGAGCCTTCAGGATCGGGCAGATGTCGTCGTGGTGAGCGCTACTCCTACTGAAGCTCTCGTTCGGGAATGGGAGGAGCATGACATCGCCGGTTTCGCCTGCGTGATTGCGGGCCAGGAAATGGGAACCAAGAAGCTGCATTTGGCGCTGGCGGCCAAAGACAAGTACCCGCCCGATCACATTCTGATGGTCGGGGACGCGCCCGGAGACCGCGAAGCAGCGAAGGCCAACGGCGCGCTGTTCTGCCCGATCAATCCGGGACATGAGGAAAAGTCCTGGGAACGGCTTTACCGGGAAGGATTGGCCAGATTCACTTCGGGGACCTTCGCCGGGGCCTACGAAGCTTCACTTGAATCCGAATTCGAAAAGCTCCTGCCCGAAGTTCCGCCATGGCAGAGATAGCGGGATCTGCAGGCCGCGGAAAACCGGCAGCCTGCATTCCATCTCAATCGTGAGGAGACTGCAATGCCATACAAAATCGGTGTCGTCGGATTGGGCGTCATGGGCCACAATCTGGCGCTGAACATGGAACGAAACGGCTTCCCGGTTGCGGGATATGATCAGGACCGCAACAAGACGCAGGCCTTCCTCCAGGGGCCGGGAGCTGGGAGGCAAATCGTGGGGGTGGATTCTCCTGCCGCGCTGATGGCGGCGCTGGAAAAGCCCCGCCGCATCCTCATGATGGTGCCGGCCGGCTCTGCCGTGGATAGCGCCATCGCTCACCTCAAACCATATCTGGAGGCAGGCGACATTCTAATTGACGGCGGGAACTCTTTTTTCCTGGACACAGAGCGCCGCAGCCAGGCGCTCGCGGCTGAAGGATTCAACTATATCGGGACCGGGGTCTCGGGAGGCGAGGAAGGCGCGCTCCGGGGACCCAGCATCATGCCGGGCGGGCAGGCCGAGGCCTGGGAAGCGGTTGCGCCTATCTTTCGCGCGATCGCTGCCAAAGCCGAGGACGGCACGCCGTGCGTCCAATACATGGGGCCGCGGGGCGCGGGACATTACGTGAAGATGGTCCACAACGGCATCGAGTACGGTGACATGCAGCTCATTGCGGAAACATACGACATCCTGAGTCGCGGCCTGAAGCTCGACGCCGGGGAATTGCAGGAGATTTTCGCCGAATGGAACAGCGCGGAACTGAGATCCTACCTGATTGAGATCACGGCCAATATCTTTGGAAAAATGGACGCCGAGACCGGCAGGCCTCTGGTCGATGTCATCCTGGATGAAGCGCAGCAGAAGGGAACGGGCAAGTGGGCAAGCCAGAACGCGCTGGATGTGGGCGCGCCGATCCCGACGATCAACGCCGCCGTCGAGAGCCGAATCATATCGGCACTCAAAAAAGAGCGTGCCCATGCGAGCAAGATCCTCCAGGGTCCGCGCCCTGACTTTGCCGGCAGCCCCGAGCGCCTCAGCAGCGCGGCGCGTGACGCCCTCTATGCGAGCAAGATCACCTCGTATGCCCAGGGATTCAGCCTGCTGCGCATCGCCTCGGAGGAATACCAATACAGCCTGAGAATGGGTGAAATCGCAAAGATCTGGCGGGCCGGCTGCATTATCCGCGCCACCCTCCTGAATGACATCATGGCAGCCTTCCGGCGCGACCCGGGCCTGGTCAACCTGCTGCTGGATGATGCCTTCCGCGCTGCGGTGGAAAGCCGGCAGGAGAACTGGCGCTATGTGGTCCAGTCAGCCGTGGCGATGGGGATTCCGGT
>Ga0299915_10003437_pt1 | contig 11454 bp, 12 predicted proteins | sample RVTome_13_FD_200263 | JGI IMG/M metagenome (GOLD analysis project Ga0299915, IMG submission 200263) | Soil microbial communities from uranium-contaminated site in the Upper Colorado River Basin, Wyoming, United States - RVT92D227 (version 2) ... | reverse complement strand
AAATGAAACGTCCAGAGCTCTTAGCAAAAGACCTTAAAGGAGCTGCAAAAGAGATCCTGGGCGTATGCGTAAGCATGGGAGCCACGGCTGAAGGCAAAGACCCACGCGAAGTACAGAAAGAGATTGACGAAGGAAAACATGACGCCATATTTAGCAAGAGTTAAACATAAGAGAATATTTTTATAACTGCATTCTATTCCTCAATGGCACGAGGCCTCTAAAATGCCCTTAGACCAAAAAACCATACTTGCGGCAATCAAAGAAGTGAAGGAAAAATCGGAAAAAAGAAAATTCAACCAATCTGTAGAGTTGGTTCTGCGCCTCAAAGACGTTGACATGAAGTCAGCTGAGGGCAAGATTCAAGAGGTCGTGGAATTGCCCTTTTCACCTGCTGCTAAGCAGAATAAGATATGTGTCATTGCTTCTGGCGAGTTGGCTCTGAAAGCAAGAAAGGCTAATGCGGACCTTGTTGTTGAAAGGGCCGAACTGGAAGGCTTGGCAGGCAAGAAACGTGATTTGCGCAAGATAGCTAATAATTATGACTTCTTCATAGCTGAAGCACCTTCCATGCAGCTTGTGGGCAAGATATTGGGCCCGATTCTGGGTCCACGCGGAAAAATGCCTATTCCTGTTCCTCCATCAATAGACATTGCTCCTTTGATGACGAAGCATCGCAAGACCGTCATAGTCAGAATGCGTAGTCAGCCGATCATTCAGTGCCGCATTGGCACAGAAGACATGAAAGAAGAAGAACTTACCGAGAACATACAGGCAGTTCTGAGAGTGCTAGAAGGCAAGCTCAAGAAAGGCATGAAAAACATCAGATTCATCAGCATCAAAACATCCATGGGAGCACCCGTGAGGGTCAGGCCGTAAGAGGGAATAAGCAATGCCATCTGAGCAAGTTTTGCAGCAAAAAATGGATGCGGTCGAAGAGATAACCAAACTGATAAGTCAGCACAAGATCGTAGGAATTGCCAACCTACAGAAAGTCAGAGCAGCTCAACTGCAAGCCTTCAAGAAAAACCTAGTCGGCCAAGTCTACATGCGAGTCATCAAAAACACGCTGATGAAGCTAGCGATTGAGAACTGCAAAGACAAGCCTGACCTGAAAAAACTTGAAGAACATATCACCGGATCAAACGTTTACTTATTCACAGATCTAAACCCATTCAAACTAGCTCTCGCACTAGAGAGAGGAAAAGTGAAGACATCCGCCAAATCAGGCGACATAGCAGCTTTCGACGTAGTAGTTCCAGCTGGAAACACTGCACAACCGCCGGGACCAATAATAAGCCAGCTAAACGCCGTCGGTTTGCCCACAAGAATCGAATCAGGAAGTGTGTGGGTAAGAAAAGATACGCTTGTCGTCAGAAAAGGCGAGATTATTGATGAAAAACTTGCAAGCGTCTTGTCAAAGCTCGGAATAAAACCTGTTGAAAGCGGGCTTGCGATGGACGTCGTGTATGATGATGGTTTAGTAATAATGCAGGATCAGCTCAAGGTCGACGTGGACGGAACTAGGCAGACGATAGGAGCGGCGCAGGCAGAGGCGTTTGCCCTGTCCTTAAGCATAGCCTATCCAACAAGCGAGAGCATCATTGCCCTTCTACAGGTTGCACATAGAGAATCCTGTTCCTTGTCAATTGCAGCAGCAATACCAACAAAAGAAACAATAGAGGATCTTCTAAGAAAAGCTCACGCCGAGATGACAAGCCTACGTGGTGCCGCCAAGATTGACTAGCAATCGGCTTTGCTGTTTTTTCAGAAGTGTGCGTCATACTGACTGTTAAGATATGCATAAGCTGCTGACATTTAATTAAGACACGTTTGGACGAGTGTCATGGTTGTAGTGGCATTCAGGATTCCGGCCTGAAAGAAAGACCAGTTAGCCTATGGAATGAGAAGCGTTAACTCGGTTCGAATCCTCTTTGTTAGAGTCTGTGCATCTTCATCTTTGATTATACTAACATTCTGTAATCGGAATCCGAACAAGACATTACCGTTTTTAGGCTATTCGTACGAACGTCAAAGGCGCGCGGTCCGAGGTCAAATGCAAGTTGGATGGGTTAACGTGTTTTGGTTTGATGTGGATGCGCTTGTGGCTATTTGCCCGGCTAGGTTGAAGAAACAGAAAGGAGAAAACGAAGAATGGTGAAACTTAGCGTCATTATTCCGCACCTGAATTATGGTCGCTATTTGAAAGAGTGCCTTGACAGTTTGGATCTTCAAACTTTCCGCGATTTCGAGGTAATTCTTGTTGATGGTGGTTCTAAGGATAGCACGTTTGAGGTTTTGAAGGATTACTCATGGGTTAAGGTTTTGTCAGACGTTCCGCCACAAGGCCCAGTTAAAGCCGTGAACAAGGGTATTCTTGCGATGAAGGGCGGGTTTTTCCATCAGCTTAACAGTGATTGCGTTCTTGAGCCTACGATGTTTGAGGACTGCATGGCTGTTCATGAGCGTTACCCGAATCTTGGTTTTGTTTACACGGGCTGGCGGATCATTAACGATGATGGAGAGACGGTTGGTTTTGCGAAGCAGCCGAAACAGTTTAACCGGAATCTTTTGCTCCGTGGGAACTTTGTTGACGCTTCAAGCATGATTATCCAGCGCGAGTGTTTCACACGGTTGGGTGATTTTGATGAGCGTTGCCCTTGGAGTATGGATTGGTTGATGGCTGCGAAGACTTCCGAGTTTTACCCTGTACGCTTTATTGATAGGCCTTTGTTCCGTTACCGAGTGCATAAGGGGCAGATCACGGAAACGAAGAGTCAGAAGGAAGCTGGGAAGGCTTCGAAAATCATTCGTGGTTACTATTCGTGGGATGAGCGTTTAAAATCCGATTTGACTGTTTTTGCTAGAAAAGTTGGGAAGGAGTTGCTGAGGCGATGAAGGATTGTGTAGTTTTCTGCACGATAAGATCGACAGAATCTTTCAAGGCTTACTCTGAGAACTTCCGCAAATACGGGCATAATCCACATGTGGTTGTGGTTGACGAGACAGGAGAAACCCGTGAGCTGATTCGTAAAAGTCTTGAAGGCTTCAATGTCGAGTTTTATGGTGCAGAGGAGCGGAAACGATTTTTTGAGCTTCGAGGGTTTGATTCTGAGACTGTTCCAGCTAAGACGACTGACGTTATCGGCTTCAGTTTGCTTGTCGTTTATCCACGGAATTATGATATGGTCGTTTTTGTGGACGATGACACTTACCCGATTCAGCATTATGATTTTCTTGGAAGGCACTGGAAGAACCTTGACGAACACAGCATGAAGGTGATGGATTCTCTTCACGGCTGGGTAAATCCTCATCCTAGAATGTTTGGGCGAGGCCACCCTTACGTTTTGAGAAATGGGCATATTGACATGACGACGGATAAGATGTGTGAAGGCTCTGTTTTGAACATGGGTTTGTGGCGTGACGTTCCAGACTTGAACGCCATTGACTATCTTTTCTGCGGTTCGTTGGAAGGCGTTTACCATGATAAGGGCGTTTTTGATTCTAAAAGCTACATTCTAGGAGACAACTACATGCCTTTGTGCAGAATGAACATGGCTTTTAGACCGGAAATCATTCCAGCGTTTTATCAGGGAACAGGAGACGTTCATGGTGTTGGAAGGTATGGCGACGTTTTCAGCGGCCTATTCTTGATGAAGATTGCCCGGTTCTTGGGTGATAACATCAGTTTTGGGCATCCACTTTGTGTCCACAAGAAGGAGCCACGAGACGTTTTCAAGGACATCCGAAATGAATGTGAGGCGATCAAGCTGAATGAGACGATGTGGAAGGTGCTAGATAAGATCCCGATTGAGGGCGACGGTTACGCTTCATGTTATTTGAGTTTGGCTAAAGGCCTACTGAAGCATAAACGCGACTTTCCTAATCCTGAGTACATTGAATATTTGGTTGGAAGAATGAGGAATTGGGTGAGAGCCGTTGAAGCTTGATGGATTGCAGAGGAAACCAAAAAAACAGCCATTCATGCTTGACGTTGGCTGCGGGCATCTTTACGAGGGCGACGTGAACATTGACCTTTTCATTGAGGCGACAGCTCACCGCAGTTTGGAAGCGAACATGAGAACAAACACAGACATTAAACTGTCTGGAGTGCCTAACCTGATACAAGCTGACTGTGGTTCTACGAGTTTCCGTTTTCTGCCGATTAAGGACAGCGTTTTTGATGTCGCGGTTTCTAATCACCTGGTAGAGCACATTGATGAGCCTTTCAAGCTTTTAAAGGAAATGGTCAGAGTCACCAAACCCGATGGACTAATACGAGTAACTACGCCTCACAAGTTGAGCCACAACCGGAAATGGATTATGCATAAGCACAGCTTCAACCTAGCATGGTTCTTGAAAGCGTTTCGAGTTTTGAGTGTTGAACTTGTTGGTTCAAAGAAAAGTTACAAGTATATTCCACATGACTATTTTCCCTTGTTTAGAGTGCCTTATTTTATTCAGGTGTTAGGCAGAGTGAAAAAATGAATGTTACCTTAGTATATCCTTGTATCCGCAATTTTGGGGGCTTCAATAGTCTCGGAAAGAACCATGAGGGTTGCTTTATTCTTCACGGGTTGCCAAGCATCGCCGCATGTTTAGAACAGCGTGGACACACTGTTAAACTTCTGGATTTGAGGGAATGCTCAAGTTGGAACGATGCTGAAGCTTGGTTGAGAAAAGATAATGGAGACTTCTATGGCATCTACATGAGTACCTTAGACTACTATGAAGCTAGGCACGTCGCACAGATTATCAGAAAAGTACGGCCTAAAGCAAAAATCTGCGTGGGTGGCCCGCATCCAAGTATTGACCCTGAAGGATTGGCTAGGCTTGGCGAGTTTGACTATGTTTTCAAGGGCGAAGGCGAAATCACTTTTCCGCAAATCGTTGAAGACCCAGATGCTTTTTCTCAGATTGTTGAGGGTGAACATCCAGACTTGAACAAGCTTCCTTACGAGAAGCGGGAAATCTTCAACATGAAAAAAGTCCTAGCCACAAAACACCCAGTCTATCCTAAACCCTTCATCAACGTTATTAGCGGAAGAGGATGCCCATTCAATTGCAGTTTTTGTAAGCCTGGTGAAGACTTGATTTTTGGCAAGTTCCGCATGCGAAGCGTAGAGCATTTGATGGGTGAAATAGAGCTCATGCATGACCGCTACCACTTCAATGTTTTGATGGTTGACGATGACCTTTTCACTGCTAAACCCGACTATGTTATGGAATGGTGTGACGCTTACGAGAAAATAGGAAAACCTTTTGCCATTCAAACTCGTGCAGACTTGTGTTACAAACACCCAGAGATTTTCAAGCGGATGAAGGAAGTTGGTTTAGGCTGGGTACGCATGGGTCTTGAGTCAGGGAACCAGCGCGTCCTAAACTATATGCGGAAGGGTACGACAGTTGAACAAAACTATGGTGCTGTCGAAATCTGCCACAAACTCGGTCTTCAAGTCATAGTAAACTACATGCTAGGTCTTCCGACGGAAACGAAAGAGGAAATCTTGGACACGTTACGGATGATTCAGGTGACGCATCCAGAACAGCGAAGCGCCGCCTTCTACACGCCCATTCCCGGTACAGACATGTGGGAAGACTGCAAGCGTCGCGGATTGCTTGTGTCAGATGATCCAACTGTTCTAGGAACTAGGAGCATTACGGATCAGCCTCGACTCAAGGGGATAGATTATGCGTGGGTTCAGACGCAGATGTACGGGCGCTTTTATCGTCAACGGCATGGGGCGAGAAAAATCTTGAATCGTCAAGAGATGGAGCCAGTACGCAGAGTTTTGAACAGGGTTCTACCAAGAATAGTTCACTAGATAGTTTATTTGTGCTTCGTACATGTAGCACTCAGGGAATTTTGCTTCAATCGCCCTCTGCGTCAACCGCAGAAATAGGCGAATCATTAGGTTTGGAACTTGAACGGTTAACTCACTCATGTTCTTCGCCGTATAGAGCGCTTAAACTTACTCCTACGCCTTGAATCATCAGAAGCAAATATCCCCTTCCAAGTATGCCAATTAATCCCATTGGCGCCCAACCTAATAATCCCATATTTTCACCTCTTCCTTAGTAGTTTTGGGAAATAGTCTTCCCACGGCAACACATCATAATGCGCTAACGCCGAGCTTGTTCCAGCCGTTGTCTGCATCGTCCATCCACCATAGGCTGAAATCTCGAATGCGTCAAATCGATAGTTTCTTCTCAGCTCGTTTTCGCGTTTTTTGGAGTGGTAAAGCTTTCAAGGTAAAGTTTATATTGTAACCTCGCTATTTGAAGCAAAAAGACGACTTCAAACGGTTACCAGTAAAGAAGTCTGAAAAGGTTAAAATAGCCGATTTGAGAGGTGAAAGTGTATGGAATACATTTACGCTGCGATGCTCCTTCATAAAGCTGGAAAAGAGATCAATGACCAAAACCTGACCCAAGTTTTGACAGCGGCAGGAATAAACGCTGACGCAGTGCGGGTCAAGGCACTGATAGCTTCACTGGCTGAGGTCAAGATCGACGAGGCAATAAAATCCGCGCCGACGATGATGGTTGCACCAACAGCAGCTCCAGTAGCAGCTGCACCACAGGCTGAAGCAAAGCCGAAGGAAGAGGACAAGAAGAAGAAAGAAGAGGAAGACAAGAAGAAAGAAGAAGCAGCGCTCGAAGGACTAGGAGCACTATTCGGTTAAAATTTCCCTCCTTTCCGATTAATTGTTTTCTTTAGTTTTCATTTAGTCATCTTGTAATAGTCAATGGTCTAGTTCTGCTTTCCTTGAAAGAAGGAGTGCGTTTCCTCATTTAGGCAGGATGTTTTCTTTGTTCTTATGTTGTCTATTCCAAAGCATTTTTGAGACAGCAACTACTGCCCACCCAAGAATGATCATAAAAGTGCCTGGAAGAGGACGTCTCCAATAAGTGAGCATGGCAAATTCGAAGATGCCAAATGATATTGCCATTGCCGCAACTGATGCAATTGTAGTTTTTCTATCATACCTCTTATGGGTTTGGATTGCCAGCAATCCTGCGAAGAAAAAGTCGCCGAGTCCAAGACCGGTCAATCCCAGTTCTCCCGCCTCATTCATGATCAGAGGCACAATTGGCAACTGAACCATCACTGGAAGATTAAGGCCTGCCACGGTTTTTGCTGCTTCGATCATTGTTCCTGTTACTAGAACCAGAATTATGTCCATTACTGTCAATAAGCCTGTGAAGATTACTGTAGTTTTCCATGTGAACAGGGTTCCGATGTACAGAGTGATGAGTATTGCGAAGATGACGCCATAGACATTTGAGAGATAGTACCGCCATATGTCCGTCGTACTGAAGAAGGCATATATCAGAACGAAAGTCGCTGGAGGAATCACTGCCAAGTACTCTCGTTTGTTGGAGAATATGTAGGTGAATATGAAAAGAAGGGTCGAGTAGGAAAACAGAAACAGTATCATCAGAGGTGCCATCATGTCTCTGAGAAGAACTATAGCCGACACCATAACGGCCATTGCAGTCACAAGCAAAACCGCGTCCCGTGTCTTGAATTCTTTTTCTTCCAGAGTAGTCTTCAGCTTGCTCTCAGTTTTCTGATTTAGCCACCATGAAACCAAAGTTACAGCAGCAAGTGCCAAAGGCATAATGATGTCAAATATCATACTCTCAGAATGGTTGAACAAACATTTAATCCTTTACGCAGAGAAACACGTGTTTAGAATTGCCAACGTGGCAATGAGGGCCTCTTCCGTCCTCACCGTTTCGGTTCCTTGCAGGGGAATAGTATTCACAACATAATCAAAGATATCGTTCAAACCGAGTCCTTCATACCTGGCTATCTCGTTCAATCCTCGTGTTGGTGCTCCAAAAACTATGAGTATGCTTCTTGAGTCTCTCCACCTGTCAGCTATTTCTTCAGCAACTTTAGCGAATGGATAACCATACTTAGATGTGGCGATTGTCAAGTCGAAGTGTTTGCCCTTCACCAATTTTCCAAGAGAGCTTTTTTCTTCTGCGACTGAATATCCCCAGTATGTGGTTATATCTTCCTGGTTTGCCAGTTCAGCTTCAACCTGTCGCTCAATTTTTGTAATCTTAACCGTGACGCGTTTGTTCACTGGTATTTGTCTGTCTCTGATCAAGGCAGGCTGTTCAACGCCAATGTCTACAAGCATGCTTTCGCCTGTTTTGGACAACGTTATGCCTTCGCGGTATTCTCCGACTTTTAGCTGTTTCATCTGCTTGTCTAATGGATGATGTGGTGTCCGCAATGGCGGTAGGATTCCTGCAAACTGCAGTTCTGGCTGGATTTTGAAGAGTCTCTTGCGCAAATATTGTGGTGCCTCCATGTAAGAAAGTAGCAGGGCAATCAGGTTCATTTCCACAGTCTGATCGATCTTGAGGTTGTCTTGGTATATGATGATTTCGTCTACTCTGAAGATGGCTGCTGCCCGTCCGATCAAACCTATTTTTGAGGTTTTTTCGCGTAGGTGCGGTGTATCTGAAACAACTGAAGCCGGTATTGCGATGGAGATTCTTTTTTCACGCAATTGCTTTTCGCCTTAGAACCTGTTCATGTTCGTTGAGTCTTTCTGTTTAAAAGCTAAAAGCAGAATATAAGACTTACAATAAGGCTTTGAGGCGAAATAGAAGTGCCGACAAAATCGGTTCTTGACGACCTTGCCAAGATTAAGAGCGTTGACAAGAGCGATATGCTTTCTTTCTGCACAGATGCGCCGAAGCATTATGAGGTAGCCTGTAAGGCTTCGAGGAAGCTGAAGCTGAGCTTTCCTAAGCCGAAGGAGATTATCGTTGCTGGCATGGGCGGTTCGGCTATTGGCGGCGAGCTGTTGAAAGATTGGGCTAGAGACAAGATAGCCGTGCCCATTGAAGTGTGCAGAGACTATTCTTTGCCAGCTTACGCAGACGAGAGCACACTCGTTTTTGCGGTGAGTTACTCAGGCGAGACTGAGGAGTCACTGAGCGTTTTTCTAGACGCTGTTAAAAGAGGCTGCGAGATCATTTCTCTAAGCTCCGGCGGAAAACTGCAGGAATTTGCTGAGAAACTAGACGTGTCACATATCCCTGTTCCGAAGGGCATGGCTCCCCGTGCTACATTGCCATATCTGTTTATGCCATTTCCGTCAATTCTGGAGAGTATCGGTCTAGTTTCAAATGTTGATTTAGAGATCTCTGAGACGATAAAGGTTCTGAAACAGGTTAGTGTTGAAAACTCGCCTGCAAAGCCAGTGAACAGCAATTTCTCCAAGACATTGGCTTCTGCAATATGCGGCTCAGTTCCCGTTGTCTATGGCTTCGGCTTCTATCGTGCCGTGGCTCAACGTTTCAAGACGCAGTTTAACGAGAACAGCAAGGTTCCAGCAAAATGGGAGTTTTTCCCAGAACTGAACCATAACGAGATAGTAGGCTGGGAAGGCATCAGCGATCATGCGAAGCTATTTTCGATAATCTTGATACGAGATGCTGATGAGCCTGTTGAGCTACATACAAGAATTGAAACAACGAAAGAGCTGATGCGTAAAGAGTCTTTAAGGATCTTTGAGGTCTACGGCAAAGGCAAGAGTATGCTTGCAAGAATGTGCTCAGTTATCTGTCTTGGCGATTTTACAAGCGTCTATCTTGCCGTTCTGCGCGGCGTTGATCCTACGCCTGTGAGAACAATAAATGTGCTCAAAGAAAGATTGGCAAAGAGCGGAACTAAAGACCGAATAGTCAAAGAATTGGAAAAGATTGCTGGAAAATAAGGGTCTTATTGGCTTATGAAGTCAGTGAACATTTTTTCTGCCATTTCAAGCGGAACCTGCCTTAGTGGATGCTTGAAAGCGTATGCACATATCTGCTGTATTGTGCCTTTCTGTTTTCGGTCCTTGGCGATTTTTGCGGCTCTTATCACGTCAAGGAGCACGGAGCCAGCATTTGGCGCGTCGATGGTTGAGAGTTTGAGGTCTATCTGCATGGGCACGTTGCAGAAGTGTATTCCTTTGATCCAGAAGTAGCTGTCTCGTCTGTTCTGGAGGAAATCCACGTAGTCTGTTGAGCCAGCCACAACTTCAGCCTTGTAAGGAAGCGCGGATTCGACGGATTCTGTTTTCACGGTGCGTTTGATGTCTTTCGTGCGATCCAGAGTGTCGAGTGATTCTGCTCCACCGCCTACATCCAATTGGTAAGTCTGGGTTATGCGGACGCCATTCATGGACAGCAGTTGCAACAGTGTTTTATGCAATGTTGTCGCACCTACTTGGTCAATCAAATCGTCGCCGACAAGTGGAAGTCCAGCTTTCTCAAATCGTCCAGCCCATGATTCGTTGCTGGCAATGAATGTGGGTGTCGCATTTATGAAAGCACAACCTGCTGTCAAGGTTTGCTCTGCATAATGTTGTGAGGCTTTAGTGGCTCCGCTCGGAAGCAGGTTCACGACTATTTCCGCGTCACTTTCCTTCAATATCTTTTCAACACTTTCCTCTGGTTTGTTGCTCACTTCGATTATGTGCCGTGTGTATTCGCCTATGCCGTCAAGAACCGGACCCTTGCGAACTGTCACACCAAGAGATGGAACGTGAGCCAACTTTGGCGTATTATTGGGATGGGCAAAGATTGCTTCAGACACGTCTTTTCCAATTTTTCTGACGTTAACATCAAAGGCTGCTACAATTTCAATGTCCTTTGGATGAAAACCGCCTAAGATCAGATGGCGAAGTCCAACACTCTCTTCTTCTCTTTTACAGTTGCTATAGTATCCTAACCCTTGAACCAGTGCCGAGGCACAGTTTCCAACCCCTATAAGGGCCATTTTGATCTTTGACAAACGCTGCACCCTGTAGACTTTCCTCTATTTCTACAGAGTTCTTAATAAAATACTACGCTCACGATGATCGTTTCCAATGGACACGTCACCTTATGCCCGTACACTGTTCTCCAAGAGTATCAGACACTTAAAACAGAAAGACTGGCTTTCTCACTTCCCATAGTATATTTCCATTCTTAGTAAGATTAAAGTCTATGATAATCTATTCAAACAGTAGGTTGAGAATAGAATGTCCAGTGAGCCAAAAACTTCAGATAAACTTACACTCATAAATGAGCTAGCCCGTCGAAGAGGTTTCTTCTGGCAATCATACGAAATATACGGCGGCGCAAGCGGTTTCGTCACCTATGGCTTGTTGGGTGCAAAACTTAAACAAAATATCGAAAACAAACTCCGCGACTTGTTCGTGAACAGACTTGGCATTCTAGAAATCGAGTCTCCAATTATCACGCCTGCTACAGTTTTTGCAGCTTCAGGCCACATCGACCACTTCAAAGAACCAATGGTTGAATGCCAAAAATGCAAGAAGAACTTCCGCGCCGACCACTTGCTCCGGGAATGCACCCAGATGAGCGAAGCAGAAGCAGAAAAACTGTCCCTCATGGAACTGAAGGAACAGATTGACAAAAATGAGATTCGCTGTCCTGACT
>Ga0299915_10003436_pt1 | contig 11454 bp, 12 predicted proteins | sample RVTome_13_FD_200263 | JGI IMG/M metagenome (GOLD analysis project Ga0299915, IMG submission 200263) | Soil microbial communities from uranium-contaminated site in the Upper Colorado River Basin, Wyoming, United States - RVT92D227 (version 2) ... | reverse complement strand
GCATGATGTCACTGTTATTTATCGGAGAACTGTAAAGGAGATGCCTGCCGGGAAGGGCGAGGTTGAAGAAGCTGAGCATGAAGGAGTGAAGTTTAAATTTCTTACAGCACCGGTTGAATTCATAGGAAGTGGAAAAGTTGAAAAAGTGCGATGTGTCAAGATGCAATTGAGTCATTCAAGCGGTTCAAAACGGCAATCTTTTCTTCCTGTCAAAGACTCTGAATTCGATATTAATACTGATGCTGTTATCCTGGCAATCGGCTATAACCCGAAAACGGATTCAATTGAAGAAGTAGAGATAATTTCAGGGAAAAAAGGAACAATCGTTGTAAAAGACGAGCTCGGCACTACGAATATTAAAGGTGTTTTCGCCGGAGGAGATGTTGTCAGCGGCCCTCAAAGCGTGATTCATGCGATAGCATCCGGGAAAAAGGCTGCCGATGCAATACACCGGTATCTCCGAAATCTTCCGCCTAAAGAGATTGTTGAACCTGTAGTCCTCAGACCGCTTGATGAAAGGATTGTCAGTTTAATCATTAAAGCAGTGAGACAAAAGATGCCGATGCTTCCTACAGAGGAACGTATCAAGAGTTTTAAAGAGGTACAAATGGGATTTAACTGGGAGCAGGCTGTATCGGAAGCCCAACGATGCTTAAATTGCGGTGCAGGCGCTGTTATTTCAGAAGACTGCGCAGCCTGTTTTAATTGTGTCCTTGTATGTCCTTATGGCGTACCTACCGCCGGCGAAGAAAAGGCTCAGATTGATATAAGCCAGTGTCAGGCATGCGGAATTTGTGCTGCAGAATGTCCTGCATCGGCAATTGATGTTAAGCTTGAAACAAGAGAGATAAGTCGCAAGAAACTGAAGGGAGCCGTAGATGATGCGAAAAAAGAAGAAATGAAGGATTTTACTATTAATTTTTATTGCCAATATGAGCAGCCAACTGGCCCTTCAGAAAAGAAAAAAGGGACATATACTGTTGGGAAACCTTGCATGGCCCGTGTCAGTGTATATCAGCTTATTCAACCTTTTGAGGAGGGTTCAAAAGCGGTTGAAATACACAAATGCGGGCATAAAAAAGATTGCAGATTTAAGGGTTGTGAAAAATGGATTATCAAGCACATTGAGCGCGCTCAAAAAATGTTAAAAGATATCGGCATAGATGCTGATAGTGTAAAGGTAATTTATGAGGATGACAAATAAATTAGTGTCTGTGTACAAAGTCAGGTTTCTTGTCATTCCTGCGGAGGCAGGAATCCAGAACTTTTGAAAACACTGGATTCCGGCTTAAGGACTGCCGGAATGACAGAGAATACACTCCAGACAGGATCTAATTAAAGTAGGATTAAAGAGTAGAAGCTATAATAAAGGAAAAGAAGGTGATCAAATGGTTGTAGCCGAAATTAAACCTTTTGAGGAGATAAAGCATACCCTTAAGAACTATAAAAAAATCCTGGTCGTTGGCTGCGGTGCATGTGTAACCATATGTCTCAGTGGTGGCAGGAAACAGGTTGAACTTTTAGCATCAGCTCTAAAGACGTCGAGAAGAGTAGAAGGTGATGAGGTAATAGTAGGAGAAATGGTAATACCAAGACAGTGTGAGCCTAAATTTGTTGACATGATCAAGGACGAGGCTGGCAAGTATGAGGTAATTCTCTCGATGGGTTGTGGGGCAGGTGTACAGGGAATTGCTGAGCGAATAATAAACATACCTGTCCTTCCTGCCTTGAATACGACTTTCATAGGACTTGCAGATGAAAAAGGTCAGTATCTTGAGGTCTGCGCCGCTTGCGGGGATTGCATCCTCTCCAAGACGGGCGGAATATGTCCTGTAGCAAGGTGTGCGAAAAGCCTCATCAACGGGCCCTGCGGTGGATCACGCGGCGGAATGTGTGAAGTTTCTAAAGATAACCCCTGCGCGTGGCAACTGATTTACGACCGCCTGGTAAAACTCAATATGCTTTATCTTCTCAAGGATATATCACAGCCGAAGACAAGGTCTGTTCATCCCCGAAGGATGGTAAGGGAAGATTTAACATCAAAAAAGGAGCTAAAAAAAGGAGTATGAAGAGATGGGATTCAGAGAGGCTTTAGATTCCGGCAAGTTCCTCGTCACTGCAGAAGTAGGTCCTGTTAAGGGGACAGAGACGGATGTCCTGCTGGAAGACGCAGAGCTTTTAAAAGGAAAAGTAGACGCTGTTAATGTGACCGATCTTCAGAGTTCCGTCATGCGCCTCGGTTCCATGGCAGTCTGCCATCTCTTGGTGGATCACGGAATTGATCCCGTCTTCCAGGTTACCTGCAGGGATAGAAACAGATTGGCACTCCAATCCGATCTGCTGAGTGCCTGGGTTTTGGGCATCAGGAACGTGTTGGCACTCACAGGAGATCACCCGACTCTGGGAGATCATCCTGATGCAATGCCCGTTTTTGATTTAGATTCCGTAAGCCTTTTAAGGGCAATAAGCAGGCTCAACGAAGGCTTTGATATGGCTGGAAACCAGCTTAAGGGTGCTCCTGACTTCTTTCCAGGCGCGGTCGTGAATCCGGGAGCCGACAATGAGGCTGCCCTGGAGATGCAGATCGTAAAGATGGAAAAGAAGATAGAGGCGGGTGCAAAGTTCTTTCAAACCCAGGGTATATTTGATCTGGACCTCTTTGAAAAATTCATGAAGCGTGTAGAAGGCTTCAACACGCCGGTTTTGGGCGGGATCATCCTGCTCAAGTCAGCCGGTATGGCCAGGTTTATGAATAAGAACGTGGCCGGTGTATTTGTTCCCGAACCACTTATTAAAGAAATGGAAGAGACAAAGGATAAGGTCAAAACCAGCGTCAAGATAGCTGCTGAACTCGTTAAAGGGATGAAGGATCTCTGTCAGGGAGTTCATATTATGGCTATAGGCTGGGAGAAAAAGGTTCCCATGGTGTTGGAGGAAGCTGGATTGTAGGAGAAAGACATTCTCCGGGTAAATAATGCTCAAAGTTTCGATTGTTGGTGCAGGGGTTGTTGGGACAGCTATTGGGTATCTCCTCAAGAGAAAAGGATATCCTATTGTTGGCATAGCAAGCAGAACTCTGAAATCTGCCCGGAAAGCAAGAGAGTTTATAGGACAGGGTGATGCCTCAACAGATCTCAGCGGTACTGCTCAGAAAGCCAATATCGTTTTTATTACAACATCTGATAGTGCGATTGAAGAAGTCTGCAATAAGATTGCTTCAGACGGGGGATTTCATCCGGGATCTGTAGTTTTCCACACGTGTGGTGCATTGCCATCGAATATTTTAAAGTCAGCAAGAAAAAAAGGTGCAAAGGTAGCCTCCTTGCATCCACTTCAGAGCCTGGCAAATGTAAAAGAAGCAGTTAAGAACCTTCAGGGTTCATACTATTGTATAGAAGGAGATGATGAAGCAGTCTCCATCGCAAAGGGGATAGTCAAAGCTTTCGATGGCAAGGAACTAACCTTGCCAGTAAATAAAAAGCCTCTCTACCATGCAGGCGCCTCTGTAGCATCAAATTTTCTGGTAGCTACTGTCGGGTTTGGTTTGGATCTGTTCCATGCAGCAGGGATTAACAGACAGGATTCCCTCAATGCCCTTATGCCGTTAATAAAAGGTACGGTGAAAAATATCGAAACACTCGGTATCCCTTCAGCGCTCACAGGTCCTATTTCGAGAGGTGATACACATGTTATTGAAGATCATTTAAGGGTTATATCAAAAAAAAGAAAAAAAATGGTAGAACTCTATTCCGAACTCGGGAGATATACTGTTAAAATAGCACTCGAAAAAGGGACATTAAAGAAGGATGCTGCACGGAAAATAATTGCATTAATGAATAAATATCAGAAAGGGCTATTTGCGTAAATGAAAGTTCTTGTAGTGGACAGCGGAGGTCGTGGTCATGCAATCGCTTGGCAGTTCAAAAATGATCCGAATGTAAAAGAAGTTATCTGTGCTCCCGGGAATGCAGGGATAGCCCTGGATGTCAGGTGTGAAAACGCCAGGACTAATGAAGAGTTCCTCGATCTTGCCAGAAGAGAGAAAGTTGATCTTGTCTTCATAGGTCCTGAAAGTCCCCTGACAAACGGCATTGTTGACCTGTTTACAGCAGAGAAAATTCCCATTGTCGGTCCGCAGAAAAAAGCAAGTATTCTTGAAGGCAGCAAGGGCTATACCAAACTGTTATGCAGGGAAATAGGTGTGCCTGTAGCGGAATTCGAGGTATTTGATTCCCCCGGGAAGGCGAAGGATTATATCAATTCCGTAAAATATCCAGTTGTTGTCAAGGCAGATGGTCTCGCGCAGGGGAAGGGTTCAATCGTTTGTTCAGATACCCAGGGGGCATGTAAGGCGGTTGATCAGCTCATGGTCGAAAAGATGTTCGGCGATTCAGGTCTGAGGGTAGTTATTGAAAAGAGACTATTTGGTATCGAGATATCTTTTTTTGTTTTTACCGACGGAGAGACACTGGTTCCAATGCCAGTCGCCCAAGATTACAAGAGGGCCTATGATAATGATGAAGGCCTGAATACAGGAGGAATGGGTGCCTATTCTCCCCACCGCCTTGAAGGGGAAAGTCTGACCAGACTGGTCTGCGATAAGGTTGCCATGCCTCTGATTCAGGGGTTTAAGAAAAAGGAGGGGGTCTCGTATAAAGGAATACTCTATTGCGGACTCATGCTGGTTGAAGATACACCGCATCTTCTGGAGGCAAATGTCCGTCTCGGGGATCCTGAGGCCGAGGTTATACTCCCAAGGCTGAAGACCCCTCTCAGTGATATAAGCTTCCAGATCATAAACGGAGTACTTAGTGAAAAGAAGGTTGAATGGAGTACGGATTATTACTGCGATATTGTGGCTGCAGCCGGCAGGACAAGGCAGATGAAAAACGGCAAAAGCAAAGGATGGTATCCGGGCTATCCTGCACGGTATGGAAAGGGGCATCCTATTTCCGGGATAGTGAATATCCAGGAAACCAATTGCAAGATCTTCTTTGCAGGTGTGAGTAATTCAGAAACAAAGGGTATGGTAACAGACGGCGGAAGGGTTCTCCATGTAGTTGGACGTGGAATAACCTTAAGGGATGCGAGGGAAGTCGCTTACAGAAATATAGAAAAAATACATTTTGAGGGAATCCGCTACAGGAGTGATATAGGAAAGGAACTATAAGGAGGATAACATGACATTTCCTGAGAGCATCTGTGACGGTGTCCATATCATGGCAATAGGTTTGGAAGACAAGGTGCCGATTATCATGGAGAGGGTGGGTTTGCTATAATGTAAGAAAGGGACAGAGGATATGAGAAAGAAGAAAAAACTTGAAGAGATACGTAAATGGCACAGGTATCATTTTTTTGGCAGTGCTGCAGTTTCAGCTCTTAAGGAAAATGTTGTTGTTGACGCCATGGTAGCAAATATTTCATTCTCGGGAATAGGGCTGTATTCATTTAAATCCATAGGAAAGGGCAAGCAGGTTGCCATAAAGCTAGCCTTTCTGGATAAGTCAGGTAAAACTCGGGAAGATACGATAACGGGGAAGGTTGACTGGCAGAAAAAGTTCGGGAATATGTACCTCACTGGCATTATTTTTGATGAAGAGCCGAATTTTCCGAATCACCCCAGGCTATTGGAGCATCTTACCTGGCTCATCGATACTTACAATCTTCCGCAGCCTTACAAAGACAAGAGAATAGCAATGCTGTAGTCTGCATTAACCATAAAACCGCCTAATGACATATCCACAGCATTTTAATGTTTTTTTCAGACTAAAATAGAGGTATCAAATGGAATACAGAGACCTTATTCATGAGATGATCCTTGAGCATGTAAAGAGAAGACTTTCCAGGGATTACAAAGAGATAAGCGTCAACAAAAAAGGAGAAAAGAAGGCTGAATATGGGGGTTATTACCCGGATATGATTCTAAGAATACTCTAAATCTATCATTCTCAATCTACCTCCTCTAAAATTGGGCATATGTCGGCGCAAACACAACGTCAGCTCTGAATATTGGAACGCCACAACCCCGGTTGTTAGTTGGCGTTGCGGGCACATATAATAAAAAATATTGTATTTTCTATAAACGATTCCATTCGTCAGCAATAATTTCACGACCAATAATATTTTCTACTTCTCAAATCATCATTTTAAGCTGAGGGATAGAGTACTCTGTGTTTGAAGGGATCGCCAGGCGGTGTTGTTTATAGACCATAAACTGATGTTTCGTTCCAGAAAACGGACCATCAAAGCCAAGTTCTCGTAACCTATTAATGAAATCCCGACGCTTACAAGGCGTCCACTGGTTCACGAGACGGCTCCTTGTTTAAATCAATACCTTCAATCACTGGTAGCGGATGTTTTAGTTTTAGACCTACAAGAATCCAATCTTCAAGTGTTGAACGCAACTCATCTTCACACTCTCGTAAGGTTGAGCCAAAAGCTAATACTCCTTTGCAGATAGGAATACGCCCAGCAAAAGAGCCATCTTCAAGCTTGTCATAGAGAGCTTTTGCCATAGCCTGCTCTATATACTCACTGAGGATATGTCGAACGACAGGCATTATACACCTCCTATTTAATTAATCTCTAACAAATTATAACAGATTAAGTTCTGGGAAAACGAAGTATTTATAAGCTTAACATCTATCACCCTGTCATCTGCTGCTGCGGGCATTTAAAATAAACAAAGCTGCATAGTCACCTGCATAAATCCTATGGTAGACCCCTTAAGATTTAGTCTTTTTTCTTGTGCAATGAGACAAAGATGCTTGACAGCTCTGTATTTTTGTGGTTAAATAATAATTGTAATAGGTGTAAGAGGTGTAAGTATATCTATAATCCTTGGAAAGGAGGGAGAAATCATGCAATTCGTTCTACGTGGAATGACATTCAATTTAGAGCGCGATGATGTGATCAAAGCTGCTAAGGGTGCAGAACCTGAAAAAGTGGGAAAGTATGCTGTTCGGATAGGTAATAAGGAATATCCCGTTAAGCAGTTAATTAAGCTTGCAACTAAGTTATCCCCAGCGGATTTTACTACCCACGATGCCTATAGAATATTAAGAAGACTGAGCTTCGGAATAGTGGTATACGACTAAGTATGCCAATCGTCTTGTGTTCCCATAATTATGGGAACACAAGACTTCTTTCCGATTACAAGGTCTGTCAACGCGAATACTGACTACAGTAAGTTAATACTTAGCTTGAAAGCTGTCTCTCGGACGTGTTTTTTATTTTTTTGGATATATATAGGGGAAAAAACTAAAAAACTGACCTATACCCAGATCTTGGCAGCCGACTCAAGGATGTTCTTAGAACAGGTGAGGTTTTGACATCATGAGATATCGTATTTTTCAATAATTAGTTTTTTCATCACGTCCAGAATAATTGGATATAATTTAAACCACAATATTTTCTCATCAAGTTGAACGCCTTTGTGGTATAGTTTATGTCTTGTTTTTATTATTTCTTCTATTAATTCAACATTAACCGAGAAAAAGTACTCATGTAACACATTTATTTCCGCAATTCCAAAAAAATCATTAAGAAACTCGGCAAGTTTTTGAGCTCTATTTTTTATTGTGTATTTTGGTTTTAAAATGCCTAAGACTATATCCTTTTTTCGCTGATCACCCATTGTTTTCGCTAACTGCCTGACCTTGTTAACGTCTTCATCATCAAATAATCTGTCTTTCACAAATAGCTGTGTATATTTTTCGCAATTTTCTAAATATTCAAGTATTGTGAACCAATGAAAATACTTTGATTTCGGGAGTTCTGTTCTGGCACCTTCATAAAAGTGTTCGAGTATTTCTTCGTGATTGATATCATTAAAATTTACTGAAGAAACATTCAATCTATCTTCTGTAGTCATACCCATTTTCACTGGTGGTTCTAACCCTTCAGCTTTTAGATCAAAGAAGTCCATTTCAATATAATATGTCCCATGATGAGGATTGGTATTGTTAACATTCATATAAAAAGAAATTAATTCAGCTATGTCGCTTAATAATGACTTTACTTGCACAATATCATTACAAGAAGTACATATAATCTGAAATTCATACTTTTCCTCTTTTCTCACTATTTGTAATTCTTGCACTATATTTCCATGAATATTTATATCTTGAACTACCTTTAAATCAGTCAACGCAAGCTTATTCCCATGTCTATAACTAATATCACTATATTTATGTGAGGATTTTATTTCAAAGGGACAAATAATGCGCATTTTTTCTCCTATCCTTATTATTATTTCTGTTGAATATTTATACTATATCAAGAAATAAATGATGCCCATATTGAAACCCTTATATTTCTTTCTATCTGTTTATCAAATCCAAATTAATGTTTAGTGCAATCAAGATATCCCCTTTAAGAAATGTTCTCTTTCCGTAATTATAGTATTCTTCTCCTCCCTCTTCCAGTTTTTTAGTTTTTCCCCTTATATATACTTCAGAAAACTAAAAAACTGATCTATACCCAGATCTTGGCAAGTGACTCTCGGATGTTTTTAGAACAGGTGAGGTTTTGAGGGCATCAGTAAACAGATGAAAATTTCGTAGAAAAAGCAACGCCTGCAACAGTGCCTACCTATAGTGATGTATTTCCTGAAATAGGTGCCATGAAGTCAGAGACAAGGGCTCGAACTTCATTTGGAATTTCTCAGCTATTGAATGATGAATTGTGCGTACTATCGTAGTAATGCGAATCAACACGACCTTTTGTATGTTCTCCTTCTTCTGTTAATGTACAACTTCTTTTGCCGCTTGTAGAATTGTATCTAAATAATCTTCTAAGAAAGTTCGCGTTGTCACAGTAAGTAGACCTTTTACTAAAAATCCACCCGGCGTTAAGCCTGCAGGATAGTAAGTCAATTGTCTTCGGACTAGCACTTTAAATTTTTCTCTTGTATATTTTGAAGAATGTGCAATAGCATTTCTTAGAGTTTTAATATCATTAAAGCGACTAGTTCTATTTTTTAAAGCAGAGGCATACGGTTCACCACTTGTAAAATATCTATCTGCTCTTTTAATTACAACATCGATTGCAGTCCAATCAGCATATCGAGCCTCTGCGGATGTGAATTCTTCAGCATGCTTGCGATTTTTCGGGATAACAAATCTTTTTGGTACATAACCACTCGGGGATTTTTTCCCCATAAGATATAGGATGAAAGATTCTTCTAAAAATGTTTCCCAAGCTAGAAAGCCGCGTAAAAAAGCCAATTCGATAATCATCTCATAGTGTAACTTTGAAATATACAATTTCCCCTTTTTTTGTTGATGTAAAAGATTAACTTTGGCCACTAATTTTATAGCCTCATCAATCTCACGATTTAATGTCTTCAGGACATAAGCGAGTTCTATATTTGCCATTCTCTTTTAATGAACAACGACAACTCCGTGTGCTCTTTGTACAGGGAAAGTCAAATTGCAAGAAATTCTTTACTTAGCAAGTGCATCGATCATTAGGTTACATACATATTCGCTACGAAGTGTTCTTACGGTTGCATCAGTAGTTGCTCTCCTTGCTGCTTCAGGCAAAAGGGGTCTGCCCTTGAAGCTTGACAAACCAATGACAAACCAACGCCGGTCCTTCTAATGCACCACATGGCAAGACCGTTGAAGATAGAGTATGAAGGAGCGGTATATCACATCATATCGAGGGGCAACAGAGGGGAACATATCTTTTCGTGACTCCAGAGGAAACCGTGTTACCTCAAAAAACCCCAACGGGAACTTAAAGACAGCAGGGGGGCTGAGTCCATCGGCTGTGACGCATCAATATAAAAGGATATTGAGACGACTTAGGGAAGACAGTAGATTCTCGAAGGGATGGGAGAAAGAATCAAAGTCAATAATGTCAATGATCAAGGGCAGACCCCCATGATTTTCAGGGCAGACCCCCATGATTTTCCTTCAACCGCAACGACTTCGGAAGGTTGCAATATTTCATAGAGGCAATTAACAGCTATTAACAGCCCTCACAAAGCAGACCTCCATCGGCTTCCTGCTACAAGATTACTTCCTGAAGTCAACACGCTATCAGTCTGCTCTCAGACCGTTTGTTTCTTTAAGTAAATGTTAAGCAGGACAAATTAATAAAGTGAAATTATCGAGCTTCCGGTATCATCCTAAAAGTCATGATATCCAGTTAGAAAAATATGAAGTCGGTGAAAAACCCGAGTGGTATGATAGAATTTGAGTAGATGAACAGAAACTATATAATTACTTGTTCGGCTCGCCGGGCGAATCGGGGCTGGCTTGGAGAATAACCATGTACAAGGGGTTGGTAGACTTCGTTGCCGAGATCAAGGACAATGGACTGACTTTTCCCCGTTTTGACTTCAACCCGCACGAGCCAGGCGTTGACAAAGTCGAGATCGAGGGGTTAGATGGAGACGTGATCCGTAGTACGGTGCATCTCACGGCCGTTCAATCACCCGAGGCTGGGATAAATCTTGCAACGAAGGTCAACACCGCAGCCCTCAACCGAATTGCTTTCTGCGAGAACATCGCCATCGAGAATGCTCGCGTGGAGCGAGAGGACTTTTCCTCATTGAACGATCAACCCGGCGCCCGCGTGCTTGTGGCGGGTACAGGAAGGTACTCGCTAACAGGTGGTAATGTGAAGTTCACTGTTGGCCGATCTCCCGAGCGGCTCAAAGGGGAGTTGGAGCAACCAACGGCTCCGGGTGAGCTCTACTACGGACTCTTTCGATCGGCCCGTCAGTCCATGGGTCCGATTGAGGAGTTCATGCATCTCTATCACATCCTGCTGATGCTCTACAACGACAACCAGACTGATGTAGACGCATTTATCCTTTCTGCAGATGCTTCTACCCCCCAAACACAGCACCCACTCAAACCTCCGGGGAAGATGGAGACGGTTTACACCCGTCTTCGAAACGAGTTCGCACACAAGCGGGGCGGTGTCGATCTTGAGCAGACCAAGGCGGAGATGACGCAGCGTCTTGGTGACTTGAGGACGCTCGCGAAGCAAACTATTGAGCTACATCCATAGCGGTCACGATGCTGCCGGAGGTGGAAATGCCGAACCAGCCGCTGCAGCTGATTCGGCCCGCGACTCCGGTTTCGGGAGTTTGCAGCACTCAAGTGGGCCGGGCAGCTGCAGCGGTGTCGTTATACATTTCTCTTGATAATCCTCAAATATTTGAACTTGCTTCGGTTGTTTGTTCGTAGGTGTTATGCGCATCCGATTGCAAATTAGCACGGTGCAACTTTGATGAAGAAAGAAATATAACTGATTGTTTTATTTATCCCAAAATTTCTTTAACTTCAACATACATATCTATTTCAAAAAAATTCAGCCCGTTCTGTTTTAGAATTTTATGAACCGCCCTTCAGAGCTGGTTAAGAATTTCTTTGGTCTTTTTCTGCATTTTTCTTCCTGCATATTTACTGTCTTCATGGTCATATCCAAGCAGATGAA